>OLPV01000064.1_pt1 | contig 103983 bp, 93 predicted proteins | sample 1671961 | NCBI WGS metagenome assembly OLPV01 (sample SAMEA3136630, study PRJEB25190) | human gut metagenome | biome: human gut; feature: human-associated habitat; material: faeces | place: Austria | collected 2013 | reverse complement strand
CAGTTTGAAGCACTGGAATTACGTGACGGGGAAAAAAGATACGCAGGGCTTGGTGTGGAACGGGCGGTAGATCATGTGAATGCAAAGATTGCACCTGGTATTATCGGAATGAACGTATTTGACCAGGCAGCTTTAGATACATTTCTTATAGGTTTAGATGGTACAGGGGATAAATCAAACTTGGGAGCCAATGCTATGTTAGGCGTATCCATGGCAACAGCAAGGGCGGCGGCGACTGTGATAGGACTTCCACTCTATTCCTATCTTGGCGGGGCAAATGCAAAGCGTATGCCGGTTCCGATGATGAATATTATGAACGGTGGCAGACATGCCGACAACACCATTGATATTCAGGAATTTATGATTATGCCGGTAGGAGCGAAAAACTTTAAAGAAGGACTTCGTATGTGTGCAGAAATCTATCATTCTCTGAAAAAATTGTTGAAAAAAGAATTATCCACCGCTGTTGGGGATGAAGGGGGATTTGCCCCGAACCTTCCGGATGCCCAGGCAGCACTTGCCTATATCGTGCGTGCAACGGAAGAAGCTGGATATAAGGCGGGTGAGGAAGTATCACTGGCACTTGATGTGGCAGCAACAGAACTTTATGATAGAAGCTTTAAGAAATATGTGTTCGAAGGGGAAAGTAAGACAAAAGATTACAAAGTCATTCGGTCATCAGAAGAGCTGATCGATTATTATGAAGGGTTAATTGAACAGTTTCCAATTGTATCGATTGAAGATCCACTGGACGAAGAAGACTGGGATGGATGGGAGCTTCTGACAACATTGGGATTGCACACACAGCTTGTTGGAGATGATCTGTTTGTGACAAACACAAAGAGATTAAAAAAAGGAATCGAAAAAGAAGTTGCCAATGCAATTCTCATAAAAGTGAATCAGATTGGAACACTGACAGAGGCACTGGATACGGTAGAGATGGCGCAGAAAGCCGGTTACAGAACGATTGTATCACACCGTTCCGGGGAAACAGCAGATACCTTGATAGCAGATCTTGCAGTAGCAGTAGGGGCAGGTCAGATCAAGACCGGAGCGCCATGTAGAAGCGAACGGGTAGAGAAATACAACCAGCTTCTTAGGATAGAAGAACGGCTTGGAGATGTGGCAGAATATCAGAATCCATTTCAATAAAATACTTGCGGATTCCCCCCTACTGTGCTAAACTAAATATGGTTTTATCTACAGGAGGTGTGTGTAATGGATATTTTAAAAATTGTTCTTATGATTTTATTTGCAATAGATTGTATCGCATTGACAGCCATTGTACTGATGCAGGAAGGTAAGTCTGCAGGACTTGGAGCTATCAGCGGAATTGCTGATACTTATTGGGGTCAGAACAAAGGTCGTTCAATGGAAGGAGCACTTGTAAAGTCTACAAAGTTCCTTGCGATTCTGTTTGTTGTACTGGCAGCAGTGTTGAATTTGAAAGTATTTGCTTAAGAGAAGAGGAAAAGCACTCCTGTATAGGAGTGCTTTTTTTGACAGTGGAGGAGCGATGAGCGATAAGACATTTGAGAAAAGAAAGAAAATTATATATGATTTTATCTGTGATGATATGTATGTGCCAATGAAGTTCAAAGAGATGGCTATGGTCCTGCAGGTGAATAAGGAGCAGCGGGATGAGCTTCGTCAGGTGCTGGAATCATTGGAAGAGGAAGGTAAGATCTGTCTCAGTAAGCGTGGAAAATACTGTAAAGGTGAGGCGAAGCGTCTTCAGGGAACTTACCGTGCGAATCAGAGAGGTTTTGGTTTTGTTATCATTCCTGAGGAGGATCAGGATATTTTTATCGGGGAGGATGATGCCGGCGGAGCGCTGGATGGTGATACGGTAGAAGTGATTATTACAAAAGCTTCTGACCGTGATGGAAAGCGCCGGGAAGGTAAGATTGTAAAGATTGTGGAGCGTGGTCTTACAACAGTTGTCGGTCTTTATCAGAAGAAGGGCAACAAGAGTTATGGCTTTGTCATTCCGGATAACCAGAGAATTCTTCAGGACATTTTTATTCCAGAGGATAAGTCAAAAGAAGCTGTAGACGGGCATAAAGTTGTAGTTGAACTGACTTCTTACGGTGAGAAAGGCAGAAGTCCGGAAGGAAGGATTGTAGAGATTATCGGTCATGTCAATGATCCGGGAACAGATATTATGTCTATTGTAAAAGGATATGATCTTCCGGTAGAATTCCCAGAGAAGGTGCTGAATCAGGCAGAGCGTGTATCAAAGCCGGTCAGTGAGGCAGACATGCAGGGAAGAAAAGACATCCGTGACTGGCAGATGGTCACCATTGATGGCGAGGATGCGAAGGATCTTGATGATGCCGTGTCTGTTGTGAAAGATGGTGAAAATTATATTCTTGGTGTGCATATTGCTGATGTTACGAACTATGTACAAGAGAATAGTGCGCTGGATCGGGAAGCGCTGAAGCGTGGAACAAGTGTATATCTGGCAGACCGTGTTATTCCGATGCTGCCACATACATTGTCTAACGGAATCTGTTCGTTAAATGCCGGAGAAGACCGTCTGGCGATTAGCTGTATTATGACAGTAGACCCGAAAGGAATGGTCATTGACCATGAGATTGCAGAGACGGTTATCCATGTGGACCGCCGTATGAGTTATACAAGTGTGGCAAAGATTCTGGAAGACGAGGATCTGGCAGAAATGCAGGAATACGAGGAACTGGTGCCGATGTTCCAGCGTATGCTGGAACTGTCAAAGATTCTGAGAGCCCGAAGAAAACAGAGAGGTTCCATTGATTTCGATTTTCCGGAAACGAAAATGATTCTTGATGAGAATGGTCATCCAATCGATATCAAACCTTATGACCGAAATGTTGCGACAAAGATTATTGAGGACTTTATGCTTCTGGCAAATGAGACTGTTGCAGAAGATTATTATTGGCAGGAGATGCCTTTTGTATACAGAGTACATGAGGCTCCAGATGATGAAAAGATCCGGGCGCTGGCAACATTTATTAATAATTTTGGATTCTCTATGCATATCGGGGCCAATGAAGTGCGTCCGAAAGAGATTCAGAAATTACTTGGAAAAGTAGAAGGAACACCGCAGGAAGCATTAATCAGCCGACTTGCGCTGCGCTCTATGAAACAAGCCAGATATACGCCGGAGAACTCCGGACATTTTGGATTGGCAGCGAATTATTATACACATTTTACCTCACCGATTCGTCGTTACCCGGATCTTCAGATTCATCGGATCATCAAAGATAACCTGCGGGGACGTATGAATGGTGAACGCATGGAACATTATCGCAAGATATTGGAAGAAGTGACGAAGCATGCCAGTGAGACGGAGCGGCGCGCTGACGAGGCGGAACGCGAGACTGTGAAGCTTAAGAAAGTAGAATATATGTCAGACCGTATTGGAAATGTTTACACAGGCGTAATCTCCGGTGTGACGAAATGGGGCATGTATGTGGAACTTCCGAATACGATCGAGGGTCTGATTCATGTTGCCAATATGCGTGATGACCATTATAATTACGATGAAAGCCGTTATGAGATGGTGGGCGAACGCACCGGAAAAGTCTACAAGCTTGGACAGGAAGTTCGTGTGAGAGTTGCTGATACAGACCGGTTGATGCGTACCATTGATTTTGTAATTGCGAAGGAGAGGGACGAAGAAAATGGCGAAGACGAATGGTAAGATGATTGCTAATAACAAAAAGGCATATCATGATTATTTTATACTGGATACTTACGAGGCCGGGATTGTGCTTCATGGAACCGAAGTGAAGTCACTTCGTATGGGAAAATGCAGCATCAAGGAGTCTTTTATCCGCATTGAAAATGGGGAAGTATTTATCTATGGTATGCATATCAGTCCATATGAAAAAGGAAATATCTTTAATAAAGATCCTCTTCGTGTGAAGAAGCTAATGTTGCACAAAGCAGAGATCAATAAATTGATTGGCAAGACAAAAGAAAAAGGAATGGCAATCGTACCATTAAAGGTATATTTTAAGGGAAGCCTTGTAAAAGTGGAGATTGGTCTGGCAAAAGGTAAGAAACTGTATGACAAGAGACAGGATATTGCCAAAAAAGACCAGCAGAGAGAAGCAAGCCGTGACTTTAAAATCCGCAATCTGGGCTAAGATGAAAGAAAATGTACAGTAAATGTGGATAAGAATTGTAAAAGACGTAGAAAAGGTGGATAATATATGGTACCTGTAAAAAAAGAAGACTTGAGAAAATTAGTGACAGATACAACGGTTGAGATTTATGAGGAGCTGACACCTCAACTGGTGAAGCTGATTCAGGATACGAAGAAGAATACAGAACTGACAGAGGGGCAGAAGCAGGATGAGATTTCTCTTCATATGATGGGATATGTAAAATCCTGTACAAATGAGATCATCATACAGGTTCTGTCAGAGATTCTGGGACTTGAAGACGAAGATGAAGAGTAAAATTGTCCTGGCCAGGTATAAATGTGATTTGTCAGAAAAAGAGAAAATATTGATTCGAAAAAACAGGATTGTTGTTAGATAATACTGAAATGATAAAAAATATGAAACAACAATTGACAATGTAAAAAAACTGAGCTAAACTAAGTCGCATAAAAGCAAAGGCGCTTTAAGAGAAATCTTGAAGTGCCTTTCTTTTATTATAAGAAATGCCGAACAGGCATATCTTATATCCCTGACAATATATAGTGACACAAGGGTGTGTATTTCTGTGAGTCGACGACAGAGATATGCAAATTTTGACTGGTCGAACTTCGTATTTAACTTAGTATTCTGTGCGACGACAGCGACCATCGTTTCCGGAGCAATGGCAGAGAGAACGAAGTTCCTTTCTTACTGTATCTACTCTGCAGTAATTTCCGCAGTGATCTATCCAATCGAAGCTCACTGGACATGGGGCGGCGGTTGGTTAGCACAGATGGGATTCCATGATTTTGCCGGTTCGAACTGTATTCATATGGTTGGTGGTATCTCGGCATTGATTGGAGCGTATCTCCTCGGGCCTCGTATCGGTAAGTTTAAGAAGAAAAAAGACGGAAGCATCAAAGTTGGTGCATTTCCGGGACATAATATCGCACTTGGTGCCCTTGGTGTATTTATCTTATGGCTTGGCTGGTATGGATTCAACGGTGCAGCAGCAACGTCTGTACCACAGTTGGGAGCTATCTTTGTAACCACAACGATCGCACCGGCAGTAGCCACTGTAGTATGTATGATCTTTACCTGGATAAAATATGGTAAACCGGATGTTTCGATGTGTTTGAATGCATCCCTTGCCGGTCTGGTAGCAATCACAGCACCTTGTGATGTAACCGATGCTTTTGGAGCAACGATCGTCGGAGCTGTTTCCGGTGTACTTGTTGTATTCGGTGTATGGCTTCTTGATTACAAATTACGTATTGATGACCCGGTTGGAGCCGTGGCAGTACATATGATGAATGGTATCTGGGGTACTTTGGCAGTTGGTCTCGTTGCTACGGATACAGCACCAACGTATTCTTTGGCAGGAGCCAATGGAGAGAAACTTCTCGGATTGTTCTATGGCGGTGGATTTAAGCTTCTCGGTATTCAGTTTACCGGTATGCTTTGTACCGCATTGTGGACAGCTATTACGATTACGATTACATTCCTTGTGATCAAGAAAACAGTTGGTCTTCGTGTTACAGCAGAAGAGGAAATTGCAGGACTCGATGCAACAGAGCACGGTTTGGAATCCGCTTATTCCGGATTTGTTATCTCGGATAGCGTAAATACAATTGGTGACAGCGCATTGGCAGCAATCGCAGCATCCACACCGGAACCGGAAGAAAAGAAAGTTCCTATGGACGATGCCGTACCGGTACAGGTTCGCGAGCCAAAAGAGACATTGGCATCCGATGTCAAACTGTCCAAAGTTACCATTATTTGTAAACAGAATAAGTTTGAGGATCTGAATACTTCGCTCAATGAGATTGGAGTCAAAGGTCTGACAGTAACACAGGTACTTGGATGTGGTACACAGAAAGGAAAAGCAGAGTACTATCGTGGTGTACCGGTTGAATTCTCACTCCTTCCTAAGATTAAAGTGGAAGTTGTCGTAAGTGCCGTACCGGTGAAAGCCGTAATTGATGCAGCAAAACGGGCATTGTATACCGGGCATATCGGCGATGGTAAGATCTTTGTATACGATGTTGAGGATGTTGTCAAAGTCAGAACGGGTGAAAGCGGATTTGACGCATTGCAGGATGACAAATAGAATGAAAAACGTAGTATCATAAGTGTTCGAATAAAAAGAATGGTTCTTTTATCCGCTGGATAAGAGAACCATTCTTTTTTTGCGAGTTACTTATTATTTACTGTGCCTGTACCGGCTCGATGTAATACTTATCATAGTGTTTTTCGCTCTTTGCGATGTAAAGAGTTCCCTTGCGGTTGATCGCAAAATAGCGGAGAATGCAATTGTCACCAAGGATATTATTTTTCATACTCTCGATGCTTGCTGCGGAAATGCTATTGTAAGTAGCTGCATATCTGGCTGCAATATCACCAGCAGCTTCTTTGTGTCCTTTGGCATAAAAAGGCATGTAAACGCCATTCATCCGGTTTTCAGAGATGATAGGGTCAATGACACCGCCACGCATATAAATAGCAAATTTCTCTTTTTGAATATTGTTTGTGCTCCAGCCTTTTACGGTATCGATGGTATTTCCCTTGATAACCGCATTTTTCCAGTTTAACATCATGATCGGACTTTGAACGGAGTCTTTAAAAGTACAGCCAAGAATCTGAACATTGGTATGGTATTTATTTGGCGAAAAACGATGAGTGTCAATGCCGCGGTGTAGGTTGTAGAACCCACAGTTTTGAATTGTGACATTGAGAACCGGCGTCTTGTCAAATTTGGAATATTTTCCGTTAAAACCATTGGTTACTTTATCCGGGGTATCGAGGTTGATCGCACAACGTTCTCCGCTCAAATTGTTTTTAAAGGTGCAATTTTGAACCGTAACGTCTTTGGAAGCGGTTACTTCGATAAAATGTCCATCGCGGAGATTAGTAAAGGTAATGTTGTCGATCAGTACATTTTTACAGTGTGGCACACGGATTGCTTCACTTTTATTACAGCCGCTGAGATTCATGATTACCGTACCCTCTCCGATAATCTGAATATTTTTTTCACCGTTGTACTTGCCCACAACTCCTTTTTTGTTAATGCGGGAAGAACGTACACATTCAAACATAACATGACCGGCTTTCAGCTTTTTGGTGTGAGAATTGCCAATCTTATTCATGACAACACCGTCTTGGAGCACGATTTTTACGTTAGAAGGTACTAACAGAGCATTGCTGATGTTATAGGTACCTTTTTTGATTGTCAGTGTTCCACCGCCTTTTTTCGACATTTCGTCAAGGTAGGAGCGGAGTGTAAGATAATGTTTGGTATACTTGTTATATACCGGATTTTTAACATATTTGTTTTTGTAAGGTTTACTGGAAGTGCTTACTGTAAAATCTTTTTTTGCCTGCACCGGTGCAGAGACCGTCATGGCAAAAGCAGAAAATAAAAGCAGCAGTCCCAGTAGTTTTGTGATATTCTTCATAAATAAAGTTTCCTTTCGTTATTCGTTGTTTTGGCTTACTTCACTTAAAATCAGTCCCTCGTTTCGGTCTAACACGGTCTGAATACTCCAAGGGTGTGTAAAGAGCAAGAGAGGACGCTCTTTAAAGTCCTTGACACGCTTAGCATCGGATGTAAGTGACAGACTGTTTACATCGATGTCTTCATTTTCAATCCAGCGGACATGCTCATAAGGAAGCTGGTCCATGCGGATTTCTACGTTATATTCATTTTGCAGGCGGTATTGCAGCACCTCAAACTGGAGGGCACCGACTACGCCGACGATGATCTCTTCCATACCGGTATTAAATTCCTGGAAGATCTGAATCGCACCTTCCAGTGCAATCTGCGTGATGCCTTTCATAAACTGTTTTCGTTTCATCGTATCGACCTGACGGACGCGGGCAAAATGCTCGGGTGCAAAAGTCGGAATACCGGCAAAACGGATCGGCTTTTTGGATTTACATAACGTATCTCCGATGGAAAAGATACCCGGGTCAAAAATACCGATAATATCACCGGCGTAAGCTTCTTCCACATGCTTTCTTTCCTGCGCCATCATCTGTTGTGGCTGGGAAAGACGGATCTTTTTACCGCCCTGCACATGAGTGACTTCCATACCGGCTGTAAATTTGCCGGAGCAGATACGCATAAATGCGATACGATCACGGTGTGCTTTATTCATATTTGCCTGAATCTTAAAGACAAAGGCAGAAAAATCTTCCGAAAATGGATCAATGACTTCGTCTCCGGACATACGAGGAAGAGGAGAAGTGGTCATTTCCAGAAAATGCTGCAAAAAGGTTTCTACACCAAAATTTGTCAGGGCAGAACCAAAGAAGACAGGAGAAAGTTTTCCTTCTCGTACTTTTTCCAGGTCAAATTCGTCGCTCGCACCGTCCAATAGCTCAATTTCATCTACTAAAATATCATGATATTCCTTTGTGATCAGGTCATCCAGTCCGCTGTCGCCTAATTTGGCTTCAATAGCTTCAATTTTATGTCCATTGTCCGAAGGAAGAAAACGAGAGATGGTTTTTGTGTTTCGGTCATAAACGCCCTTGAAATTCTTTCCGGAGCCAATCGGCCAGTTGATCGGACAGGTGCGGATCCCAAGTACATTTTCAATCTCATCGATCAGTTCAAAGGGATCCTTTGCCTCGCGGTCCATTTTATTGACAAAAGTAAAAATAGGGATTCCACGCATGACGCAGACTTTAAACAGTTTGATCGTTTGTGCCTCGACACCTTTGGAGCCGTCGATCACCATGACGGCAGAATCGGCAGCCATCAAAGTACGATAGGTATCTTCAGAGAAGTCCTGATGTCCCGGAGTGTCCAGGATGTTGATACAGAATCCGTCATAATTAAATTGCAATACGGAGGAAGTGACGGAGATTCCTCTTTCTTTTTCGATTTCCATCCAGTCAGAGACCGCGTGTTTAGCAGCTTTTCGACCTTTTACGGAACCGGCAAGATTGATTGCTCCTCCATATAATAAGAACTTTTCGGTCAAAGTTGTTTTTCCGGCATCCGGGTGCGAGATGATAGCGAAGGTACGCCGCTTTTCGATTTCCTGTTTTAAATTGTTACTCATAAGTCAAACTCCATTCTTTTTTACATAAAGTAAGTCCTAAATCGTTACTAAAAGAAAAAGCTCTGAACAACTACTGCCATTCAAAGCTTTTCTCATAACTGGGCTACAAGGATTCGAACCTTGAAATGCTGGAGTCAGAGTCCAGTGCCTTACCGTTTGGCGATAGCCCAATGTCAACCGACAAGTGATATTATACAATAAGAAATTTAAAAATGCAAGTGTTTTTTTAAAAAAAATGAAAAAAATTTTATTTCCTATTAAAGAGGGAAATTCTCTTGACAAGATTAGGTTCCTAATAGTAGAATAGATACAATATACAATAAAGATTAACAAGAAAAGGAGAGACGAAAAAATGGGTAAGATTATTGGTGAAGGCATTACATTTGACGACGTTTTATTGGTTCCGGCTTATTCGGAAGTCATTCCTAACCAGGTAGAGTTGAAAACTCATTTAACAAAAAAGATTGAATTGAACATTCCTATGATGAGTGCAGGAATGGATACGGTTACGGAACACCGCATGGCGATCGCGATGGCACGTCAGGGTGGTATCGGTATTATCCACAAAAATATGACAATTGAGCAGCAGGCAGAAGAGGTCGATAAGGTAAAACGTTCTGAGAATGGAGTTATTACAGATCCATTTTATTTGTCTCCGGAGCATACATTGGAAGATGCCAATAATTTAATGGCAAAATTCCGCATTTCCGGTGTACCGATCACAGAGGGAAGAAAATTAGTTGGTATCATTACAAACCGTGATCTTAAGTTCGAGACAGATTTTTCGAAAAAGATCAAAGAAAGCATGACATCCGAAGGGCTCGTTACAGCGAAAGAAGGAATTACTTTGGATGAGGCAAAGAAGATTCTTGCTAAAGCTCGTAAAGAGAAACTTCCTATTGTAGATGACGAAGGAAATTTGAGTGGGTTGATTACGATCAAAGACATCGAAAAACAGATTAAATATCCAAATTCCGCAAAAGATGCACAGGGAAGACTTCTATGTGGTGCAGGTGTTGGTGTTACGGCAAACATTCTTGACCGTGTGGATGCTTTGGTAAAGGCAAAAGTTGATGTTATTGTTATTGATACGGCGCATGGTCATTCAGCAAACGTTCTTCGTGTTGTGAAGATGGTACGTGATGCATATCCGGATCTTGGAATTATTGCCGGTAATGTAGCGACAGGAGAGGCGACAAAGGCATTGATCGAAGCAGGTGTGGATGCTGTTAAAGTAGGTATCGGACCGGGATCCATCTGTACGACACGTATTGTAGCCGGTATCGGGGTTCCTCAGGTGACAGCGATCATGGAGTGTTACGAAGCTGCGAAACCATATGGTATTCCAATTATTGCGGATGGTGGTATCAAGTATTCCGGTGATATGACAAAAGCCATTGCTGCAGGAGCAAATGTCTGCATGATGGGAAGTATCTTTGCAGGATGTGATGAGAGTCCGGGAACATTCGAACTGTTCCAGGGAAGAAAATATAAAGTTTATCGTGGTATGGGATCTATCGCTGCCATGGAAAACGGAAGTAAAGATCGTTATTTCCAGCAGGATGCGAAGAAACTTGTTCCGGAAGGGGTAGAAGGACGAGTTGCTTACAAAGGAACCGTAGAAGATACGGTATTCCAGCTGATTGGTGGTATCCGTTCCGGTATGGGATATTGTGGAGCAAAGACGATCGAAGATCTGAAAGAGAGCGGAAGATTTGTTAAGATCTCGGCAGCGTCTTTGAAAGAGAGTCATCCACATGACATTCATATCACAAAAGAGGCACCTAACTACAGTGTCGAATAAAAGAATATACCGGCGCAGGAAACGGCGTCGATTGAGCAAAAGAGGGCGCTATGCTGCGATAGTTGGCATAGCAGCCCTTGTTCTTTTTATCACGCTTCTTGTCGTGGCCGGAACTCGCCGGCAAAAGGCAGAGAAGCAGACAGTGAGCGAGAAGACGTACCCGGATATTACCTTTGATGTTCGCTTTTTAGACCCCAACCCTTTCTCAAGACCACAACTGGCATTGAAGAAGGTTCACGCCATCGTCGTACACTATACAGCGAATCCCGGAGTGGATGCGGTGGCAAATCGCAATTATTTTAACAATCTGCCAAAGGCAAATGAAAGGAAACAAAAGAAAACGTATGCCAGCAGTCATTTTGTCATTGGACTGGACGGTACAATCGTACAGTGTATTCCATTGGAAGAGATGGCTTATGCCTCAAACGATAGAAATTCCGATACGGTTTCCATTGAGTGCTGCCATAAAAAGGAAAATGGGAAATTTACCGCGCAGACACAGGCCGCTCTGATACAATTGTGTACTTATCTGTGCATCAAATTTGATCTTACGGAAGAGAATCTGATACGGCATTACGATGTGACGGGAAAAATCTGTCCGAAATATTTTGTGGAGCATCCCGATGCATGGGAAACTTTCAAAAAAGATGTTGGCATGGAATTGAAAAAATACCGCAAATAAAAATGCATCTATGATAAAAGGATTATCATAGATGCATTTTTTATATATTGATTTCCATACATTAAATTCTGAATAGTTACTAATTTGTCTTAAATTTAGAGATTGCATCTCCCAGACGTTCTGCACGGATCATCAACTGGGAAGAAGCATCATCCAAAGAGGTAAGTGCTTCGGACTGTTTATCGGTTACATTAGCAACCGAAGTAACAGATGCCAGTGTTTCTTCCAAAATCGCGGAAATGTTTTCCATCGAGTTCAAAGTGGAAGAACCGGATGTTTCCATATCTTTGGAACTGCTCTGAATACTTTCGAGGTATTCGGAAAGTTTTTCGATGTGCTGTTTCAAAGCCTGGAAGGAGTGGGCGGTAGCGGCTACGGCTTCTACCTGCTCATCGACAATTTCCTCAGCTGTCTGTGCCGTGTTTACAGCCTCTTTAGTGGCTTCTGTAATCTCGGTAACGATATTTGAAATCTTACCGGCAGAAGCAAGACATTGGTCAGCTAATTTACGGATCTGCGTTGCTACGACGGAGAATCCCTTACCGGCAGCACCTGCGCGGGCTGCTTCAATTGAAGCATTCAGCGAAAGCAGGTTTGTTTCTTCGGCGATGTCATTGATGCTATTGACAATCTGACCGATGTTTTTCGAATGTACGGACAATTCTTTGATTGTCTGGATGACACTGTCGGTAATGTCTGTCGTTGATTTTGTCTTCGTATTCAGGTTATCCATGCTGGTTAATCCCGAATTAATCGCTACCTGTGTAGAAGCGGCAATGCTTCCAATCTCATTGGTATTGTCGTTTACGACATTAATCTTAGTAAACAGGCTATCCATCTCGTTCAGGCAGTCCGTAGCACTTTCTGTCTGCTCGCCGACACCGGTTTCAATCTCATGTACCGAAGTCTGAATGTCTTTTGTCGTTTCCGAGAAAGTGGTGGAAGAGGTATTTACTTTGTTCAGTGATACGCTCAAGGCATCGTAAACGGACTCTACTTCCATGATCAGACCGCGGATATTTGCGAGCATGTCATTACAGCTTCCATACAGAAGAGCAAATTCATCACGACGGTTTGTACGGAATTCAACCGTAAGATCACCTTTGGAAACTTTTGCCAGTTCTTTAATGGAAAGGTTAATGGACTTACTGAATCCTTTGGAGATCAAAGTTCCTACAATCATAGCAATAATACAGGAAATGACTACCATAACGATTGTGAGGACACGGATGCTGTTTGCCTGTGCTACGATGACGGATTGCGGAACCATGCTGCAGAGCATGATGCCCGAGCGACCGATTTTTTCGTAAGTAAACAAGTAAGTTTTTCCGGCATAACGAACATAATCTTTTCCGGAATCTTTCTCGCTTTTTAAAGCGTCCTTATAAAAGTCCTGATTTTTGTAAATGGATTCTTTTACAACATTATTCTGTGTTTTTGATTTTCCTTCTTCTTCTTTCGTGATATCTTTTCCTTCAACAACCATTTCCTGATTGTCCGGAGTGATGATACCAACGTAACTTCCTTCGCCAAGGTTAAAGTTTGTTAAAATATCTAAGATGGCATCTTTTTTAATGTCTACAATCATAACAGCATCTGTCGTGGAAGATACGTCATGCGCCACACGAAGAATATAGGAAGACGGCTCCACAAGAAGCAGTTTGTCAAGTTCCGGCATGGAGCCTGAGCCAACCCAGTAATAACTAGTGGCATCCATCGAAACTTTCTTCCCAAGGTCAGTATCCAAAAAGGCAGAGTAGATTTCTTCGCCTTTGGAGTGAATATCACGTTTGGCTTCAATGTCTTCTTTGGTTTTATCTTCCTGACCGCGCAGTTTTGACTGGGAACTAAAGGTATTATATCCGCCTTTTACAATGTATATATTTCCAATAAACTGGTTCGCAGCTACTTTGTTACTGATGGACTGGTTGAAAGAATTGTATACATTTGTTTTTCCGTCACTCGCGTCTGTCAGTATCTCGTCTGCTTCTTTAAATTCATCTTTGATCCTAGCATAATCATAATAGGTTTTGTAATAGGCTGTAGTGCCCGGGGTGAGGGAGTTGATTTTTTCTTGAAGAGCATCATATTTTTTCTTCAAGTCATCCCTGGTTTTCTGTTGTGCGTCATTGGTGCTGTATTCACCGGAATAATATGTACTAAGTTCGCTGTCGGATAATACAGTGTTCATATCTGATTCAATGTTTGACAAGGCAAAAGTAAAATATTCATTTGCCATATTCATGGTCTGCGAGACAGCGGATTCGTAGTTGTCATTCAAGGCCCCTGAGGATCGGGAATAAGAAACAATTCCCAATATTACGATCAACATAACCGGGATGAGGTAGCAGCCGATCAATTTTGTCTGAATGCAAAACTGAGGGAGCACTTTGACATTTCCGTCCAGAAGAGGGGCATCCTTTTCGGATTTCTTTGGAAAGAGAGTCGGGATAATACGAATCAGTTTCAGGATTTGGCGGCCAAGCCATTTCAGCCATTCCCAAACGACACTTACCGGCTTTGGAAGTTTTTTGACGGAAGGATTTTGATTTTTCGACTTCGGCTGCCGTTTCGGTTTTTCCCGTTTAATCTTCGGCATACGGGCTTCCTTTTTTGGCTTTTCTTTAGGAGTACGAATTGGTTTTTCCTTTTTTTTCATATTTAATAACTTTTTCATGTGAGTCCTCCGTTCTTGATGCTCAAGTTAAATGTATAAGGCCAGTTCTTTGCCCTGATTTTCATATTTGCGGTAAGATACACCGGCGGATTTCATCATTTTTTTAGCGGCGATAACGCTGGCAGTATCGGCATATTTATCTTCAGCATAAATGATTTCTTTAATCCCGGACTGAATCAATGCTTTTGTACATTCATTGCAGGGAAACAAGGTTGTGTAGATACGGGCACCCTGCAGACGGAAACCGGAATAGTTTAAAAGCGCATTTAATTCGGCGTGACAGACATAAAGGTATTTTGTGTCCAATTCATCACCGGAACGTTCCCAGGGATATTCATCGTCCGAACAGCCACGTGGCATGCCATTGTAACCAACGGACAGAATGCGGTTATCCGGGGCAACGATACAGGCGCCGACACGTGTGTGTGGATCCTTGCTGCGCTTTGCAGATAACGTCGCAATCCCCATAAAATACTGATCCCATGAGAGATAATCTGTATTTTTCATAGTTGTCTCCATTCTTAATGTAACTACTTATCAATATTAATAAAACTATACCATTTTTTTGGCGTTTTGTAAACCTTTTTTACGTTCTCATGCATCAAAAAAGGAAATGTCCGAAAACATTTCCTCTTTTTTCTATGACGGGTAGAATTGTAGTAGCAGTACGACTGCCTTCTACATACTTAAGTCAAATTATGAAAGTTTATTTACAGCAAGTGTCAAGCGGGATACTTTTCTTGCTGCGTTGTTCTTATGATAAATACCTTTTTTGGTAGCTTTATCAATTTCAGAAACAGCTGCTCTCAATGCCTCTGTTGCTGCTGTCTTATCATTTGCCTCGATTGCAACCTCTACTTTTTTGATCGCAGTCTTAACTTTAGAACGGATAGACTTGTTTCTGTCAGCTCTTTTCTGGGAAACAAGGATTCTTTTCTTTGCAGACTTAATATTTGCCAATTCTAACACCTCCATTGTGTATTTTCATATATTTTTTATGATGTTTCGTTAAACGGACACGGACATTAACATAAACATACTCATTTATGATAGTACAAAAAACGGAAGATGTCAATACATAATTAAAAAAATATGGGGAATAATGGGGAAAGAATGAATGATAGGAGTGACGGCAGGATGACAGAGCGAAAGACCGATCTGGCGATGGAAGTCAGGGAAAGTTTTCCTAGGGATAATGTAGAAATCAAGGGAGTAGTGCTGGAAAAAAAGAGGGATGAAAAGAGTGGAGCAAAGATCACGGTAGTTGAGATCAAAGATGAAAAAGGCAGCAAAGCCATGAAAAAGCCGAAGGGTACGTATATTACGATAGAATCGGAAGAACTTCTGCATGATGAAGAGGACAATGAAAATCTGCTGCTGTGCATCTGCAAAGAACTTGAGCGGATGGTAAAAGGACTACGGAAAAAACGGGTCTTGATCGCCGGCCTTGGCAACCGTTATGTGACGAGCGATTCTCTTGGCCCGCGCATGGTGGAGGAGATTTTTGTTACCCGGCATTATGAGAATGAATTTGGCAGGGATTTCATGAAAAAGCACCAGTATGGAAATGTAAGCGCCATTGCCCCCGGAGTTATGGGGCAGACCGGGATGGAAGCCGGAGAGGTGCTGAAAGGGGTTGTGGAAAAAACACATCCGGAACTGGTGATCGTGGTGGATGCGCTGGCAGCCAGAAGTCTGTCGCGTGTGTGTACGACGGTTCAGCTGACCGATACCGGAATCAGTCCGGGATCCGGCATTGGAAATGTCAGGAAAGCGTTGTCAAAGGAAACGCTTGGCGTGCCGGTTGTGGCGGTGGGGATTCCGACGGTAGTGGATGCCCGCACGATCATCAGCGACCATTTGGAGCAGGTGCTTACCAAACAAGGCTACCGCGAATGGGAGCGGGAGCAGTTTATCCGGGAAGTCTTACAGGAAGAAACAAAAAATCTGTTTGTGACACCGAAAAATGTGGATGAGTCGGTCAGAATACTGGCAAAAGGACTTGCCAAAGTAATGAATTATTGTCTTCAGAAAAAGAGTGAGGAATATTTCGAAGAAAATACGGATACATTGTAAAGAGTGCACAAAAGGGGGACAAAGATGGAAAAACGTGGAAAACAACGGCTTGGCGTGTGCGCGGCATTGGTGCTTTTGATCCTTGGTGGTTTTATGGATAATAATGTAAAAACTGAATTAAAAAGAAGTGTGGGAGCGCAGTTCTGCTATTTTCTTGCTGTCGAAAAAAAGGTAGAATGGCCGATGGAGGTACTGGCAGTGTACCCTGTCAAAAATAGAAATGTGACAGCAAAAATAGAATACGATCCGGAGCAGCTGCAAAAAGAAAACGAAGAGCTTCTGCAGGAGGAAAATGATTCGCAGGAAACATTGGCTCTTCAGCAGGATACAGCGGTGCAGAGTGAAAATGTCGCCGCTGTGCCGGCGTCCGGAGTGACAAGCAATACAGGGGAGGAGGCGTTTGTGAAAAAATTATGGGAGACGAAAGATGTCCATTATCTCTGGGATCATTTTTACATAGTAGATTCTACAACATCGGTAAAGCGAAAACTATTTCCGGTAGAACGTCTTCTGAAAAGAGATATGAAGCTTCCGGTTCAAAAGGGGAAAAAGCAGATTTTGATTTATCATACTCATGGGGCATCGGAAAGTTTTTCGGACAGCCGTTCCGGGAAAGTGGCCGACGGTGTAATCGGAGTAGGAGAGAAATTAGCAAAGGAATTGGAAAAAAATGGATACGGAGTGATTCATGATACGACCAAATATGATTGGATGGATGGAAAAATTGACCGGAGTAAGGCGTATAATGTGTCGTTGGCGGGGGTTCAAAAACAGTTGGAGAAAAATCCGGACATTCAGGTTATTATCGATCTTCACCGGGATTCTGTCGGAAAAAATAGGCATACGTATACGACAATTGATGGAAAACGGACGGCGATTGCCATGTTTTTTAATGGAATGAGCCGAAACCAATCCGGAGAGATCGCCTATCTTACGAACCCGAACCGGGAGGCAAATCTCGCATTCAGCCTGCAGTTAAAATGCCATGCAATGGAACTTTTTGACGGGTTTACCAAACCAATCTATCTCAAAGGATACCGGTATAATCTGCATTTGAAAGAACGTGCACTTTTGATTGAGTTGGGAAACGAAAATAATACCGTAGAGGAGGCGATGAATGCAGCCGCACCATTGGCAAAAGTAATTGCAGATGTATTAAAGGGAGATGTAAAGCATAGTTTTCAGGGTTAGATTCGAAAATCGGATAAAATATCCGTTTTCCGCACTTTATTTTTAAAAAGAAATACGTTAAAATGAGACCATACACAAATTGACTAAGCGGAATAAACGAGTGAGGAGAAAAAATATGGATTTTTTTGACAATGAACAAGTAGGAAAAAGGCTGCGCCATCTTCGATGTATTATGGATATATCTGTATCTGAAATGGCAGATTCTCTAGGAGTGACGACAGGACATTTTCGTAAATGGGAAAGAGGTGACCACGCAATCAGTTTGGTGGGATTGGACATGCTTCACAGACTATATGGAATGGATCTGAACTATTTGATAACCGGTAAGGTAAGAGAACAGGATTTTGCCAATGCTTTATTTGAAATGTCACCGGAAGAATTCTTTTTTATGATGCGCCAGATTTTGGAAAACTGTGAAGAAATCTACCGGGAAAGAAAAGAGCAGAAAATCGTGGAGAAAGAGGAGGAGACGATGTGACGCAAACATCTATATCCCGCAGGAAAAATACGGTATTCTTTCGAAAAGACGGAAGAATTATTTTGTTGGATATCCATGATATTATTTATATCGAACATCACAGCCGTACCATTTTTTTACATACAGTAAGGGGTGTGTTTTTGATCCCTTATATGACATTGTGTGCGATTCACGAGAGACTGGGAAATGATTTCCTGTGTCAGTGTCACAAATCCTATCTTGTAAATCCAATCTATGTCGAGCAGTTTATCCGTTCCCGAAATGTCATCATTTTGAAAAATTATTTTGGAAATGTATCCGTGGGAAGGCATTATCGTAAGAGTTTTTTGGAAAATATGCATTATAATTGAAAGAAAGTTTCTTTACAAAAATTTATATCCGTTATATAATAAGAGATTGCAGAGGTGATAACAGATGAAAGAAATTTATCTGATCCGTCATGGAAGGCAGTCATCGAAATTGTGTAATGTCGATGTAAGTCTGGATGACGCAGGAAGACAGCAGTCACATCTTGTGGCAGACAGGCTTGCTTCGTATGGATTGGAAGCTTTATATGCAAGTGGCTTAAAGCGGGCGCAGGAGACTGCACAGGCAATTTCAGAGACGACAGGACTTTCGGTAAGAACAGTGGAAGCATTTCATGAGATTGAGTTTGGAGAACTGACGGGGTTATCCAACGAAGAGATTGAGTCCCACTATGGAAAATTTGTCCGTCAGCGTGCCGCACAGGAAAGTGATCTGGCGTATCCCGGTGGAGAAAATGGACAAGATGTCATTGATCGCATCGGGAACGATTTTAAAAAGATATGTGAAGCACCCGAAAAGAAGGTGGCGATTGTGACACATGGTGGTGTGATCCGTGCACTGTGTGCCTTTCTTTTACATATGCCGATGAAACATAAACTGCAGTTTGCAGTAGACTTGGAAAATACAAGTATTACAGAGATTTTATTCGATGAGAAGACCGGGCGTTTTTATCTGGAGCGGCTAAATGATTATGAGCATTTGATGGCAGCACCGGAACTGCTTCGGAAATATTGGAAGACATCTCTGATATCCGAAGAACCGGAGACAAGAAAGTGAGGAAAGAGAACTTTATATGGAACAGATGACAGAGAGAAAAGAAAACAAAATGGGAACGATGCCCGTAAAGAAATTATTGATTACGATGTCGCTGCCCATGATGGCATCGATGCTTGTGCAGGCATTGTATAATATTGTAGATAGTATTTTCGTGTCGCGTATCAGTGAAGATGCTTTGACAGCAGTATCACTTGCTTTTCCTATCCAGACTTTGCTGATTGCTGTGGCAGGTGGTACCGGAGTCGGAGTAAATGCGTTGTTGTCAAGGAGCCTTGGAGAAAAGAAGTTTAAAGAGGCAGACCGGGCGGCCAACATGGGATTTTTGCTTATGCTGATCAGTTACGTGGTATTTGCCGTATTTGGAATCTTTGGTTCACGGATGTTTTTTGAATCCCAGGTGGATGCCTCCCTGCCAAATGCAAAGGAAATTGTAAGTTATGGTACATCGTACCTTCAGATCTGTTTGATCTTTTCCTTTGGTATCATGCTGGAAATGATGTTAGAACGTATTTTGCAGGCGACAGGAAAGACGTTTTTTACCATGATCACGCAAGGTGTCGGTGCAGTGGTAAATATTATCCTGGATCCGATCTTGATCTTTGGATTGTGCGGCGCCCCGCGCCTGGGAATTGCCGGCGCAGCGACAGCTACTGTGGTCGGACAGATCATTGCGATGAGTCTTGCCGTATTTTTTAATATCACGAAAAATACAGATGTATCGCTGAGTTTTCGAAAAATGAAGCCGCATGGTGCGACGATCGGTTCCATTTACCGGGTAGGAATCCCGTCCATTATCATGCAGGCGATTGGCTCGATCATGACATATGGGATGAATAAGATTCTGGCACCGTTTTCGACGACAGCGGTTGCGGTATTCGGTGTTTACTTTAAATTGAACAGTTTTATCTTTATGCCGGTGTTTGGATTAAACAATGGAATCATTCCGATCATTGCTTACAACTACGGGGCGAGAAAGAAGGAAAGAATCCTGCAGACGATCCGGTTTGGTATTGCGATATCCGTATCGATCATGTTTGTCGGAATGTGCATTTTTCTCGCAATACCGGACAAGCTTCTGCTTTTGTTTGATGCCTCACCGGAAATGTTAAAAATCGGAAAAACGGCATTGCGTATTATTTGCACACATTTTATGCTTGCAGGATGCTCTATCATATTGATGTCGACATTCCAGGCGTTTGGAGAAGGAATTGCCAGTTTGATGGTATCTGCGCTTCGGCAGTTGATTGTTATTTTGCCGGCAGCCTTTATCTTGGCACATGTGTTTGGACTGAATGCTATATGGTGGGCTTTCCCGATTGCGGAGATATGTTCATTGACATTTAGTGCAATTTTATTTAAAAGATTGTATCATAAAAAAATTAAATTATTAAATTAGGAGGAACATTATGAAACTTGATAAAATGATTGGAGACCGCTTTAAAGAAAGACCATCGGATTGTGCGATTGAGAGCCATGCGCTGATGGTGCGCGGAGGATATATGAAGAGCGTGGCAAATGGTATTTATTCCCAGTTTCCACCATTGAAAAGAATTACGGCAAAGATTGAAAAGATCATTCGTGAAGAAATGGATGCTCTGGATGGACAGGAAGTATTGTTTCCGGTAGCACTTCCGGGAAGTTTGTGGGAAGAGTCCGGTCGTTTTGAAAGCGTGGGAAGTGAACTTCTTCGTTTTAAAGACCGTAACAATGCCCAGATGGTTTTGGGAATGACACATGAAGAGGCGGCTGTACATCTGGTGCGCGAGTATGCGAACAGTTATACCAAATACCCATTTATGATCTATCAGGTGCAGACAAAATTTCGTGATGAGGCGCGTCCTCGTGCCGGAATGATCCGTGTCCGTGAATTTACGATGAAAGATGCGTATTCCTTCCATACTTCACAGGAAGATCTGGAAAAATATTATGATCGTATGTACAAAGCTTACCAGAGGATCTTTGCCCGTGCCGGCATTCCGGAGGTGGCTGTGGTAGCTTCCGATTCCGGTATGATGGGAGGAAGTTTGTCTCATGAATACATGCTTTTGACACCGGTTGGAGAAGATACCATTGTGCTTTGTGATGAATGTGATTACCGTGCCAATATGGAGGCAGCAGAGAGCATTATTGAGAATAAAGACCAAAAATTGGAAAAAACAGAATTGAAATTAGTAGATACACCAAATCAGCATACGATTGAAGAGGTTTGTGACTACCTGCATCTTCCGGTAGAAAATTCGATGAAAGCGGTAGTTTATCAGAAAAATGAAGACGATTCTTATGTGGTATTGTTTATCCGTGGGGATCTGGAGGCAAATGAGACGAAGATTACGAATTATCTTGGTGCAGCGATCCATCCGGCTGTGATTACAGAAGACTGCGGACTTCATGCCGGATTTATCGGAGCTTATCAGCTTCCGGAAGGAATTACCGTCCTTTATGACAATTCGCTGAAGGGCATTGAAAATCTCTGCTGTGGCGGAAATGAAATAGATAAACATTATGTGGGGTTGAATATGGAACGAGATGTACCGGATGCTGTATATGGCGATTTTGCGAAAGCAATTGACGGTGGTATCTGTCCATGCTGTGGAAAACCAAAATTGAAAATTGCCCGCGGTATCGAAGTTGGAAATATCTTCCAGCTCGGAACGAAATATACCAAAACGATGGGCATGGAATATTTGGATCAGGATGGCAAAAAACATAATCCGATCATGGGATGCTATGGTATCGGTGTAGGAAGACTGGCAGCTTCTGTTTGTGAAGTACGCCGCGATGATTACGGCCCAATCTGGCCGATTACGATTGCACCTTGGGAAGTACAGCTTTGCTGTATGCGTGCCGATGATGCAGAATGTAAAGAATTTGCGGACAAATTGTACGATGATCTGCAGAAAGACCGTTTGGAAGTGCTTTACGATGACCGTAATGTGCGTGCCGGTGCGATGTTCTCAGATGCCGATCTGCTCGGTGTGCCGGTTCGTGTAGTTGTAAGCCCGAGAAACATGAAAAACGGTGTTGTTGAGATTTCCACAAGAGATAAATCCGTACAGGTTCAGGTACCTCTTGAGGAAGCAGTTACAAAAGTAAAAGAATTGGTTCAGAAACTGTATGACGAAATTGAAGAAGGAGTAAAACAGTTTCAGGGATAGTTAGTTATAAGAATTAGCTATGGTGTAACCAGGAAAGGCAGAATCTATGAATTTTAGAGAATATATTCAACAAGGATTTGTATTTTTGGATGGAGCGACAGGCTCAAATCTACAGGAACATGGAATGCAGGCAGGAGAATGTCCGGAACTTTGGATTTTGAACCACCCGGATGTATTTGTGGAATTGCAGAAACAGTATATTCTGGCAGGAAGCGATGTGCTTTATGCGCCGACATTTACCTGTAACCGGATCAAACTTGCCGAATATGGACTGGAAGACAAACTTCATGAGATGACGCAGCAGCTGGTTGCACTCAGCCGGCAGGCAGTGGAAGAAAGTGGCACGACGCGTAAGATTTACATCGCCGGTGATATGACGATGACCGGAGAACAGTTGTATCCGATGGGAACACTTACGCTGGAAGAATTGATCGACGTGTACAAAGAACAGGTAAATGCGTTGATCGATGCCGGCGTGGATCTGTTTGCCGTAGAGACGATGATGAGCCTGCAGGAATGCCGTGGAGCAGTTCTTGCGATCAAAGAAACTTGTGGAGATACGATTCCAATCCTTGTAACATTGACATTCCAGGATGATATGCGTACGCTGTTTGGTACGAATCCGGAGACGGCGGTTATCGTAATGGAATCCATGGGCGTCGATGCTGTGGGATTGAACTGTTCGACCGGCCCGGATAAAATGCATGAGGTCGTGCAGCGAATGCTCCGTGTCAGCAGCATTCCGCTTGTAGTAAAGCCAAATGCCGGTCTTCCGAAACTGGAAGACGGAAAGACGACCTATGACATGGATGCGGAAGAATTTGCAAAAGAGATGCTGCCATTGGCACAGATGGGAGCTACGATCCTCGGCGGATGCTGTGGTACGACACCACTTCACATTCGGAAGATGATACAAAATTTGGAAAACGTGAAAGCGGAGATTCCGGAGAAAAAGCAGATCCGGGCACTCACCAATGAAAGAAACTTTTTAGAAATCGATCTGGATGGAGCGTTCTCTATCGTGGGAGAGCGTATCAATCCGACGGGAAAGAAAAATCTGCAGGAAGAACTGCGCCAGAAGAAAATGGATCTTGTTATCGATATGGCAGAAGAGCAGGTGGCAAAAGGAGCCAAAATTCTTGATGTCAATATGGGAACCAATGGAATTGACGAAAAAGAAATGATGCTGATGGCAGTCAATGAACTGACACTTGCCGTAGACGTACCGCTTTGTATCGATTCAAGTTATGTGGATATCGTGGAAGAAGCGCTGCGTATCTACCCGGGACGTGCTTTGATCAATTCCATTTCGCTTGAACCGGAAAAAATAAAACATTTGATTCCGGCGGCGAAAAAATATGGAGCGATGTTTATCCTGCTTCCGTTGTCAGATAAAGGACTTCCGGAAAATCTGGAAGAAAAGAAAGAAATTATCCATACGATATTGACAGAAGCGAAAAAATACGGTCTGTCGGAAAAGGATATTGTCGTAGATGGACTTGTGGCGACGATCGGAGCCAATAAAAAAGCGGCGATCGAAGTGCTGGAAACGATTCGTTATTGTAAAGAGGAACTGGGTGTCGCTACCATCTGCGGATTGTCAAATATTTCCTTTGGACTTCCGGAACGCCAGTTTGTAAATACTGCCTTTTTAACGATGGCGATCGCGCAGGGACTTACGATGGCCATTGCAAATCCAAGCCAGACCCTTCTTACAAATGCAGCATTGGCGACGGATCTGCTGTTAAACAAAACGAATGCGGATCTGAACTATATTAATGGTGTGAATAAGGCGGAGATTTCCACCGGAAATAGTGCAAACCGCCAGAGCAGCGAAGAAGATGGACATCCGTTGTATCTTGCTGTCGTAAAAGGAAAAGACGGACAGGCACTTGCTCTTGCCAAAGAAGAGATTGAAAAGGGAGAAAAACCGGGGCAGATCATTGACAGTTATCTGATTCCGGCGATCAATCATGTCGGAGAATTGTTTGAGAAGGGAACGTATTTTCTTCCGCAGCTGATAGCCAGTGCCGAGGCGATGGAAAAGGCGATTGATTATCTGGAACCGTATCTTGCAAAAGAGCGGGGAGATCAGAAACTGGATACGATCGTGATGGCGACGGTAAAAGGAGATATTCACGATATTGGAAAAAATCTGGTAGTGCTGATGCTGAAAAACTATGGTTACGATGTCATTGATCTGGGAAAAGATGTTGACAATCAGTTAGTCATTGATACAGCGATAAAGGAGAATGCGGCGATCATTGGATTGTCTGCCCTTATGACGACGACAATGACTGAGATGAAAGAAGTGGTCGATCTGGCAAAAGCACAGGGGGTAAAAGCGAAGATCATCATTGGTGGTGCCGTCGTGACAGAAAGTTATGCCGAGGAGATCGGAGCAGACGGGTATTCGAAAGATGCCCGCGAGGCTGTAAAACTTGTAAATAAATTGCTTGGAAGATAACTATTCAGGTTTCCCCTCCCACATATTCGCATTTCGAACACTTCGTGTCCTTTTCTCGCCTTTTACAAGGCTAAAAATGCTCATATGTGGAGGGGAGCCCTATTAGGATCTAAATGTATGGAAATCAAAGTCTCTTACGTGCAAGCACGACGATTCATTGATTTCCATACATTGATCCTGAATAGTTACCTTGGAAGATAGAAAATGGAGAGAAAAAACGTGGTTGATGTTATCATTCCGGTGTACCGGCCAGATGAAAAATTGGAAAAATTGATTGAAAAACTGAATCAGCAGACGGTAGAACCTGCCCACATCTTTTTTATGCAGACCATGACAGAGGACGAAGCAGAGAATACAAGGGTCAGGAAAATTCTGGAAAGATCAAAACATGGAACGATTGTTCCGATTGGTAAACTGGAATTTGATCATGGTGGTACGAGAAATAAAGGAGCCCGGATGAGTGAAGCAGAATTTATGCTCTTTATGACACAGGATGCCGTGCCCGAAGATCCTGTTTTGATCGAAAAACTTCTGCAGGCAGTACAGCAAAAAGATACAATCGCTGCGGCGTACGGAAGGCAGCTTCCGGATGACAAGGTTGGCGTGATCGAAACCTATACGAGACAGTTTAATTATCCGGAGGAATCCCTTATAAAGGGGAAAGAGGATCTTCCGAGACTGGGGATCAAAACGTATTTCTGCTCCAATGTATGTGCGATGTACCGTCGTGATATTTACCTGAAAATGGGAGGCTTTGTTACAAAGACCATTTTCAATGAAGATATGATCATGGCGGCGAATATGGTGCAGGCGGGATATCAGATTGCCTATGCGGCAGAAGCAAAAGTTGTGCATGCTCATAAATATACGTACTGGCAGCAGCTGACAAGAAATTTTGACATGGCGGTTTCGCAGAGACAGTATCGCGAGATTTTTGAAAGTGTAAAATCGGAATCCGAGGGAATCCGGCTTGTCAAGCAGACAGCATCGTATCTGTTGCACAAAGGAAAATGGTATTTGGTTCCGGATCTGGTAATGCAGAGCGGATTTAAGTTTATTGGATATAAACTGGGGCTTCGCTATGAAAAACTTCCGATGTGGTTTATCCGTAAAGTAACGATGAATCCTAGATTTTGGAGAGAACAGGAAAACAGATAGAGGAGAAGCAATATGGCAGAAATTGGAATTATTCTGGCCACGTATAATGGTGAAAAATATTTGCGCGAGCAGCTGGACTCCATCCTTTCAAATACATTTAAAGATTATGAGATCCATATCTGCGATGATGGTTCCACGGATGGTACGATAGCGATTGCAAAAGAATATGCAGAGAAATATCCGCAGATCACGTTGTGGCAGAATGAACAAAATCAGGGGTATACCAGAAATTTTCTGAAAGCAGTGCAACGAGAGACATTCCCGTATTTTATGTTTTGCGATCAGGATGACATCTGGAAACCGGATAAGATCGAGGTGACATACCGTGCCATGAAATCGGCAGAAGAGAAGGAAAATGGTCCGATTTTGGTGTTTACCGATGCAGAGAGTTATGACGATGTGTCCAAAACGGATATCGGTTCTTTTCATAAAATGAGTCATCTTGATACAAAAAAGGTTGACACGGCGCATCTTTTCATGGAAAATAAGTGTATCGGCTGTACGATAATGTGCAATGCAAAAGTACGCGACTATCTGACAGAACTGCCGGAAGAGATCCGTGTTCATGACTGGTGGCTTGCTTTGATCTGCAGTCATTTTGGAAAAGTTGTCTATGTTGATAAAATGACCTTGCATTATCGGCAGCATAGTGATAATATGATTGGAACAAGCAGTTTTTTTCAGTATGTGGCAAAGCGTATTCGTCACATAAAAGAACAGAAAGAGTCACTTCGGGCTACATTTGCTCAGGGGACCGCGTTTTGCCGGATGTTTGGTGAGCAGATCACCGATCCGGAAAGAAAAAAATGTGCTTATGAATTTGCAAAAATGTCAGAAAGCAATGCAGTAAAAAGAAGAGTTTTAGCACTGCGCTACGGTTTTTTGAAGAGCGGTCTGGTGCGGAATCTTGCATTAATGTTTTTGATATAAGAGAAATCCGGAGGAAACTATGGCAGAGAAAGTGAAAAATAAAAAAGGAAAAAAGAGAAAAGTCGGCAGAGTATTTCTGGTGATCGGAATTATTCTCAGTATGGCACTGGGGAGCATGGCTGCTGTGGCAAAATACAAAGCAGACGGCATATTGTCGCTGGTAAATCAGGATAAAGATAATGCGTTAAACAGTGTTGATATATCGGAATACGATACGGTAAGTGACTCGGATGTGATCAATATTCTGCTGGTTGGTGCAGATAAGAACCTGGATGAGCAGGATTCTGAAGGCGCTGCAAGACGTTCGGATTCAATGATGATCGCGACGTTGGATATGAAGCATAAGAAGTTAAAGGTAACTTCTCTGATGCGCGACATGTATGTGGAAATTCCGGGATACGGAAAAAATAAATTTAATGCTGCGTATTCGTTTGGCGGCATCAAATTGTTGTATAAAACGATTGCTTCTAACTTTGGTATTAAACTGGATGGATATGCCGAAGTGAACTTTGATGCATTTATCGATGTGATCAATGCGGTAGGCGGTGTCGAAGCGACATTGACGGAAAGTGAAGCTACGAACCTGAATGATACAAACTATATCCGTCGTAAAAAATACCGTAATGTAAAAGTGGGAACGCAGGTTTTGAATGGATATCAGGCACTCGGCTATTGCCGTATCCGTCATGGAAAGTGGAAAAACGGACATTATCCGGCTGTTCTGACAGCATCCGGAAAAGGGGATGACTATGGAAGAACCGAGAGACAGCGTCTGGTTGTACAGGCACTTTTGAAGAAAGTAAAATCTCTGTCAGTAGACAAATGGATGGAATTGATCGATGTTATCCTGCCAAATGTGACGACAGATCTTGATAAGGACAGCATTTATTCTTACGTTCTGGCGGTAGTTAAGATGGGAACGACAGATATCAAGCAGTACCATCTTCCGGCAGATGGTGCTTATACCAGTGAGAAGATCAATGGTGCAGATTGTCTGGTCGTGGATGTGGAAAAGAATAAAAAAGCGTTGTCAGATTTTATTTATGAGAAATAAATTGAATGGTAAGAGTTGACAAGAAACGATAGAGTTGGTAAAATAAATGTTTGATAAGTACGATGAGGAGGTTTCATTATGCAAAAGATGGTATTATCCATTCTGATTGATAATACACCGGGCGCATTGTCCCGTGTTGTAGGACTTTTCAGCCGGAGAGGTTATAATATTGACAGCCTTACGGTCGGAGAGACAGAAAATACAGAAGTATCCCGTATGACAGTTGCTGTGACGGGAGATGGAATTGTATTGGAGCAGATCGAAAAGCAGATACATAAATTGGAAAATGTAATTGATGTGGAAAAACTCACGAGTGAGGCTTCTGTCTGCAGAGAACTGATTTTGGTTAAGGTGGCAGCAGCAAGAGAAGAGAGACCTTCCATCAATGCGATCGTGGAGATCTTCCGTGCGAAGATTGTAGACGTTGCTGCAGATTCGATGATGATCGAACTGACCGGAAATCAGGCAAAGTTAAATGCATTTACCAAACTGCTTGACGGTTATGAGATCAAAGAACTGGTTCGTACCGGAATTACCGGACTGACAAGAGGATGCCTGACCGAAGAGTAAGGCAGAAAACACTGGTGATGGTGTAAAACATCTGTTAGATTTATCTGACAGAGCTTTATATAATAATTTATTATTTTAGGAGGATGAAAACAATGGCAGACGCAAAGATTTTCTATGAAAGTGACTGTAACCTTGGACTTTTGGATGGTAAGACAATTGCTATTATCGGATATGGCAGCCAGGGACATGCACATGCATTGAATGCAAAAGAAAGTGGATGTAATGTAATTATCGGTTTGTATGAGGGCTCTAAATCCTGGGCAAAAGCAGAAGCACAGGGATTTAAAGTATATACAGCAGCAGAGGCTGCAAAACAGGCAGATATCATCATGATCCTGATCAACGATGAGCTGCAGGCTAAATTGTACAAAGAGTCTATCGCACCAAACTTGGAAGCTGGAAACATGTTGATGTTCGCTCATGGTTTCAACATTCACTTTGGACAGATCGTACCACCAAAAGATGTAGACGTTACGATGGTGGCTCCTAAGGGACCGGGACATACTGTACGCAGCGAGTATCAGGCAGGAAAAGGTGTTCCTTGTCTTGTAGCTGTTGAGCAGGATGCTACAGGAAAAGCTCAGGATATCGCATTGGCATATTCTTTGGCAATCGGTGGAGCAAGAGCCGGTGTTCTTGAGACCACATTCCGTACAGAGACAGAGACAGATTTGTTTGGTGAGCAGGCAGTTCTTTGCGGTGGTGTTTGTGCATTGATGCAGGCTGGTTTCGAAACACTTTGCGAAGCTGGATATGATGAAAGAAATGCATATTTCGAGTGTATCCATGAGATGAAACTGATCGTAGACTTGATCTATCAGAGTGGATTTGCAGGAATGCGTTATTCTATCTCCAATACAGCAGAGTACGGTGATTATGTAACCGGACCAAAAATCATTACAGAAGATACAAAGAAAGCTATGAAGAAAGTATTGAAAGACATCCAGGATGGTTCTTTTGCAAAAGAGTTCCTGCTTGATATGTCAGAAGCTGGCGGACAGGCTCACTTCCGTGCAATGAGAAAGATCGCTGCAGAGCATCGTTCTGAAGTTGTTGGAGAAGAAATCCGTAAATTGTACAGCTGGAATGGCGAAGATAAGTTGATCAACAACTAATTTTTGTGTTGTAAACAGACAATAAGGTGTAAAGGCCCGGTTGGTGAATTATACATAAACCGGGCTTTTTTTAGACAGAGGGACAAGAAGAAAATGATACGATTGGTTGTATGTGATGTAGACGGAACATTGGTAAAAGATGGAGGATCTGCTTCTGCGTTGAATCCGGAGTATTATGAAGTGGTAAGAAAACTGTCAGAAAAAGGAATTCAAGTTGTGATATGCAGCGGACGGCAGAAAGCGAGTATTGAAAAATTATTTGAACCGGTAAAAGATCTTTTGCACATAATTTCAGAAGGCGGAAGCCTAATATTTCAAAAAGAAGAGTGCATATATTCACAGATTTTGCAAAAAGAAGTCTGTCGGCAGATTATAGACGATGCAAGAAAAATTGAACCTTGCGATATTCTGGTCTGTGGGAAAAAACATGCGTATGCGACAAGTGAAGATTCTGAGATGTATCGCTGGATATCCGATTCGTACGGGTTTGACATTCAGGCGGTGGGAGATCTGCAGAAAAATATATCCGATGATATTGTTAAAATCTCCCTGTATCATCACAATATGGTAGAACAATTGACAAAAGACTGGTTCCGCCCAAAATGGGAAAACAAAGTAAGATTAAATCTTGCCGGCATTCAATGGCTTGACTGTGTACCGAAAGAAGCGGGAAAAGGAACGGCGGTTGCTTTTTTACAGGGGCATCTGCAGATAACGCCGGAAGAAACCTGTGTGTTTGGGGATAATGAAAATGATATCGTCATGATGCAACGGGCAAAATACAGTTTTGCCGTGGCAAATGCGAGAGAAGAAGTGAAACGTGCCGCATCCCGTGAATGTGGACCTTATTGGGAAGACGGTGTGTTGACGCAGTTAAAGAAAATTGTAAGTCAGCAGGAAAAGTAGGAAGGAAAAGGGAAAATGACAGGAATATGGATAGTAACAGGATGCTTGATTGTTGTTGTGGCAGGGCTTGTGATACTGCTCGTCGAAAAGAGTCGGAAAGTGGACGTTCTGCAGAAGAAGCAGAAACAGTATCATGATATTGTGAATCAGTCCTTGGAGACCTTTGCCCACGCCATTGACGCGAAAGATCAAAATACCAATGGACATTCGCAGCGAGTGGCGATTTATTCGGCTGAGATCGCCAAACGTATGGGAATGTCAGATGAGGAGCAGGAGCAGATTTATTATATGGGAATGCTTCACGATATCGGGAAAATAGGAATTCCCGATGCCATATTGAAAAAACCGGGGAAACTGACCGAAGAGGAAATGCAGATTATACGAAATCATCCAACCATCGGTGGTGAGATTTTAAAAGATTTCACAGCAATTCAGGGAATCAGCGATGGAGCGAGATACCACCATGAAAGATATGATGGAAATGGTTATAATGAAGGATTAAAAGGCAAGGAGATTCCATTGGCAGCGCGTATTATCTGCGTGGCAGACAGTTATGATACGATGTCAAGCAAGCGCGTATACAAGGAATTGCATGAGGAAAATTATATTTTATCAGAACTTGATCGGTGCAGTGGAAAACAGTTTGATCCGGCAATCGTGCCATTTATGATAGAGATGATAAAAGACGGAACAGCACCGCTGCCCCGTCCGGATTACAAAAGCCGATAAATGATTGCAGCGATGATAATGCCGATGATACTTGCAATCGTAAATTTGATGGTAAGTCCAAAGGTGAGGACCAAAACTCCCAGGTCAAGGACAATAGGAGAAGAAAGTCCGAATGTCTTTCCGTAAGACAACCAGGAAAGAGCGGAAACTCCGGCAGTCAGATGAGCGATAAAACTTCCCAGAACGATGCCCGCCAGTAACAGCAAAAAGAGTGACCATGTATTTTTTCCGGTACGAGCCATAGGTAACAGCCTCCAATCCAAATATATTTATTCTTCTCTATCTTACAATATTTTAAAAAAATAATCAATGAAAAAAAGGAAAATCCTTTTTGACGTTGAAATATGTAAATGTAGGCAGTTTTTGTTACCCGGAAGGGAGACATAGTATGACATTACGAGAACAATTTGAAAAAAGAGAGCATGATATCCTGAGCCCTTATGCATCATTCAGTGATCAGTCACAGGGACGGGAACATTATGAAGAACCATGTGATCTGCGCCCGGTTTATCAGAGAGACCGCGACCGGATTTTACATTGCAAGTCATTTCGCCGTCTAAAAGGGAAAACGCAGGTATTTTTATCGCCGGAGGGAGATCATTACCGAACCCGGCTGACACATACGTTAGAGGTGTCGCAGAATGCCAGGACTGTGGCAAAAGCACTTTGTTTGAATGAAGATCTGACCGAGGCGATCGCATTGGGACATGATCTTGGACATACGCCGTTCGGACATGCCGGAGAACGTATGTTAAACCGTATCTGCCCGGATGGATTTATGCATCAGATCCAAAGCATCCGTGTCGTAGAGAGATTGGAAAAAAACGGAAAAGGACTAAACTTGACGAAAGAAGTCCGGGATGGAATCCTGAATCATTCGACGTCCGGTCATCCATCCACTCTGGAAGGAAAAATCGTGCGGCTTTGCGATAAGATTGCCTATGTGAATTCGGATATTGATGATGCCATCCGAGGAAAGATCATCTGTGAAGAAGATCTTCCGAAAGCCTGTGTGCAGGTGCTTGGAAAGAATTTGCGGGAGAGGCTCAATACTTTGATCCATGACATCGTTATACATAGTATGGGAAAAAATGACATTATGATGTCGGATGAAACGTATGAGGCACTGCAGGAGTTGCGTAAGTTTATGTTTGCCAATGTCTATGTAAACTCCGATGCCAAACGAGAAGAGGGAAAGGCAGAACGTATGCTGAGCCAGTTATTTTCCTATTATTCCAATCATATCGAGGAAATGCCGGAAGAATATACTCGGATGATATGGGAAAAGGGCGAGAGCATATCGACGGTTGTCTGCGATTATATCGCCGGGATGACAGACCGGTTTGCCGTATCCACCTATCAGGCATTGATGATTCCGAGTACATGGCAGATTTACTGATAGGGGAAAAGAATAAAAAAAAGGGAAGATGGGAATGTATTACAGTGAAGACTTTGTTGAGGAAGTGAGGCAGCGCAATGATATTGTGGATATCATCTCCTCGTATGTAAATTTAAAACGTTCGGGAAGCAACTATGTTGGTCTTTGTCCATTTCACAACGAAAAGACAGCATCTTTCTCAGTAAGTGGAAACAAACAGATGTATTACTGCTTTGGCTGTGGAGCCGGCGGCAACGTATTTACTTTTTTGATGGAATACGAAAATCTTACGTTTCCGGAGGCACTTGCCCAGCTGGCAGAGCGGGCCGGAATGGAACTGCCCGAACAGTCGGAGACAACCGAAGAAAAACGACGACGCAATGTCAGAGAACAAATTTTAGAGATATACAAGATCGCGGCAAATTATTATTATGCGAAACTAAACTCAGAGCGGGGCAGAGAAGCCAAACAGTACCTGCTCGGACGAGAATTGTCGGAAGAGACGATCCGTCATTTTGGATTGGGATATTCTGACAAATACAGCAACGATCTGTATCAATATATGAAAGCAAAAGGATATGACGATTCGCTCCTGAATCAGACGGGATTGTTTCAATTCCAGGAGGCAAAGGGCGTGTATGACAAATTTTGGAACCGCGTCATGTTCCCGATCATGGATCGCCGCAATAAAGTAATTGCCTTTGGTGGACGTGTGATGGGAGATGGCAAGCCGAAGTATCTGAATTCACCGGAGACGATGATATTTGATAAGAGCCGAAACCTGTTCGGTCTCAATTTTGTCCATGGAAAACAGGATCACGGAATGATCGTGTGCGAGGGCTATATGGATGTGATCGCTCTGCATCAGGCCGGGTTTACCAATGCCGTAGCTTCGCTGGGAACGGCTTTTACGAGCCAGCAGAGCAGTCTGTTAAAACGGTATACCGATACGGTGTATCTCTGCTATGACAGTGACGGAGCCGGTGTGAAAGCGGCACTGCGGGCAATCCCTATGCTGAAAGAAGCCGGAATTACAGTGAAAGTCATCAATATGCGGCCGTACAAAGACCCGGATGAATTTATCAAGGCACTTTCGAAGGAGGAATTTCAAAAACGGATCGATCAGGCGCAGAACAGTTTCTTTTATGAGATTGACCGCCTCCGGACGGCATATAATATGGAGGATCCGGAGGAAAAGACACGTTTTATGAATGAAGCGGCAAAGAAATGTCTTACCTTCGATAATGAGATTGAGAGAAACAACTATATCGAAGCCTTTGCGAGACAATATGCGATACGCGCGGAGGATTTTCGCGGGCTTGTGAGCAGACAGGCAGCAGCGCGGGTTGGCATCGATTATGAAAAGATCCGTCAGGAACGCAGACAGAAGTCAAAGACGCAGAAAGAAGATGGTATTTTAAAGATACAGGGCGTACTTTTGACCTGGATCGCGGAAGATGTTGGACTGTTTCCAAAGATTTCCAGATGGTTACAGCCGGATGACTTTTTTGAAGAACCGTATCATACGATCGCCGGCATGCTGTACGAGCAGGCAAGAACCGGTGAGATCTCGCCGGCGCAGATCATCAGTTATTTTGAAAGCAAGGAAGAACAGTCATTGGCAGCGGGGATCTTTAATAAGCAGGTACAGCAGGTCAATGAGGATTCGGAGCGCGAAAAGGCACTGAATGAGATGGTAAAAACACTCAAAAAGGCAAGTCTGGATAAGAAAAGCCGGGAGATCACCGATCTTTCGCAACTGCAGAAGATCATTATGGAAAAGAAGCAGTTAGAGACATTACACATTACATTGACATAAATGGTAAGAAACTTGTAAATTTGCAAGAATGGAGGAAAATATGAAGGAAGAAAAGAATACAGTGGATGAACGAGTGCAGTTTTTGGAGTCGTTGAACAAATTGGTGGAAATGGGAAAGAAAAAAGATGGAAAGATTAATTTCAGTGACATCAATGAGCAGTTCAAGGATATTGATCTCGATGGAGATAAGACGGAAAAAATTCTGGATTATCTGGAGCAGAATGGGATCATCGCGATTTTGCCGGATACGGATACCGATGAAGATATTATCCTTGATGTTGATGACGAGCCAACGGAAGAAGAACTGGAAAATATCGAATTTTCTGTGCCTGATGGTGTCAGCATTGAAGATCCGGTGCGTATGTATTTGAAAGAGATTGGTAAAGTTCCTCTGTTGTCTGCAGATGAAGAGGTTGAGCTGGCAAAGAAAATGGAAACCGGAGATCTGGATGCACGAAAACGTCTGGCAGAGGCAAACCTTCGATTGGTTGTCAGCATTGCCAAACGTTATGTCGGACGCGGTATGCTTTTCCTTGATCTGATTCAGGAAGGAAATCTGGGACTGATCAAGGCGGTTGAGAAATTCGATTACCGCAAGGGTTATAAATTCAGTACCTATGCGACATGGTGGATTCGTCAGGCGATTACGAGAGCGATTGCCGATCAGGCGAGAACCATCCGTATTCCGGTGCATATGGTAGAGACGATTAACAAATTGATCCGTGTACAGCGTCAGCTGCTTCAGGAACTCGGAAGAGAGCCATATCCGGAAGAAATTGCAAAGGAAATGAATCTTCCGGTCGACCGTGTACGTGAGATTCAGAAAATCTCGCAGGAGCCGGTTTCTTTGGAAACCCCGATCGGAGAAGAGGAAGACAGTCATCTGGGAGATTTTATTCAGGACGACAACGTTCCGGTTCCGGCAGAGGCAGCAGCATTTACACTTTTGAAAGAACAGTTGTCAGAGGTGCTTGGTACCTTGACAGACAGAGAACGAAAAGTATTGGAACTTCGTTTTGGTCTGGATGATGGACGTGCCCGTACGTTGGAAGAAGTTGGAAAAGAATTCAATGTTACCAGAGAGCGTATCCGTCAGATTGAGGCGAAGGCGCTTCGTAAACTGCGTCATCCAAGCCGCAGCAGAAAATTGAAGGACTATTTGGATTAATGAAATTATCAAAGCGTTTACAGATGAATGTATCTTTGGTGCCGCAGGGAGCCAGAGTAGCAGATATTGGATGTGATCATGGATATGCGGCGATCTGGCTTATTCAGAATCAGGTGGCAGAAAAAATGGTTGCGATGGATATCAATGAAGGACCGATCGCGCGGGCAAAAGAGCATATCCGGCGGGAAGGTCTGGAAAAACAAATTGAGTGCCGCAGAAGCAATGGCATGGAAAAACTCGAGCCGGGAGAAGTAGACACCCTGATGATCGCCGGAATGGGTGGCCCTTTGATGATTGACATATTGAAGGCACGTCCGGAGGTGCTTGAAAAAGTACAGACATTGGTGTTGCAGCCACAGTCGGAAATCGGGTTTGTTCGAGAAAAATTGTCAGAATTTGGATTTGAACTCGTGCAGGAAAAAGCCTGTCGTGACGAAGGAAAATTTTACTTTGCCATGCTTGCAAAACGGTCAGAAAAAGCGGGGGAACCCCACGGGTGCAATGTGTCGGGAACCGGTTACAGCACCTATTTGATCGAGAAGCAGGACCCGGTGATGCTTGAGTTCCTGTTGCAGGAAAAGAAGGTTTATGATTCAATCCTTGACAGATTGGAAGAGCAGGGGAATACCGGTGCGCGCCGTTTGGAAGTGGAGCATCTGTGTACACTTTTAGAAGAACTTACAGAAAAAATGAAATGAGCGGAAAGGAGATGAGCACCATGGAGAACATTTCAGTAAAAATTGACGGAAAAAAGGTAGTTTGTGAAAAAGGAATTACATATTTTGAATTAGCAAAACAGACCGGACACTCGGATGCGCTTGTCGTAAAAGTAGATGGTGTGGTAAAAGAACTTGGAAAAACCGTAGAAAGCGGAAACCATATTACATTTTGTAATTTTCAGGATAAAGACGGCCGCCGTGTGTATGTCAGAGGACTTACCATGGTTATGTTGAAGGCCTTTTACAAAGAGACACCGAAAGATAAATTTGAAAAGATCTCGGTAGAGTATTCGATCGATACAGGGTATTACTGTACACTACGCGGGGTAGAAGTGACCGACGAGCTGCTTGCCTGTGTAAGTGATCGTATGAAACGTTATATCGATGAAGATGTTACATTTGAGAAAAAGACAATGAGTGTTCACAAGGCCATTCGTTTGTTTGATGCGAAGAAAATGTTTGACAAGAGCCGTCTTTTGCGGTATCGTAGAAGTTCGAGAGTAACGCTTCATAAGCTGGGAAAAGTCATGGATTATTTTTATGGCCCGATGCCCTACAGCACAGGCTGTTTAAACAAGTTTAAACTTCAGGCGTTTGAATCCGGCTTTGTGCTTATCGTGCCAAAAGAAGACGATCCAAAGCATATTCCGGAGTTTGTGCCAAGCTATAAATTGTTCCATACGCTGGAAAAGACGGCTAAGCGCGGAGTACAGTTGGAAGTGGAAAATGTCGGACAGTTAAATGATGTGATCGTAAACGGCGGAATGCGTGATCTGATGCTGGTGCAGGAGGCGCTGCATGAGAAAGAGATTGGAAATATCGCAGAACAGATTGCTTCTTCCAAAGAAGTGCGCGTTGTAACGATTGCCGGACCGTCCTCTTCCGGAAAGACAACATTTTCTTATCGTTTGTCGGCGCAGTTAAAGACATTTGGTCTGAAACCGCATCCGATCGGACTCGATGACTATTTTGTCAATCGTGTCGATACGCCGAAAGACAAAGACGGGAAATACAATTATGAATGTATCGAAGCTATCGATACAAAGCAGTTTAATGAAGATCTGGAAAACCTGCTGGCAGGCAGAGAAGTACAGCTTCCGACGTACAATTTCATCACCGGAAAACGGGAATATAACAAACCGATGCTGAAACTTGGACCAGACGAGATTCTTGTTATCGAGGGAATCCATGGGTTAAATGATAAATTGACCGAGAAGATTCCAAAAGAAAATAAGTTTAAAATATATATCAGTGCATTGACCACATTGAATATAGACGATCATAACCGGATCCCTACGACCGATGGAAGACTGATCCGAAGAATTGTGCGGGATGCGCGGACCAGAGGACACAGTGCACAGAAGACGATCGCAATGTGGAAATCGGTAAGAGATGGCGAAAATACCAATATTTTCCCATTTCAGGAAAAAGCAGATGCCATGTTCAATTCGTCGCTGCTTTATGAACTGGCAGCCTTGAAGACGTACGCGGAGCCGGCATTGTTCCGTGTGCCGATGGATAGTGAGGAATATGCAGAAGCACAGCGTCTGCTCAAATTTCTGGATTATTTCCTCGCCATCAATCCGGAGGAAGTTCCACTGAATTCGATCGTACGAGAATTTATCGGCGGTGGAATCCTATTAGATTAAGTTATTATCAAAAAGAACATAGTATGAGTAGCACAGATGATCGCACCTGCTTATACCGAAAGGTCCCAGGTGAGGAAAGTCCGAGCTTCGCAGGGCAGGATGCCGGATAACGTCCGGTGGAGGTGACTCCCAGGCTAGTGCAACAGAAAATAACCGCCAGCTCCGGCTGGTAAGGGTGAAACGGCGAGGTAAGAGCTCACCGCCTTTCTGGTAACAGAAAGGGCAGATGTAAACCCCATCCGAAGCAAGACCGAACAGAAAGCGATACGGCGGCCCGTCGTGCTTTCGGGTAGGTCGCTAGAGCCTGCTGGTAACAGCAGGTCCAGATAGATGATCATCCAACGACAGAACTCGGCTTACCGTGCTGCTCATTTCTATCATAAAATTTGACAGGGAGATATCGATGGAAGAAAGATATGAATTAGCAAGAGAGCGAATCCGTGACATTGCGGAAAATGAAAAAGAATCCAAATATTGTCAAAAAATCGCTCGGTTTTTTATGCTTGTTTTTGCTGTTTATGAAAGAAGAAAAAAGGGAAAAGCAATTTCATTCGAAGAAAAAAAGGAAGAGAATACAGCGATGTACCGCGATCTTTTCCCGGAAAATTACGATACTGATTTTACCAATCCTACGTACGCCAGAGAGCAGTTTGGCGTGGCGGGGGATTCTTTATGTTATTTTGCAAGCCATTTTCGGGGAGCCATTGACGATGTGTTTGATGATGACGAAGAGGCTCTTCTTTTAAAGATGGAACTTTTTCTGCAGGTTTATACGATTTTGATGACAGAAGAAGATCATGAACGCTGGCTCAAAGAGACGATGTATTATTATGTTCATGATTACGATGAATATTTTGAAGAAAAACAAGTGGCGCAACTGGTGGACGAATCAAGAGACCGCCTTGCGAAGCTCGTGATGGAAAGTGATCTTTCGACACCGGATTATCTGTATGAATATGGTGCTTATATTACGGAAAATGAAATAGAAACATCCAGATTTTTGCAGTCACTGCCGCAGGAGACAATTGAACTGGTGGCGCGTACGTATACGGAAGGCTATCGAAAGGGATTTGAAGTGGCAGGCATTGACCTGAGTGTGAAAAAGACCGTAAATATCCGGTATCATATCGGATTCGAACGAATCATCCGTGAAGCCATCCGCCAGTTTGCGGACATGGGATTAAAGCCGGTTATTTACCGCCGGGGAAATACCGCCAATTTTGGAGTATCTACGACTTCTGCAAACAATCAGTATGAATACGACCACCGTTATGATAATGCATTGTACTTGAACAATGCGATTGTGAAAGACCGGCTGGCTCATCTTGAGAAGGCATTTGAAAAATACCGCGGGAAAGCGGCTGTTTTTGCGGGACCTGCGGTAATGGAAGTATTTGGCGAAAAATTATTTGTGCCGCAGACGAAAAAAGAAGCCCCAGTTTACAAGGAAGACCAGCAGAAATTGTCTGTGCAGTATCGTACGGATGCAGCGTTGATCCAAAACCGCTATATCAAGCCGGATGAGCGAAGTTTTACAATCATTGCGTTCCCAATCCCGGAGATCGGTCCACAGTTTGAGACGATATTTTCGGAGACAATCCGCGTAAATACGCTGGATATGGATCAGTTCCGCAAAATCCAGCAAGCATTGATCGATGCACTCGATCAGGGAGAATATGTGCATGTGACCGGACGCGGGGAAAATCATACGGACATCCGTGTCGCCCTTCACAAACTCGGAAATCCGGAAAAGGAAACCAATTTTGAAAATTGTCTGGCAGATGTAAACATTCCGGTAGGAGAAGTGTTTACTTCACCAAAACTTGCCGGAACCAATGGCGTGCTGCATGTGACTAAAGTTTACCTGAACCAGCTCCGCTATGAGAATTTGGAGATGGTATTTAAAGACGGCATGATTGATTCCTACAATTGCTCGAATTATGAGACAGAAGAGGAGAATAAAAAATATATCAAAGAAAATGTACTGTATCACCGCGAAACCCTTCCGATGGGCGAATTTGCGATCGGAACGAATACCGTGGCATACGAGATGGGACGAAAATTTGATATTGAAGCCAAACTTCCGATTCTGATCGCGGAAAAGACAGGTCCGCATTTTGCGGTCGGTGACACCTGCTATTCGATGAGTGAAGACATCGTGCTGCACAACCCGGACGGCAAGGAGATCGTGGCAAAGGAAAATGAATGCTCGGCGCTTCGAAAGACGGATATGGCAAAGGCGTATTTTAACTGCCATACCGACATTACGATCCCGTATGATGAACTCGGGGACATCGATGTGATCCGTCCGGATGGAAGCGAGATCAAATTGATCCGTCAGGGACAGTTTGTGTTAGAGGGAACGCAGGCATTAAATGAAATGTGTAAGGAATCCTGAATGTAGGATGACAAATAAAGGAGGATAAGAAAAATGGTAAAAGTTGGAATTTTGATGGGAAGCGATTCAGATCTGCCAATCATGCAGAAGGCAGCGCAGATGCTTGAAAAATTCGGAATTGAATACGAGATGACGATCATCTCCGCGCACAGAATGCCGGATGTGTTTGTCGATTATGCGACAAAGGCAGAAGAGCGCGGTATCGAAGTAATCATCGCCGGAGCAGGCGGAGCAGCGCATCTTCCGGGAATGTGTGCCGCATTGTTTGATCTGCCGGTAATCGGTATTCCGATCCATACAAAATCGGTTGGCGGTGTTGACAGTTTGTACTCCATCGTACAGATGCCATCCGGAATTCCGGTTGCTACCGTGGCAATCGATGGCGCAGCCAATGCAGGTATCCTTGCTGCTAAGATTCTTTCGGTATCGGATATGGAACTGCGTAAGAAATTGAAAGAATACAAAGTAGAAATGAAAGACGGTGTGACTGCAAAAGCCGAAAAACTGGATAAACTCGGTTATGCAGAATACATTAAACAGATGTAATATATGGCAGGACTTCTTCCCAAAAGAGGGAGTCCTGTTTTTCTATTTCGTCTTTTAAGACAAAGACCGGTTTGGCGCGGTAATTTTCACGGAACAATGTCAAGCCGTGCCGGGTCAGGTAATCACTGGAAGAAGCTGGAAAACGTACAAATTTTCCGGCTTTTTTTAAATAGCAGTTGGATGCTTTCGCCGGTTCGCGAAATTCCTTTTCCACATAGATTCCGACGCTCTTATGAATGGCGGTATCTTCTTCCGGCAGATAAAAATAGTCTTTGTAGTTTTCATAAAAATGACAATAGCACCCCTCGGTACTCGAAAGGGTGATACAAGCCCTGTTTTCTTCAAAAGATAATATAAAATCCTCCGTTTCCCGTCCACAGGGGAACGGAACACTTTCCTGTGTCAGGCATGTGATGCAGAGTGTATCTGCATTCCAAACTTTGTCAGAAAAATGCAGCGGAAGTTTATAATAGAGCAGCAGGGAACTAAGCAGTGTTCCACGCAGATCATCGGCATTGTGGAGAAGAAGTTTTTCCTTTTCTTTCTCTGCCTGCGGACTGCGGAATATTTTCTGCTGCATAAATTCCGAATAAATCTGAATGCACTCTTTTCCACTGTAATTGTCAGCCCGTAAAAAGCCGACGAGTTTTTCGACAACCGATAATTTCAGCGAAGAACTGTCAAACAGTGTTTTTTCTTTGCGGACTTCCCGGTAAATGTCAAAAGAGCGGAGTGCGGCAAACGGATTCTCAAGATGATGAAACCGATATTTTTTCTCAAGATAAGGGATATCAAATCCGGAACCGTTGTAGTGGACGATCGTGGAAAAGCCGGATACAAAAGAAGAAAAGGCTTCCAGTATCGTACATTCACTGGTGTAATCATCGGCAAACCATTGACACATTTTTATCTCTTTTTTGGGGGTGTCGTACCAAAGTGCACCGATCAGATAAAGGGAGGAAACATTGGCAGAAAGTCCCGTAGTTTCGATATCAAAGATCACAAGATCCGACAAGGACGCACCGGTGTACAGGGAAATGGCTTTCCATGCCCGGCTCCGGTCATCTCCGGGTGTAAGGCTCCTCGTTTTATCAATTTTCTGCATGTTGTTCCACTCCTTCTATTTGGATTCTTTTAAACAAATACAGTATAACGTAGAAGAAATAACTTTTCAAGTTTAAATGCTTGTAGAAAAGGGCAAAAATGTGTTATACTACTATTTAACGATGCTCAAGGATATACATTTAAGGATATAGCTTTGCGGTATCGCAGAACTTACGAATAAACGTAAAAGGGAGAACGATATGGATAGAACAAAGAATCCGAAAAAGCGTTTAAAAAAGTTAAAGGGCAGGATGCAGAGCAGTTTTAGTGGCTTTTTGCGGGCTTGTATCGTGGGAGCGCTGGTGCTTTTTCAATTTGCAATTATTATCATAATTCCATTTATATTGAGAGGATATGCGACATCTTTTTATATTTTGCTGGAAATCAGTGCGCTGATTGCAATCATTGCATTGACAAATGACAAGCACAATGATGCTTACAAATTTTCATGGATGTGTGTGATTCTGATTTTTCCGATTTCCGGGTTGATCATGTTTAACCTGTGGGGGAAGGTTGGAAAGAAGAATAAATTAAACAAAGCGATTGCCGAACAGATGAAAGCGACAGATAATCGGCTGGTACAGGATCCGGAAGTGTCGGAAAGATTTTCCCTGGAACATCCGGTTTCTTCTCGTATGTCCAAATATATGACAGCGATGGGAAGTCCGTTGTTTAAAAACAATGAAGCAAGATATTATCCGTTTGGAGAAGATGCGTTTGAGGACCTTTTTGAAGATCTGGAGCAGGCGGAACATTTTATTTTTATCGAATTTTTTATCGTGGCAGAAGGGGCGATCTGGGATCAGATTCATGAAATTTTACTCCGCAAGATCCACGAAGGCGTGAAAGTCAAATTTTTATACGATGACTTTGGAGCACTTTTCCGCACCGGAAAAGATTTTGCCGCCAATCTGCGAAAAGAAGGATTTGAGGTTGAGGTTTTTAATCCGATACACAAGTACGCAAGTAAACTGTATATGAACTTCCGCGATCATCAGAAAATCGTCGTGATTGACGGAAATATCGGCTATACCGGTGGATTCAATCTGGCGGATGAATACGCTAATCTGATCGAGCGTTTTGGGGTATGGAAGGATGCCGGAATCCGTGTCGAAGGAGACGCGGTCTGGGGACTTACCGTAACCTTTTTGGAGATGTGGGTTGTCAGTTCTTCGGAGAAGAACATTGATCCGGAGATTTACCGCCCGATGAAGAAGTTTCCGGAGAATGACGTGTACTGCCATGTGCTGCGGGACGGACCGGCTTTGGGGGAGACAAGTTTTGTTGGTTCGGTATATAAGCAGATGATCAATTATGCGGGAAAGACGCTGTATATCATGACGCCGTATCTGATCTTAGAGGAAACATTGACAAGAAGTCTTGTGGAGGCAAAGCGCCGCGGTGTGGATGTGCGTGTTATTACGCCGAATATTCCGGATAAAAAACATGTAAAATGGATGACAGAATATTATTATGGCGAACTTTTGAAATGCGGCATCCGTATTTACGAGTATACTCCGGGTTTTGTACATTCTAAAGTTGTGCTGGAAGAGCATTGTGCCGTTGTGGGAACGATCAATATGGACTACCGCAGTTTCTATCTTCATTATGAAAATGGAATATGGATCTATAATGAAGAATTTTTGCAGGAAGTGCGGAAAGATTTTGATGAGACATTCCGGGTAAGCCGTGAGATCACGTATGAAGAGTGGAAAAACCGCCCGATCAAACGACAGGTCATGCAACACTTTTTGAAAGTATTTTCGACGCTGGTATAGGAGGAAATCGAAGTGATACATTTTATCAAAGGACAGCTGGATACGGTGGCAGAACAGCAGATTGTTGTCGAAAACCGGGGAATCGGATATGAGATTCTCGTTCCGGCATCGGTGATTCAAAAGCTTCCAAGAATTGGGAATGAAGTGAAGATATATACGTATATGCATGTACGCGAAGATGCGATGCAGTTATACGGTTTTATGACGAAAGATGAGAGGGAAATGTTTCAACTCCTCATTACAGTTAATGGAATCGGTCCCAAAGGAGCATTGGGGATTTTATCCATTATGGATACGGATGCTCTCCGGTTTGCTATTTTGTCGGACGACGCCAAAAGTATCTCAAAGGCACCGGGAATCGGGGCAAAGACAGCAAGCAAACTGATTCTTGAATTGAAAGATAAGGTAGATTTTGAAGAGGCTGTGGATACGATGCTGACGCAGGGAGAGCAGAATGCGGCAGAGGCAGCAGCCGGTGCCGGAGATGTGGGGTATCGTGCCAACGATGCGATCCAGGCGCTTGTGGCACTTGGCTACAGCAGTACCGAAGCGGTGAAAGCCGTAAAGAAAGTTACATTGACAGAAGAAATGACAACCGAAGATATTTTGAAGGCAAGTTTAAAATATTTATAAAGGGAGCAGGCTATGGAAAAACGAGTGATTTCAACGGAATTATTTGAAGAAGAAAACCGTACGGAAAACAGCCTTCGCCCGAAACTGCTGAGCGATTATATCGGACAGGCGAAAGCGAAGGAAAAATTAAAAATTTATATTGAAGCGGCGAAAGCACGTGGTGAATCGCTTGACCATGTGCTTTTGTACGGGCCTCCCGGACTGGGAAAGACGACGCTTGCCGGGATTATTGCCAATGAAATGGATGTAAATCTGAAGATTACGTCCGGACCGGCGATTGAAAAGCCGGGCGAACTGGCATCAATCCTCAATAACCTGCAGGAGGGGGATCTGCTTTTTGTCGATGAAATCCACCGCCTGAACCGTCAGGTAGAAGAAGTGTTATATCCGGCGATGGAAGATTATGCGATTGATATCGTCATCGGAAAAGGTGCCTCTGCACGAAGTATCCGTCTGGATCTGCCGAAATTTACACTGGTGGGGGCGACGACCCGTGCCGGTATGCTGACGGCACCGCTCCGCGACCGTTTTGGTGTAGTACACCGCCTCGAATTTTATACGGTACACGAATTAACAGAAATTGTAAAACGTTCAGCAAAGGTATTTCAGGTGGAAATCGACGAGCAGGGAGCCATCGAAATTGCCAGACGTTCCCGAGGAACGCCACGTCTTGCCAACCGCCTGTTAAAGCGTGTGCGTGATTTTGCCCAGGTAAAATACGACGGAAAGATCACGCTGGAAGTCGCAAATTTTGCCCTGGATCTGCTGGAAGTGGATACCTTTGGGTTAGACAGCACGGACCGCAATATATTGATGACAATGATCGACCAGTTTACCGGTGGTCCCGTGGGACTGGATACGCTGGCGGCAAGCATCGGCGAAGACAGCGGAACGATTGAAGATGTGTACGAGCCGTATCTGATACAAAATGGTTTTATCGCGCGCACGCCGCGCGGTCGTGTGGTGACAGAAAAGACGTATCAGCATTTTGGCATATCAATGAAATAACAATGTAAGGAGACGATAGAATGGCTACAACAAATGCAGTAAAAGACCCGAAAAACGGTGTGATCTCGTGCTGGGTATGCACGGGTGTGATGATATTGATCGATGTGCTTCGTTTGACGATGCTTCATCCCAAACGAGGAATTGCAGACTGGATTTTTCTGGCGTTGATCGTGATATGGATCGTGATCTCCGTGTATGAGACAGTAAAATACATAAGAGGAAAAAGTAAAAATAACGCATAAGGATTTTCAAGTTTGTAAATAATTATTTAAAACAAGGACACGGATTGTTCATATCTATTGTGTACAATGGTTCTTTATTAAGAAAGAAAACAGGAGGATACAATATGAGATTACGTGAACGATTTCAAAGAATGATGTATGGAAGATATGGCAGTGACCAGCTTAGCAGGTTTTGTTTTGTCCTTTACCTTGTAATCTGGGTTGTCGGATTATTTATCCGCGTGCCACAGGTAAGGATTGGTTTAAATTTATTTTCTTATGTAATTATTTTTGTATATTTTTTCCGCTTTTTTTCGAAAAATATTTATAAGAGGCAGCAGGAAAATTTGAAATTTATGGCGGTATTTAACCGGGTAAAAAATTATTTTAATTATTTGAAGTTGAAAGTAAAGGAACGCGATGGTGTGAAAAAGATTTTTCGCTGTCCAAAATGTCACCAGATGATCCGTGTGCCGAAAGGGCGTGGAAAGATTGCCATTCGCTGCCCAAAATGTAAATTTGAGTTTATTCGCAGAAGTTAGCTATTCCGGACTTGCTCAGCCAAAGCAAATGCGTTGTCATGCTTGTATGTAAGAGGCATTTGCTTTGGCTGAGCAAGCCCGAATAGGGCTCACATCCCCTATATGAGCATTTTTAGCCTTGAAAAGGCGGGAAAAGAACACGAAGTGTTCGAAATGCGAATAAAGGGGTGGGGAGTCAGGAATAGTTAGCTATTCAGCATCGTAAGAAAGGATCTTTTATGTTTGGCTATGTCATAACCAATAAACCGGAATTAAAGATTCGGGAATTTGCAAGATACAAAGGCATTTACTGCGGTCTCTGTCAGAGCCTGAAAGAGAAGTATGGCAGAACCGGGCAGATGACCCTTACGTATGATATGACATTTTTGGTGCTTCTGCTTTCGTCTCTTTATGAGCCATCGGAAGAAACGAAGCAGAAACGGTGTCTTGTGCATCCGGCGAAAAAGCAATGGATGATCCGAAATGAAATTACAGAATATGCGGCGGATATGAACATTCTGCTTTCGTATTACCATTTTCTGGATGACTGGGAGGACGAAAAAAGTGTTTCCGGGCTGGCAGGTAAGACAGCGTTTCATCGGAGGGCAGAGAAGATCCGTAAGAAATATCCGGAAAAGGCAGAAGTGATACAGACACAGTTGGAAGAATTAGCCAATCTTGAAAAACAACAGGTAACAGAGCCGGATGCTGTCAGCCGGCCATTTGGTACCTTGATGGCAGAATTGTTTTGCTATAAAAAAGATCCCTTTGAGAATACGCTCCGCCGGTTTGGCTTCTTCCTGGGAAAATACATATATTTTCTGGATGCGTTTATGGATCTTGAAAAAGATCGGAAAAAGGGAAGTTTTAATCCTTTTTTTGAACAGGAAGAAAGGACGGATTTTCCAAAAAATGTATTGGATATATTGGAAGGAACGATGCGCGCAGCTATCGTGGAATTTGAAAAATTGCCATTGGAACAGGATGTGACGATCTTACGGAATATTTTGTACGAAGGTGTAAAGATAGAACTTCAGAAAAAACAGATCCAGTTAGAGGAAGAGAAGATGGAGGACAAAAAGGATGAATGACCCATATCAGATTTTAGGTGTAACAAGAGATGCCAGTGACCGTGAGATTAAAAAAGCATATCGTGACTTGAGCCGTAAATATCATCCGGATTCTTACGCGGGAAAATCGGAAGCAGAAGCAAATGCGGCGGCTGAAAAATTCAAACAGGTTCAGGAAGCCTACAATCGGATCGTGGATGAGCGTTCCGGAAAAGCGACAGGAAGTTATGGAGACTTTGGCGGATTTGGCGGATTTGGTGCTGGTCAGGGAAGACAGAATTACAGTGAAGATGAGCAGCATATGATGGCCGCTATGAATTATATCCGGGCGCGTCGTTATAATGAGGCGTTAAATGTATTAAATGGAATATCGAATCACAATGCGGCATGGTATTATTATAGTTCCATCGCAAATATGGGACTTGGCAATAACAATGTGGCACTCGAGCAGGCAAAACAGGCGATGGATATGGAGCCGGGAAATATGCAGTACCGTCAATATTACCAGCAGCTGCAAAATGGCGGTGGATTCTATGGAGGAAGCCCATTTGGAAGTCCGTTTGGCGGCGGTTATGGCGGTGGCGGAAGCTACGGTGGTTATGGAAGTTATGGCGGAGGATATGATTCCTGTGGAACCGGAAATCTCTGTTGTGATCTCTGGTGTGCCGACACGTTGTGTGAATGTATGGGAGGCGATCTTTGTTCATGCATGTAGAGCAGACAAAAAGAATAGCAGGAGTGGGAATGTTATCCGCACTTTCTGTTCTGCTTCTGGCAGCAGGAAGTTTTGTGACGGTAAATACGCTGTTTTTAACAGCATTGGCGGCATATCTTGTGGGATATGCTATCTTTCGTTATGGACTGCCCGCCGGGCTGATGCAGTGTGTGATCTGCACGCTGTTAGATGCCTTTTTAAATCCGGATAAGTTCAATTTTTTTGTTTATCTGGGATTTGGCATTTACATAATTTTCAGTGAATTTGTTTTCCAAAAGGCAAATAAAATCAAAGATCCGAAAAAAAAGATGCGCAGACAGTTGATTTATAACTGGATTTTGTTTAATATAATATATATCCCGACCGTTTTATTTTTTGAAAACATATTGATCCGGGAGGCAGCTTTTAACGGATCAGCGCAAAAATGGATCCTTCTTGCCGTCGGACAGGTTGGATGGTGGATCTACGATAAAGCATACCGGGAATTTTTCCGCTTCTTAAGAGAACGGAAATTATTGAAAAAATAGGAGGTTTTGAAACATGCAGTTTGCAGAATTACAAAAACAGATGATTGCCGCAATGAAGGCAAAAGATAAAGTGAGAAAAGAGGCGATTTCATCCTTAGTATCCGCTGCGAAAAAAGTAGCGATCGATGAAGGATGCCGCGATGACATTTCCGAAGAGATCGTAGGACGCGTGATCTTAAAGGAAATGAAGACCGTAAAAGAACAGATTGACAGCTGTCCGGACAGCCGCGAAGATCTGAAAGCAGAATATCAGGCAAGATATGATATCATCGCTGAATTTGCACCGCAGATGATGAGTGCAGAAGAAGTGGAAAGTTACATCACAGAAAAATTTGCTGATGTCGTAGCGACAAAAAATATGGGACAGATCATGAAAGCCGTTATGGGGGATCTGAAAGGAAAAGCCGACGGAAAAGTGATCAATGCGACCGTGAAGAAACTTTGCCAGTAGGAAAGAATAGAGATGACCGGTAAGTGACCAGTAAATGATCAGGGGATGATATTCACTATGTGAAAGATGAGGAGGGTGAATGATCATGGAATACAGTGCAGGATTAACCTCCAAGCTGTTCTGGCTGCAGGAGTCCAGAAAGACAGCAAACTATATCTTAGATGGGTATAGCAAGGCGGATATCCGAAAAATAGCTTGGAAAGAAAATATCTATCAGGTAAAAGCAGAATATCGTGCATATGAAGTATTGAATGGTACTTACCGCAGAATATCTGCATTACCGGACGCAGTGCTTCGAGCATTTACCACTTGTGACGTAGAGACTGCCAAAGTATTAAACTTAATCGCAATTCTTATGGATAGTCGGCTGTTTTTTGAATTTATGCACGAAGTGTATGATGAAAAGCTTCGAATTGGTGAGCCGGAGATTACCGACCGCGACTTAAATGTATTTTTTGCGGATAAGGCAATGCAGAGTGAAGTAGTTGCCGGCTGGACCGATATAGCAGTAAAGAAGTTAAAACAATGTTTTTGCCGTATGTTGTATGAGGCAGGCATACTGGAAAACAGTGCAAAGCCTCGGACGATACGACAGATACATATTGACTATAGAACAGAGGAATTATTGAAAAGAAATGGATTAGAAGCATACCTGAATGCAGTGAAGGGAGTGCGCTGATGGCAAAGTTATCATTGGATGAAAGGCTGAATCAGATCGAGAAGAAAATATCGGATCAGAGCTTTCGTAGTAATAAAGGACTAGGAAATGAAGTCGGATATTATATATTCGATTATGATCCGAGAGAAGAACTTCATGTGAGAAATCATATACAGTATCTGAAGAACCGGATCAATGAGAGCAGCTTAGGGTTTCGAATCATAGAGATTGATCTGTTTCACTTGATGATTCAGGTACTGGAAGAGGAAGGATATCTGGAAGCGTTTTTTGATCTGGAGAGAGAGAATGGTTTCTTTGATATGGCAGACAGTTTGGTGGAAACATTGGGACTGGATGAGACAGACGAGAGAAATTTGATCATCAGCAAGATTGTGGAACAGGACTTGACGAACAGTGTGGTATTTCTTACGGGAGTTGGTAAGTGTCATCCGATAATAGCAAGTCACAATATCCTTAATAACCTGCATCAGGTGCTGGACAGTGTCCCGGTGGTAATGTTTTATCCGGGTGAGTATAGTGGACAAGATCTGAAGCTGTTTGGAACGATGGATTCACGTAATTACTATAGAGCATTCCGGCTTGTGTAGAGAAAGGCATGAATGAATATGCAGATTAAGAAGATGTTTGAGAAACAGATTGACCGTGATATTAAGGGAGTTATCAAGGTTGGTCAATCGGATGAAGAAAATATTTATCAGGAATTGGATGAGTATGTTGTCACGAAAGAGTTATTAAAACATTTCCGTGACTTTTTTGAGAATTATGAAAATGGCATTAACGGATACACAGATAAGATGGGTGTGTGGATTTCAGGTTTCTTCGGAAGCGGTAAATCCCACTTCTTGAAGATTTTGTCATATCTGTTAAAAAACAGTGTTGTAGAGGGAAAGCGGGCAATCGAATACTTTACGGACGGGAAAAAAATTGAGGATCCGATGCTGATTGCAAAGATGACTAATTCCGGCACAATCTCATCCGATGTTATGTTGTTTAACATTGATTCTAAAGGTTCTGCAAAGGTAGGCTCCGGCAAGGAGGCTATCGTGGAAGTTTTTATGAAAGTGTTCAATGAGATGCAGGGATATTGCGGTTCCATTCCTTATCTTGCTGAGTTTGAACGCCAGTTGGATGGTGAGGGCAGATTTGAGGAGTTCAAAGAAAAGTTTGAACAGATTGCCGGAACACCATGGGAGAAGAAGAGACAGGCATTTGCCGTGATTCAGGATAAAGTGGTTAAGACGCTTGTCGAGATGGATTTTATGAGTGAGGAGGCGGCACGAAACTGGTGCAAGAATGCGAAAGGTAATTATGATCTTAGCATTGAGAAGTTTGTCTCTTTGGTGCAGGAATACTGTGCAAAGAAGGGACCGAATCATCATGTGATCTTCCTTGTTGATGAGATTGGTCAGTATATCGCAGATGATACACAGCTTATGCTGAACCTCCAGACAATCGTAGAAGATCTTGGAACTGCCTGCCGTGGAAAAGCATGGGTTATCGTGACCAGCCAGGAGGATATTGACTCGATCACAAAGACAAAGGGGAATGATTTTTCTAAGATTCAGGGACGATTTGATACCAGACTTTCGTTATCGGCATCGAACGTAGATGAGGTTATCCGTAGACGTATTTTAGAGAAGAATGAGACTGCAAAACAGACGCTTCGCCTGCTTTATGAGAAAAATGAGTCCATCATTAAGAACCTGATCACCTTTACGAAAGATACAGCAGATAAGAAGCTATATGCGGATAAAACAGATTTTGCAGAGTGTTATCCGTTCATACCATATCAGTTCAATCTGCTTGGTCAGGTGCTGACAGCAGTGCGTACTCACGGAGCCAGCGGAAAGCATTTGTCTGATCAGTCCAGATCCATGCTGGCACTTTTTCAGGAGTCGGCAATGCGTGTAATGAATCAGGAAGAAGGCGTATTGGTACCGTTCAGCTATTTCTATGATACGCTGCATAAATTCATTGATCATCAGCATAGTCAGGTAATTTCAGACGCAGAGGATAATAGTAAACTGGATGCGTTTGACGTGGAACTGTTGAAAGTCCTTTTTATGATCAAATATGTGAAAGAGATCAAAGCAAATGTGGACAACCTTACGACATTGATGATCTCCGGCATCTATGACGAGAGAGTGGAAGTGCGTAAAAAGGTCGAGCAATCATTAAAACGACTGATTGGTGAAACATTGGTACAGAAGAATGGCGAGATCTATATCTTCTTAACTAATGAAGAGCAGGAAATCAACAATGCGATCAATAATGAAACGGTTGAAATGGGAGAGATTATCGGTGAGGTTTCTATGGTAATCTTCGAGGAAATCTACAAAGAGAAGAAATTCCGATACAGCAATCGTTACATGTTCCCGTTTAATCAAAAGGTGGATGATCGTTTTTATAAGGGAAATCAGACCAATGGTATCGGGCTTACCGTAATCACGCCATATGGCGGTGAATATACCGATGCAGCATTGCGTCTGCTGTCTGCTTCGGAGCAGTCTGTGATTATGAAACTGCCAAATGATACGACATTCCTTGATGAGATCCGTGGAAGTATTCAGATTTATAAATATTTGAACAAAAATGCTTCCGGTGCACAGGATAGCTTTGAGAGTATCCGTCGTGCCAAAGAAGATGAACGACTGGAGAAAAAAGATCGTATCAAGATCTATATTGAGGAAGCATTAAAGAATGCAGATATTTATGTCAATGGAGATAAGGCAGTGATCAATGCAAAGGAGACATCCTCCAGAATTGATGAAGCCATGCGTAAGCTGGTCGAGACGCAGTATAACAAGCTGACCTACATGGAGACGGCACCGGAACTTTCGGATATTGCACATGTCCTTCGAGATGATGGCGGTCAGATCACACTTGGCGTAGAAGATACGACACCGAATAAGCTGGCTTTGGAGGAAGTATTGAATGTGATTGACCTTAATAATCAGAGACACATCAAGACTTCGCTGAAAGCCTTAACAGATAAGTTTGCAGCAGTACCATACGGTTTTGATCCGAAGGATGTGCAGTGGCTGGCAGCAATGCTGTTTAAGCAAGGACGAATCTCTATGGTGCTTAACAGTCAGACGCTGTCACTGCTGTCAAACAGCCATGAAGAATTGGTAAAGTACATCACGAAGCGGGAGTATGTGGAGAAGTTGTTGATAGATATCCGTGTGCGTGCAACAGATCGTCAGATCCGTTCGGTAAAAGAAGTGATCAAGGATTACTTTGGGGGCAGTGTATCCAGCGAAGATGATGATGTACTTATGAAAGCATTTAAGAACTTTGCGAAGAATAAAAAGCAGTTTTTTGATGATATTATGGTAGAATACCGTATTAATCCGCATCTTCCGTCGAAGTCACTGATGGAAAAAGCAAAGAAGAATCTAGAAGTGGTTATGAATATTACAGATTCTGTCGAGTTTTTTAAGACTGTGGATGAAATGCGGGATGATCTGTTAGATGATGCAGAGGATACCACACCGGTATTTGATTTCTTTAAGGGCGAACAGAAAAAGATCTTTGAAAAGACACAGAAGTATCTTGGAATTTTTGACAAGAGCAAAACCTATGTCAGAGATCAGAAGGTATTGGATGTTGTTGCCAAGATGACAGAAATTGTCAAGAGTAGAAATCCGTATAACCAGATACAAAACCTGCCAGACTTAAATCAACAGTTTATGGATGTTTATGCTAAATTGCTGGAAGAAGAGGCAGAAGAAATGCAGCCGATTGTAGAGGCTGATTTTAAGATCGTACGGGATGTATTGGCAGATAAGGTGTTTGCGGATCAATTCAAAAATAAGGTGAATCGAAGCTTTGAGGAATTGATAGAGAAGTTAAAATCATCCAATGAGATTGCTGCGGTGAAAAATATCAAGCTGGAAAGTGATACATTAAAACTTCGTCTGCTGGATGAGATAGAGGATTACGAACGGAGTTATCAACCGACAGAGCCAAGAGGTGAGGAGCATCCGGGAAAAGATCTCGGAGCAGAAGGTGGAACCGGTGAAACACCGATGCCAAAACCGCCTGCAGCACCGAAAAAGAAGCGAAAAAATGTGTCCATCAGCAGTGTGGCAGGAGCAAGAACCTATTCTTTGGAGAATGAACAGGATATTGACCGGTTCCTTACTGAAATGAAGGTAAAGCTGATGGAAGAATTGGAAGATGATACGATAATTACATTAAGTTAACGACATAGACCTGCGTAGAAATGGAGAGTAGCATATGAATAAGGCGGCGATAAAGCGGTTTGCCATAGAGGCAAGAAACAAGTTAAGAAATTCTGTGACGGATAAGGCAGCAATGCTTGGCATTACTCCGGAAGAATGCAGTGGTCCGGTTACAACAGGACCGGACTTTAAGGTATATCAGACGGCAGCTGGAACAGAAGTAACCTTGAATAAATCACAGTGTGAGCTTCGTAAGAAACTGGTAGATAAGATTACGGAGCGTGGTTTTGATACGGTGGTAGAAGAGGTGGCATATACCTGGTTTAACCGTATTTGCGCAATCCGTTTTATGGAAGTCAATGATTATCTTCCGAGCCGCGTGCGTGTACTTTCCTCAGAAAAGGATGGAAAGAACGAGCCGGATCTTGTGACAATGGCACCGGATGTGGATCTTCCTTTTACGGAGGAGGAAAAAGAGAAGATCTATGATCTGAAGATGAAGGGAACGACCGCTGCTAGTGATGAATTGTTTCAGAAACTGTTTATCAAGCAGTGTAATGCCCTTCATGAGATCCTGCCGGAGCTTTTTGAAGAAACACAGGATTATACTGAATTGCTTCTTGATATCTCCTATGCGAATAAGGATGATGTGATCTACATGTTAGTCAATCAGGATGATGGCATTCCGGAGGCAGACTTCAATGTGACATCAGTCAATGAACAGGGGAAAGTAACCGGACAGGTGGAGATCATCGGATGGCTGTATCAGTATTACAACACAGAATTAAAAGATGATACCTTTGCCAAGTTAAAGAAGAATATCAAGATCACCAAAGAGAGGATCCCTGCGGCTACCCAGCTTTTTACCCCAGACTGGATTGTCCGTTATATGGTGGAAAACTCTGTCGGAAGAATCTGGATCGACCATCTGCGTGCACTGGATTCATCGGTCAATGAAAAAGAAATTGCCGAGAAATTTGGCTGGAAATATTATCTGCCGGAGGCAAAGCAGGAGGAGTCTGTCAATGTGAAACTGGCAGAGATCCGCAGTAATTATAAAGATCTGAAACCAACAGACATTCTCTGCATTGATCCTTGCATGGGAAGCGGACATATCCTGATCGCTATGTTTGATGTACTGATGGATATGTATACCAGTACCGGATACAGTGAGAGAGAAGCAGCCTTTGAAATCGTAGAACATAATATTCATGGATTAGACATTGATCAGCGAGCCTATCAGCTTGCTTATTTTGCTGTCATGATGAAAGGAAGGGGATATAATAGACGATTCTTCCGTGGCAGAGATGATGTGAAGCCGATGCCAAAGGTATATGCGATTGCAGAAAGTAATGATATCACAAGAGATCATCTGTCGCTCTTTGGACAGTCCATGGACACAAAGCAGAGAGAAACAGCAAAAGAGCAGATGGAATATCTGTTAGACACTTTCAAGGATGGAAGAGAGTATGGTTCAATCCTGAATGTGGAAGAATGTGACTGGAAGCTGTTGCAGGACTATGTGGAAGATCTGGATGCTGACGGACAGATCACATTTGAAAGCTATGGCAGTGAAGAGACACAGAAAAGTCTGAGATTGCTTATTAAGGTCGCAAAGAATCTGGGACAGAAGTATGATGCAGTGGTAACGAATCCTCCGTATATGGGGGCATCTGGAATGGGCGCAAAACTTTCTAAATATGTCAAGGACAATTACGCAGACAGTAAGAGTGACCTGTTTGCTGTGTTTATTGAGCGTTGTGGAGAGATGCTTAAGAAGAATGGATATCAGGCGATGATTACGCAGCATGCATGGATGTTTTTGTCTAGCTTTGAAAAACTGAGAAGCAAATTATCAAGGCTTGATACTGTAAATATGGCACATTTGGGGGCAAGAGCTTTTGAAGAAATTGGTGGCGAAGTAGTACAGACCACCGGTTTTGTGATGCGAAAAAGCAGAGAAAACGGATACAAAGGGGTATATTGTCGTTTGATTGAACCAACTACTCAAAAAGGAAAAGAAGAAATGTTCCTTGCAGGTGACAATCAATATGAAGCGGTTCAAGATAACTTTGAAAAAATACCGGGAAGTCCATTAGTGTATACATTATCAGATAGGATATTTTCTACATTTAATGGGAAATGTGTTAGTATGGTTTCTGATAGTAGATGTGGTATGAATACAGGGGATAATGATAGTTTTATTAGATATTGGCATGAAATAGATTTCAATTTATTTGATTATAGCAGTAGTTCTATTGAAGCGTTTCATTCTAATAAAGCAAGATATGCGGTCTATAATAAAGGAGGAGCTTATAGAAAATGGTATGGAAATTTAGATTATGTAATTAAATTTGATATGAAAAATTATAAGATCCTTCTTGAGCAGGGAAACCATTTGCCGTCAAGGCAATATTACTTTCTACCATGCATAACATGGACAGATATGTCAACTAAAGGGGTTGCGTTTAGATATCAATCATGCGGAAGTGTTTTTGATGGATGTGCAGCAACAGCTTTTCCAAAGGATAAAAAGTACATGAAGTATTTGTTGGCATTATTAAATTCCGCATATGTTTCATATGTTGCTCCAATATTAAATCCAACATTGCATTTCAAATTAAATGATTACGCAAAAATACCATTAAGATTTGAAAAATCAATATGTAACGTCGTCGAAAATAAAGTTACTTGCTGTATTGATTTTTCAAAGCAGGATTGGGATTCTTATGAAAACTCATGGGATTTTCAGACACATCCTTTGATACGACAGAGTGATACGATGTATTTATCATGGGAAAATAAGGGCAATGTATATGATGTTTCAAAAGAAGCAAAGGATATTCCTTTCAAGCATTATATAAAATTGGCATATGAGTCATGGGAGAATGAGTGTGACAATCGTTTTGCTCAGTTGAAAGCCAACGAAGAGGAACTTAACCGTATTTTTATTGACATTTATGGGTTACAGGATGAATTAATTCCGGAGGTCGAGGATAAAGATGTTACAGTGCGAAAGGCTGATTTAGGTAGAGACATTCGCAGTTTCATCTCCTATGCGGTTGGTTGTATGTTCGGTCGTTATTCTCTTGATAAGGATGGATTAATGGTTGCAGGACAACCATTTGAGTCGGTCTATTTTGAGGCAACAGTACCTAGGGCTGGTACAGGAGTAGCCGGCGCACTGGGAGATTATGTACCGACTGGGGAGTTTTATATCAAAACAGAGGATGGAACGAAGCAATGTACCTACAATCCGGATCGTGACAACATTATTCCAATTACAGATGAGGAATATTTCTCCGATGATATTGTTGGAAGATTTGTAGAGTTTGTGGAAACGGTGTATGGAAAAGATACGTTGGAGGAAAATCTTGACTTTATTGCACAGGCACTTGGCAACAAAGGAAATTCTTCCCGTGAAGTGATCCGCAATTACTTTATCAAGGATTTTTATAAGGATCATTTGAAGGTATATCAGAAGCGACCAATTTACTGGCTATTTGACAGTGGTAAACAGAATGGTTTCAAAGCTCTGATCTATATGCACCGTTATGATGCAGATACGGTAGGAAGAGTGCGTACGGATTATCTTCACCGGGCACAGAATTATGTGGAAACAGCGATGAAAAGTGCTGAGTACACGATTGAGAATACAACCGTTGCATCCGAGAAGTCCAAGGCAATGAAAGCGGTGTCGAAGTACACGAAGCAGTTGGCAGAGATGCAGACATACGATCAGGCAATCGCCCATGTGGCAAACCAGAGGATTGAGATTGATCTGGACGATGGTGTCAAGGTTAATTATGCGAAATTCCAGGGTGTGGAAGTAGCACAGGAAGGAAAGAAAGCATTAAAAGTGGATTTGTTGGCAAAGATATAGAGTGAATGAGGTGAATTGAAAATGAAAATTAAAAAATTAACGTTAAATAATTTTATGGCTTTTGAGAAAGCTGAAATAAATTGGTCGGATAATATTAACATTATTTGCGGAGAAAACAGTACTGGCAAAACAACACTTTTGAAAGTGATGTATTCTTTGATAAAGCCACTTAGTAGTGGAGGCAAAGATAATCTTACAAAGGAGATGGAAGAACAGGTTTATGTCAAAAAGATTCAAGGTGTGTTTCGACCGGATGAAATGAAAATTGGCAGACTTGTAAGCCGAAAGCAGGGAAGCAATCGAACGGATTTTTCTATTGATTTAGAAAAAAAACAAAAAATCTCGGTTGGATTTGGAAACAGGCAGGAAAATCATGCGGATGTTTCTATTGAGCGTGATGAAAAAATAAAAAAGTATGATGTTATATATATTCCTACAAAAGAAATGATTTCTACAGTAGAGCATTTCGTATCACTATATGACGAATATCATATAGACTTTGAAGAAATGTATTATGATCTTGCAAAACTATTAGATAGACCGCTTTCAAAAGGTCCTAACACTACTGAACAGAATCAGGTGTTAAGTAATCTGGAAGATATTATGAAAGGACAAATTGTTCAGAAAAACAAGAAATTCTATTTCAAAATAAAAGGTGAAGGTGAATTTGAGATGGGATTACTTTCAGATGGTTACAGGAAACTATCTATGATTATATATATGATTCTTTCTGGAAGTTTGAATAAAAATACTATCTTATTTTGGGATGAGCCAGAAACGAATATGAACCCTAAAATGATTCGTCCAATTGTACAGGTAATGGTAGCCTTAGCTCAGATGGGAGTGCAGATTTTTGTTTCCACACATGATTATTTTATTCAGCAGGAATTTAATATGGTAGCCTCTTATCCTGAGCTAAATCCCAGAAAACTGGATATCAAGTTTATTTCATTATTTAGAGATGAAAAAACGATGGATGTGCATTATGAGATGAAAAATTCAGCATCGGATTTGGAGCATAATGCAATCATGCAGGAGTTTGATGCAATGTACGATAGAGAACAGGGGGTTATTTATGGAAAATAACTTAAGGGAAGAAAGCAGATTAAAGTTTCAGTTTACAGAAAATGATACAGTGATAAAATTTGATGATACAAAATTTTATCGAGACTACTTTAATAAATTGCCAGAGGCAAAAGGTGTTGATTTTATTTCTGTTACTAAAGATAAGATCGCATTTATAGAAGTAAAAAATTGTACCGGAGATGAAGGTAACAATCGGTGGAGAATTGTGCCGGATAACCGAAAACGCGATACAACCCATACATCCGTCAACGTGGAAGGACGCGATAGTCTGGATATTGAAATGGCACAGAAAACAGCAATGACAGTAGCAGCTTTGGTTGGAGCAAAATCCTTTGGAAACACAAAAGAGTGTTTGAATGAATTAAAAGAATATATTCAATTTCTGTTAGGAGATAGTTTTTCGAATGATTCAAAAAAGAAATATGTAATATTGTTTCTGGAAGGTGATTTTGGTACAAAAACACGGACTAAAAAGATGATTATGAAGGAATTGCAGGACAGTATAAATAAAAAACTTCGATGGATCAATTGCAGAGTATCTGTTGTTGATTCCGATACATATGATCCGAGAATATTTCAGATTGTAAGCTGAGATCTGTTGGCAAAGATATAGGAAGTCAGATAAATTGTCTGTACAATTAATTAGGAAGGAAGCATGGAATATGTTGCAAATTATATCTAGTAAATTTTTTGAAGATGGTGAAATAGTATATAATGAATGTAATGGCATTTTATATTTTAATGTAACCTTTCATTCCATCATTGTCATATAGCATTCTTGTTTATGCTTTAGAGACCTTGTCAGAGAACTTTGATGAGTATAAATATTGGCATAAAAGGCATATAGAAATGCTGTTAATGATAAAAAATTGCAGAGTGAAATTTTGAAAGAAATTGAACTGATAAAAATATAGTTAGGAGGTTTGGCGATTGAAGGAAGAGATTCTAGAAGAATTAAATATTAAAGAAGACCATGAACGAGAATGTAAGCTGGCAACCGGTGGACTTCCTGAGAGCATATGGGAGACTTACTCTTCTTTTGCAAATACAAATGGTGGCACGATTCTGCTTGGCATTAAGGAACACAGAGATTCTTTTACAGTTGAAGGACTGACTGACAAGCAAATTGTGAAATATCAGAAGGATTTCTGGAGTACATTGAATGATAGAAATAAAGTTTCAAAGAATATTTTACTGAATCATCATGTCAGACCAGTGCCAGTAGGAGAAAAGAGAATATTAAGAATTGATGTTCCCGCAGCAGACAGACATGATAAACCGGTATACATTGGGACGGATCCGATGAAAGGTACTTATAAAAGAGATTATGAAGGTGACTTCCTTTGTACAGAAGAGGCAGTACGGGCAATGTTTGCAGACCAGAGAGATGTATCTGGTGATGTGGAAGTGCTGGATGAGTTTGGCTTGGATGTGCTGAATCAGGATACCATAAAAGGCTATAGAATTATTTTTGAACAGCTTCACAGTGGGCATCCGTGGAATGCTTTGGAAAATGATGAGTTTCTTATGAAGCTAAGGGCAGCAGCGAAGAATAAAGCTGGTACATTATCTCCAACCATAGCAGGACTTTTATTCTTTGGAGAGGCTTATCACATTACTGATATTTTTCCAAATTACTTTCTGGATTATCGTGAGGAATGCGATGATAAAGCAGTGCGCTGGTTATTCCGGACACATTCTAATGAAGGCGATTGGAGCGGTAATATATACGACTTTTTCTGCAAGGTGCGTATCAGAATGGACGATGATGTAGCAGTTCCGTTTGCAAATAGACGAGATGGATATCGTGTAGACAGAGTGGATGTGCATGATGCATTGGAAGAAGCATTGGCAAATGCTCTGGCACATGCAAATTATTATGGTAGACGAGGGATTCTTGTTGTTAAAAAGGGTAAGGAGCTTAGTATTTCCAATCCCGGTACTATCAGAGTGACAAAAGAGGAGTTTTATGCAGGTGGTAATAGTGATCCACGAAATCCAAATATTTTAAAGATGTTTGGTTTTGTAAATGTCGGTGAGCGTGCCGGAAGTGGTGTTGATAAGATTATGACAGCATGGGCTGAACAAAATTGGAAGAAACCGGAATTTGATTTCTCAGAGCGTAATGACAGAGTAACATTAAAGCTCGAAGTCGGACAAGTGGTATATATTCCGGGAGCTGCGGATATCAGAAATGAAAATACAAATCAAGCAAAAGCAGCTGCTGTGTCAAAAGAAGATAAAATACTTGCGTATATCAGGCAGAATGGAAGTATTTCTTCTCAAAAAGCTGCTGATATAGGTGGCTATAAGTCAAAGACAGGAGCAAGAAAATTGCTTGATAAGATGATAGAAAAAGGATTGATTACGAAGATTGGGAATGGACCGGCAACTAAATATGTCATTTAGTGGTCACATTACTGCTTATCGAACACTTTATTGAACACTATCGGACACTTTTGGGGAATATCGGATAAAAAGTGTTCGATAAGTGACCGGTAGTGATCCTTTATCGGACTCTTAATAGCACAGGGTGAAAAGATAAACTTGTTGGCAAAGATATAATAAAATTGACCCAGGAGGTGTGAATAGTGAGATTAAATAATATTAAGATTAAAAATTTCAGATGCTTTGAAAAAGTAAGCGTTGATCTTGACAAACATATAACTTTGATTGTAGGTAAAAACGGAGCCGGAAAGACAGCGTTATTGGATGCTGTGGCTGTTTCAATCAGTTCTTTTTTGTTAGGGATTGATGGAGCAGTAAGCCGCAGTATATTAAAAGATGATGCAAGGTATGAGTTTCATGACTTAAATGGAACGATTGATTCTCAGCATCAATTCCCGGTCAGTATTGAAAGCAAAGGAGATTGTCTGGATGAACAGGATAAGCAGTGGATCCGGTCGTTGAATTCTGAGAACGGCAAGACAACGATAAAGGATGCAAGCCAGATAACGGGCATTGCGAAAAAAGCACAAAATAGAATTATGAAGGGAGATAAATCGTTAATTCTTCCACTCATTTCATATTATGGAACCGGACGATTATATGCACAGAAGAAGGAAAAGAGAAATCTACAGTCATTAACAGAATTTAAGAGGCAGGTTGGATATGTAGATTGTATGGCAGCAGAATCAAACGAGAAATTGATGCTCAACTGGTTTCAGATTCAGACGATGAAAAGTCTTCAAGAGCAACAGAAAACAGGAATGATAGAAAGACCATTGCTTTTGAAGACGGTTGAAAAAGCTATATGTAAAAGTTATGAGAGAATCAGTGGATCAAAAAATGCTAGTATTTTCTTTGATCTTGATACGCATAGATTAATGTTGGAATTTGAAACGGATGACGGTGGTGCACAAAAATTTGCGATGGATGAAATGAGTGATGGATACAAGAATACCCTTAGTATGATTGGAGATATTGCTTATCGTATGGCTGTTTTAAATCCTACTCTAGGTGATCAAGTGTTGAGCGAGACACCGGGAATTGTTTTGATTGACGAAATAGATTTACATTTGCATCCTAAGTGGCAGCAGAGTATTTTAAATGACCTTAATGTGATTTTTCCTAAGATCCAGTTTATTGTCAGCTCTCATGCACCGGCAGTAATTAATTCTGTGCCCAAAGAGCAGATTCGTATTCTTGATAATGGCAAAATCTATATGCCTGTAGCACAGACTTATGGAAGAGATGCTAACTCCATTTTAAGAGAGGTTATGCAGGTATCTGACAGACCGGTTGCTGTAAAACAGCGTATGGATTTATTCTATGCATATATGGATGAAAAGAAGTATCAAGAGGCAGACAAGGTGTTAAAAGAAATCGAAAACATTGTTGGGGCAACGGATCCGGATGTTGCGGCTGCGAGAACTTCTCTGGATTTGGAGATGATATTGGGGGAATAGAGTATGATTGTTGTAAAAAGAGGAAAAGAACCTAATAGCCTTTTGGAATTCCGTAAAAAAAATCCGGATGCGGATTATGAGGACATGCCATCAAGTGTGCGTGCAGATGTTAGAGAGCAGATGTGGAATGAACAAAAGCATCTTTGCGCATATTGTATGAGGAGAATAGACAGCCCGAGTGTTGTAAGAATAGAACATTGTCGACCGAGACATCCGAAAGATGAGATCGTACATGATAAAAAGGCAACGCTGGATTTTAGATGGATGTTGGGTGTCTGCTATGGTAATAGTTTAGTAAAAGGTGTAAAAGATGAGGATATGACCTGTGATGCGCATAGAAAAAACAAAGAACTTACCATAAATCCATTTGATGAGGTGTCGGTCAGAAAAATAAAGTATAAAGCAGATGGAAGTATTTATTCAGAGGATGCGGAAATAAACAAAGATGTGACAGATACCTTGAACTTAAATTGTCAAGCTCTTTCTCTTCCACAGACACGAAAAAAAGTATTATCGGAAGCCCAGAAGAGAATCGTGCAGAAATGTGCAGGTAAGTCACAGGATGCCTATGTGCATGAATTAGAGCGTACATATACGAGCTTGGTTCAGGAGAGGAATTTAACACCATATTGTGGGATTATTATTTCCTGGCTTGAGGGCAAATTGAAAAAATGACAAATTGTGCAGACGGTCTGCACAAATTCATGTAGAGGGTGAAAAGATGGACTTACAAAATATACAGGAACAATTAAATACTGAATTTGCCAAGGCGGATGTTCGCATTATCTTCTGGTTTGATGACAAGGGAGATTATGCAGAAGAAGTATCAGAAATACAATTAGACACAGCCAAGTTGCACGTTTTAGACGGAGAGAACTGGCTGTATTCTAAGTGGCTGTTAAATGAATCGGATCCGGAGGAAAAATATCTGGTGTATGCTCCATTTGCAAGACCAAGCGACAGCGAGAATCCACTTGCTGATATGTATTACTATTCTACACCGTATTATACGGACCGGGTGTCACAGATGTCGCAGGAGATTGGTATAGATAATCGCTTTAAGGAGCATTTATCACAGTATACTAATTTCTGGAAAAATAAACATCGTATTGAGAAGTTCAAGGAACTTGGAATTGACAATTATAATGCTCAGACAATTGATATTGGTTTGATTGCTGTACTCACAGATGTGAAGACTCCAAATTTTGAGGAAGTAGTTAAACAGATGATGCTCGGTGACAATGAGAAGTATTTTAAGGCATTGGCTGATAATGGATTGACCTGCAAGTTCTGGGAACTTTGCGAAAAATTCTTTGGATATAAATCAGAAAAGCCGAACATGGATGATTTGTCTGCTTGTATGATATTGACTTATGCATCCTCTACATTAAAGGCTACTGTTCCGGAAGCAATGAGGTCTTATATTCTTAAGAAACGTAATGATGTAGTGGTCTTTATCCGTAATATCATGGACAATGTGAATTATCAGGATGCCTATGACAAACTGGTAGAAAGAATAGATAAGTCATTGCGTTTTATGACAAGAATACACGCTGGATTAAAGAAAGATGTAGAGAAAAAAGACAGTTCTCTCCAGTTATCTGATATATTTGCTTGTGATGCGTTTGCCGGGTTAGATGACATCATTATTGACTGGGCATTGGAACAGTTAAATGATGAGATTTTAGATGCACAGATTGATGGATTTAATATTGCTCAGGTAGCTGACCAGAGAATGTCTAAGGCATATCATTATAGCGAAAGATTCAAGAATGAATATACGACTATCAAGTATGCATATATGATGATGAAGTCGGTATCACTTATGGAGTTTTCAAGTGATATTAAGACATTAGTTGCAAATTATCAGAAAGAGTCGTATTTGATAGATTCATATTATAGATGGTTTTATTATGCATATGACCAGATTGAAGATAACAGCAAATTCTCTGATGTAAGACAGAGAGTAGAGAATATTTATGCGAATACATATTTGCAGAAGATAACACCGAAGTGGAATGAGAATTTCACAAATGAGGAAATGAATGCTACAGATCTGCCGAAGCAGGAAGATTTCTATAAGCATTATCTTAGAGGCTACGATGGAAAGCAGAGAGTCATTGTTATTATTTCAGATGCTTTCCGGTATGAGTGTGCAAAGGAACTTTTCGGTAGATTGGAATTGGATGAGAAGTGTACACCGAAGATGGAGTGTATGCTTAGCTGCTTGCCTTCTGTTACATCTGTTGGAATGGCAAGTCTGCTTCCACACAAAGAGATGCAGGTGGATGGCAACTTGAATGTGTCTGTTGACGGACAGGCATGTGCAAGTATGGAGCAGAGAGATAAGATTCTGAAATCTTATAATGAAAGAAATACTGCGGTTTCATTCGATGAGATATTTAGAAAGAGAGACAGAGCCAAAGAATTGCTTCAAAATAGAAATATTGTATATGTGTATCATAATCAGGTTGATGCTAGAGGGGACAAACCAGCTAGCGAAAATGAAGTGTTTAATGCATGCAAAGAGGCAATTTCAGAGATTTATGACTTAATAAAACAGTTAATTGGCGATGTATCGGCGGCAAAATTTTTCATAACTGCGGATCATGGCTTCTTATATAAGAGAGACAGATTACAGGAGTTTGACAAGGTAACTTATCCAAAGGATAAATGCCTTTATACAAACAAGAGATTCCTGATTACGGAAGATGCAGTAAATGAGCAGGGAATCATGGCAAGAACAATGGCATACCTGGATAAACACTATGTAGATACTCCGGTAGGAGCAGATATATTTAAGGTTGCCGGAGGTGGACAGAACTATGTGCATGGCGGTACGTCTCTGCAGGAGATGATAGTTCCGGTCATTGAACTGACAACAAACACCAGAGGTGTGGCATATGATTATGTGGATGTTGTCCTTACATCTGTTACACGTAAGGTAACAAATCTTATCACATATTTTGATTTCATTCAGACAGAGAAAGTAACAGATACCATGAAAGCAAGAAGTATCGTGGCTTACTTTACTACGGAAGATGGAGAAAAGATTTCATTTGATGTGCCTATGATTGCTAATAGCAGGGAAGATACACCGGAGAAGAGAACTTTCCATGAGAAGTTTACTTTGAAGTCAAGAGAATACAAGTATGGAGACAAGTATTATCTTGTGTTGGTGGATGCAAATGATGAGAAGAATATTTTGCAGCAGTATGAGTTTATGATTGATATTGCGTTTGTGGATGATTTTGGATTTTAATGTAAAGGAAAAAGGTGATTATATGGACAAACCAAATGTTTTTGTAAGTTCAACAATATATGATTTTGCTGATTTAAGATCAGCTTTGAAGTATTGGCTGGAAGAGATGGGTTTTGGAGTAAGGATGTCCGAATTTAATGATTTTGTAAAAGATTCCAGTGAAAATTCATATGATGCCTGTTTTAAAGCAATAGAGGAATGTGACTATTACATTTTATTAATTGGGTCAAGAGTTGGGGGATTATTTTCAAAGGAACCTAAGATTAGTATTACGGAAAAAGAATACCAAATTGCTAATCAACTAGCTAATGAAGGAAAGCTCAAGAAATTGTTCGTTTTTGTGAGAAAAGATATATGGACAATAAAAGAAGATAGAAAAGCATTAGCTAAATTCTTAACAGACGAATATGTTACTGATAAAGAAATACAAGTAGAAGAAATAGTGAATCATAGTAGTAAGTTTGTTAATGATGCCGAGTTTATTATTGGTTTTATAAATGAGGTTGGTAAGGTAGACGAGATGATTAAAGCTGTTAAATCAGATCAAATGCGTCCTAAGTATAATTGGATAAACACATTTTCTACATTTGAGGATATTATTACGGTTTTAAAAGCAGAGTTACATATAAGAACTAACCTTTCATATATAAGATGGGGAGAAATTGTGTTACAAGAAGTGGCTCGTAACATTACTTTGTTATGCTATAAAGATGTGAAAGATGGAAAACTTATGCCTTATTTTTCTACTGCTTATATGTTTAGAGAAGCGGTGCCTAAGCAGATGGGAGGCAGTTTTTCTGTAGAAACAAAATATTCAAATGGTGCGGCAATGTTTGGCACAATTGGTTGTTTGCAGGGGGAACAATTGAGCTGTGAGATGATAGAAGGTGCAATCAAATCAGGAGTATTTCTAAGTTATAATTCAAATTATGATGATTATGAAACTGGAAATATTCAAAAGGCATTACAGGAAATGATGGCAAATATTAATATGCTTAAGAAAATTAGCGAACAAATGAATAATAATATTGAAAAAGTGACAAATATGCTTAAAAAATTGAAAACAGATCAACCCGGCAAGATTACGCTTGATACTAACGATACAGACATTATTCCTGTGTTAGCTGCGTATGATTGCCATTTTAACATATGGGAACTGTCAAGGTATTTATTTGCCGTGATAAAGTTTAATTATGATATAGATAAATTTCCACAATTAAAACCTAAAGGTATATTTGATTTTAGTGTGGACGACTTGGTATGGGGAAGATTATCTGTAGAAGATGTATATAATTATTTTGTACCACGAGAAAAATAAAACATATTTGTTGTGGAAAATTAGGAGTGAATTAGATGGACGAAAAAAATGAATTAATCAATATATCAGAGACAGATGATAGACGAGAAATTATAAAGCAGAAACTCCGTCAATATTATGATGGTCGCATTGTTCGTAAGGATTTAACAAAGTCAATCCGAGAGGGCGCAAATGTTCCGGTATATGTACTGGAATATCTTCTTGGACAGTATTGTAATTCCGATGATCAGGAGATTATTGACGAGGGAGTAGACAATGTGAAACGTATTCTGCGTGATAACTATGTCCGCCCGGATGAAGCACAGAAGATATTGTCGCTTCTTCGAGAGAGAGGAAGTTATACAGTTATTGACAGGATTACAGTAGTCCTTAATACAAGGGAAGACCGGTACGAGGCGACATTCTCTAACTTAGGTATTAAGAATATTCCAATTAGCGCTAACTATGTAAAGGATTATGACCGCCTGCTTTGTGGTGGTATCTGGTGTATTCTCCAGCTTGACTATGAGTTTATTGAGGAAGATAAGAAGAACACACAGCCTATCCGTATCAGAAAGCTGACACCGATTCAGATGCCACATGTGGATATGGATGAAGTAAAGAATGGTCGTAAGGCATTTACTAAGGAAGAGTGGATGGATATTCTGCTTCGTTCTACTGGAATGGAACCGGACAAGCTTTCTGACAGAGCAAAATGGCTATTGATTGCCCGTATGATTCCGCTTGTTGAGAATAATTTTAATATGTGTGAATTGGGATCTCGTTCTACAGGTAAATCATACATATATGAGCAGATTTCTCCAAACAGTATCCTTGTAGCAGGTGGACAGACAACTGTTGCCAATCTGTTTTATAACATGTCTAACAATACGGTAGGTCTTGTAGGTATGTGGGATGTTGTAGCATTTGACGAGGTCGCTGGCATCAAGTTTAAGGATAAAGATGGTATCCAGATTATGAAGGGATACATGGCATCCGGTGCATTTTCACGTGGTAAAGCTGAGATACAGGCAAAGGCATCTATGGTTTTTGTAGGAAATATCAATCAGAGTGTTGAGACATTGCAGAAGACATCAAGCCTGTTTGATCCATTTCCTCCTGAAATGGGTACGGATACTGCTTTCCTTGACCGTTTCCATGCATATATACCGGGATGGGAGATTCCTAAGTACAGACCGGATTCATTTACAAATGATTACGGATTTATCACAGATTATCTGTCAGAGTTTATGCGTGAACTTCGTAAGGATAATTACAGTAATATAGCAGAGAAATATTTTAAATTAGGAAATAACTTAAATCAGAGAGATGCCATTGCTGTTCGTAAGTTGATTTCTGGATTTATCAAACTGATTTATCCGGATGGAGAAGTCAGCAAGGAAGAAGTTGCTGAGATTATGGATATTTCACTTGAACTTCGTAGGCGTGTAAAAGAGCAGCTTAAGAAGATTGGTGGAATGGAGTTCTATGATGTGAATTTCTCATATATAGATAATGACAGTTTTGATGAGCATTTTGTAACTGTACCGGAGCAGGGCGGTGGCAAGATGATTCCTGAAGGTATTGGTAAGCCGGGATGCTTATATACAGTGTCAAAGTCAAAAACTGGAATGATAGGCTGTTATCGTTTGGAAACACAGATGATGCCTGGAAATGGAAAGTTGACATGCACAGGTATTGGTTCAGGAAAAGAGCCAAAGGAAGCAACCAATACAGCATTTAATTATCTGAAGGCAAATGGAAATGCAATATCGGGTTCAATCAGTACAACAACCAAGGATTACATCATCAATTATCAGGATATGCAGGGACTTGGCATGACAGGTAATCTTGCACTTCCTACATTGATTGCTATTTCATCGGCTGCACTCAGTAAGCCTCCAATCAGCAGTCTTGCAGTACTTGGTGAGATTAGTATCGGTGGAACACTTATTAAGGTGGAAGAATTGGCAAGTACATTGCAGGTGTGCCTTGATAGTGGAGCAAAGAAAGTTCTTCTTCCAATCACATCGGCAGCGGATTTAGGTACTGTTCCGTCTGATTTGGTGGGAGCGTTCAGTTTGATATTCTATTCTTCTCCGGAAGAAGCAGTTTATAAGACATTGGGGGTGGAATAAAAATGAATATATGTGAGGTTATGAAGATGAAAGATATACTAGAAAGTATAACATATTGTATAACAATTATTGCAGCTGTTAGTACAATAATTATGTATGTTAATACAATTTTTTTTCAAAGAAAGTTGATGCTTCCGGGAAAAAGGATTTTGTGTGAAGTAGCACAAGGCATTGTGATTATAAGTGCGACGATATTTGTGGTAACAGTAGGGGGGTTTTTGTATAATAAAGATGAGTGGCTAAACAATATGAGGTTAATTATTGTAATTGGTATTGCTTTAGGCGCATTTATTTGGTTAGTGATTGATAGGTACTGTAATAAGAAAAACATAACTATAATCATAAATGAAGAGGAAAATTATAAGATTGAATATGCGATTGATGATCAATTTTTGATGTGTGAGAAAACTAACGCTATATTGAAAGAGAGAATAATTTTATCTCGCCAAATTTTAAATAATGCTGTGGTTTTTAAAGATGAAAAGGGAAATTATATTGTTAAGGTTTGTGGAGAAAAAGAAAAGACTTATAATGTAACTGTTGAGAAAAAAATGAATCCGTGAAGTTCGTCAAGCTGAAAATGCGTAAATATTGATAAATACAAGTTGTTCTACTTAGTAAATATCCTTCGAGCCAATCAAAGACTGGATCAGACTCAGAAAACAACACCGGAAAATATCTGGCTTCGAAAACATTGTGCAGAGTACGGATTTATTCTGCGCTATCCGAAAGGGAAAGAGAAGGTGATCGGATATGACTATGAATCCTGGCATTTTCGATATGTCGGAAAAGAAGCCGCAAAGGAGATTACGAGCCGGGGGATTACATTGGAAGAATATGTCTCTACTCTCCGTAGGTAGCCTTTCCCATCCTTCTGCCTTATAATGGGAACATGGAGGTGCAAGATTATGAATCAATATGTAACAGGCGCGGTTATTAAGGAACTGCGTCAAAAAAGCAATATGACACAGGCACAGCTGGCGGACCGGCTTGGCGTGAGTGATAAAACGGTTTCCAAATGGGAGACGGGAAAGGGGTATCCGGATATCACGTTATTGGAACCAATCGCGCAAGCGTTTCGGGTTTCTGTCGCAGAACTGCTTTCCGGGAGCCCGGTTCAAAATGCCAATGTGTCAGCCAATATGTTGCGTTCCCAGTTTTATGTCTGCCCGATCTGTGGAAATGTCATTCACAGCATAGGAGAAGCGGCGATTACGTGCCATGGGGTGCTTTTGCAGCCGGAAACACCGGAAGAGTCCGATGAGCGGCATAAGATTTTTATTGAAAAAGCAGAAGATGAATATTATGTGCGCGTGCAGCACGAAATGACAAAAACGCATTATATTTCATTTATCGCCGCTGTTTCTTCGGAACGTATTCAGCTGGTAAAACGGTATCCGGAGGAAGAGGCAGAAGCGAGATTTAAGATGCAGGGTGTGCGGAAGATATTCTTTTTCTGCAATAAAGATGGGCTGTTTTCGTTAGATGTGAAAAAAGGGATTGACGACAAAGAAGCGGCGTATTCGGATCATGAAATACGGCGGAAACAGGAAAAAATAATGGATATTTTTTATGAGTTTGGAGAGCTTATGAATCTGGATCCCTGCGATGAAAAAGTGCAAAAAGCAGCCGAAGAATTACATGAGATAACAGGAGGTCAAAAGCAAGTAGTGATAGAAATGCTGAATGACAAATATTGGAAGAGAACGATCTGCGTCGCCGGAGGAAACGGATGCCTTGAATTTGCCCGGAAGGTCATGCAGGAATTCTATTAAACAAGATAGACAGATGTTGGCAAACATTGTCGGGAACGGATCATTTCGATGTGGTAAAGTATGGTCATAGCGAAAAGAAAGGAGCAAAGCATGAACTGGACAGAAGTGATTGGAGAAGCAATTTCATATATTGAGTCACATCTCACGGAGGAAATAACATTAGAAAAAATTGCAGAGCATGTATGTGTGTCAAGCTTTTATTTTCAGAAGGGTTTTTCGTTTGCCTGTGGCATCACGGTTTCTGAATATATCCGGAACCGGCGGATGGCTTTGGCAGGAAATGACCTGCTGGCAAGTGACGCAAAAGTAATTGATATTGCTTTGAAATACGGGTATGATTCGCCGGATAGTTTTACAAAGGCCTTTACAAGATTTCATGGCGTGACACCAAGTAAAGTCCGCAGGGACCAGACAATGCTTAAATCCTTCGCACCGCTAAAAATCAAATTATCAATCGAAGGAGGCTATCTTATGGATTACAAAATCGAAAAGAAAACAGCATTTACAGTAATTGCCAATTCGGGCACATTTTCTTATGAAAGTGCTAAGGAGGTTATTCCACAGTTTTGGCAGCAGCATTTTAACGAGGGAAAGGGAAACGTTGTCAAAGGATTTTTTGGAATCAATATTGACGAAAAGATGGGAAATGATTCATTTGAATACCTGATTGCAGACCCTTACAACGAAGGCCAGAAAGTGCCGGAGGGATTTGAAACGAGGGTTATTCCGGAGTTTACATGGGCAGTATTTCCGTGTAAAGGTCCTATGCCGTCGGCTTTGCAGGATGTCAATACGAAGATTTTTACAGAATGGCTGCCTGCGCTCCGGGATTATGAATTTGCTGCCGGATATTGTGTGGAAATGTACGATGATCCGACAAAATTTCCGAAGGGAACGATGGATGAAAATTACTATTCCGAGATTTGGATCCCTGTGAAAAAGAAATAAAGCAGCTTTATTTTCCGTAAGTTTCTTTTAATATCTGCTTGAATTTTGTCACGGCAGAATTGTGCACGGATTCTTTGGAATAGGCAAAACCAACGGTACGCGTCGAGATATTTTTGCGTAATGGAATCTCGATAAGCGTGCCGTTTTTAATGTCTTTTTCTACAAAATTTCGAATAAGGCAGGAAACACCCAGTCCGATTTTGGCAAATTCAATCAAAAGTTCCATATTACTTGTTTCAAGAATCTGGCGTGTTTCGATGGAATTGGCGGAAAAATAGGCTTCAATATGCTGCCTTGATATATTTTCATGATCCATAAGCATAAGAGTTGCCTTTTGAAAAAAGGCAGGATCTTTTTTCGAATAATCAATTCCCTCACGCAATTTCAAATTTTCCAAATATTGTCTGGAAGCCACAAAAGTATAGGATAAGTCGGTCAAAGGGGTAAATGCCAGAGATTTTGAAGCACTGGTTTCTACCAGCAGTCCGACGTCCATCTTATTAGCGGCAAGCTGCAGTGCAGTTTCCCGGGAAGAAAGGCCGTCAATCGTGACGCGGATATGCGGATTTTTTTCAACAAATGTCTGAAGAAGCGGCAGCATAATGTGCTTACACAAAGTGGTACTGGAACCAAAATGGATCTGTCCTACTTCAAAGGCGCGGTTGCGCTGTAACATCTGTTCGCCCTCCTGAATCGAGGAAAAGGCAGAGGCAAGATGCTCGTACAAAATTCTGCCATCCTCGGTGCATTTAACACCCCGCGAACCACGGATGAAAAGCGTGGTTTGGAGAAGTTCCTCCAGTTTTTTTATTGACTTGCTTACGGCAGGCTGGCTGATGAAAAGTTCATTGGCAGCTGCTGAGATGCTGCCGTTTTTGGCGACCGTGTAAAAAATGTGATATTGTGATAATGATTCCATAAGGGCTCCTTTCATTTTTGGGATGTTACTTTGGTGGGGCGTGGGGCACCCCGGAATGGTTTGATATCCAGCGTTTCAGTGGTGCAGGGGTGAGTGTTTAGGTGGCAAGGCGCACCGGAATGACTTAATTTCTAGCATTTCCGAGGTGCAGGACCAAAACAAAAAGCAGTTTCCACAAACTAAGTAGTTATACTATACCATAAAGGAATGGAAAAGAAAAGAGATATAAATAAAAGTTATAGCAAATATAAGAAAAGAATATTTTACTTTTTGAGAATTTTTTGTTACTATATATAAAGTAAAAGGCTGAAAGAGTTTGAGATAGAAAAGCAAAAAGGCAACGAAAAAAGGAAATCAAGGCGAATCAGGTTGCTTTTCCCGCCGCGGTGAAGAGAAAAAGGCAACGCAACTAAGAGAAATCACCTGAAAAGGTTGCTTTTAAAGCAAGTATGGTTGCCAAAAGGCAACCAAAAAAGGAAAAAGAGGCAGTTTATGTTGCTTTTCTTGCCACATAAGAGGAAAAAAGGCAACGAAATCATGCGAAGCTACCCGAAAAGGTTGCTTTTGCATCCCCAAAACCGGGGAGGCCGTATAACTCGCGACTGGAAATCCCCAAACCAGGGAGCCCAGAAATCCCCAAACCGGGGAGCCCGTATAACCGGCGGTTTGAAATCCAAAAACAAGGGATTCCATAACCTCACAACCTCGCTGCTCCCGGCAAACCATTACAGCCTACCTTTAACTAAGTAAAAAATCCCTCAGGGAAAATAGTAAAAATAGAAAGGATGAATTGACGATGGGAATGACGATGACCCAAAAGATTCTGGCAGCACATGCCGGATTGGAAAGTGTTCAGGCAGGACAGCTCATTGAAGCAGATCTGGATCTGGTATTGGCGAATGATATTACCGGACCGGTTGCCATTCATGAAGTAGAGAAGTTAAATAAAAAGACCGTATTTGATAAGGACAAGATCGCACTTGTTCCGGATCATTTTACACCAAATAAAGACATCAAGTCTGCGGAACATTGTAAATGCGTGCGCGAGTATGCGAAAGCGCAGGGAATCACCAATTATTTTGAAGTAGGAGAGATGGGAATCGAGCATGCCCTTCTGCCGGAAAAAGGTTTGATTGTAGCAGGAGAGACATGTATTGGAGCTGATTCACATACATGTACATACGGAGCACTGGGAGCATTTTCTACAGGTGTAGGAAGTACAGACATGGGTGCCGGTATGATCACGGGAAAAGCATGGTTTAAAGTACCATCTGCGATCAAAGTGGTACTTACCGGAAAATTGCAGAAATGGGTAAGCGGAAAAGACGTGATTCTTCATTTGATCGGCAAGATCGGGGTAGACGGCGCATTGTACCGTTCTTTGGAATTTACCGGAGATGGTGTGGCAAGTCTTACAATGGACGATCGTTTTTCTATCGCCAATATGGCAATTGAAGCCGGTGCGAAAAATGGTATTTTCCCGGTAGATGAGAAAACGATTGAATATATGAAAGAACATTCTACAAAAGAATATAAGATTTATGAACCGGATGAAGATGCAGAATACGATGAAGAGATCGTAATCGACTTAAATACCCTGGAGCCAACGGTTGCGTTCCCACATCTTCCGGAAAATACAAAGACCGTAAAAGAGTCCGGTGATGTGGAGATCGATCAGGTTGTTATCGGTTCTTGTACCAATGGACGAATCGGAGATCTGCGTGCTGCGGCGAAAGTATTGGAAGGACGTAAAGTGAAAAAAGGTATGCGTTGTATCGTATTCCCGGCGACGCAGGCAATTTATCTTCAGGCAATTGAAGAAGGACTGATTCAGACATTTATCAAGGCAGGAGCGGTTGTCAGCACACCGACTTGCGGACCTTGTCTTGGCGGACATATGGGAATCCTTGCTGCCGGAGAAAGAGCTGTTTCTACGACAAACCGTAACTTCGTCGGCCGTATGGGACATGTGGATTCGGAAGTTTATCTGGCAAGTCCGGCAGTTGCAGCAGCAAGTGCCGTGACCGGAAAAATTTCTGAGCCATCCGAATTAGGATTATAGAAAGGGGAAGAAACCATGAAAGCATTAGGAAAAGTTTTTAAATATGGAGACAATGTAGATACAGACGTTATTATTCCGGCACGTTACCTGAACTCATCCGATCCGGCTGAACTGGCAACGCATTGTATGGAAGATATTGACAAAAATTTTGTGAAAAATGTGCAGAAAGGCGATATCATCGTAGCCGAGAAAAACTTTGGCTGCGGTTCTTCCCGTGAACATGCACCGATTTCCATCAAGGCAGCGGGAGTCAGCTGTGTTATCGCAGAGACATTTGCCAGAATTTTCTACCGTAATGCGATCAATATCGGACTGCCGATCATTGAGTGTAAAGAAGCTTCTGAAAATATTGAGGCAGGAGACGAAGTGGAAATTGATTTTGACAGCGGAGTGATCGTAAATAAGACGAAAAATCAGAGCTATCAGGGTCAGGCATTTCCTGAATTTATGCAGAAGATCATCAAAGCCGAAGGTTTGATGAATTACATTAACGCAAAGTAAGACCTGTTAGGAGTGAAAAAAATGTCGCATAACAATCAGAAAAAAATTGCTATAATCAATGACATATCAGGCTTTGGACGGTGTTCGATCGCAGTGTCACTTCCGATTATCTCACATATGAGGATTCAGGGGTGTATGCTGCCGACGTCGATCTTTTCCAATCATACCGGTTTTGAGTCGTTCTTTTACGATGATTATACGGACAAAATGACGCCGTATATGCAGGAATGGAAAAAACTGGATCTTCGGTTCGAAGGAATTGCCACCGGATTTTTGGGCTCTGCCAGACAGATTGAGATCGTCAGCGATTTTATCAGACAGTTTCAGGATGAGAGAACCAAAGTGATCATTGATCCGGTAATGGGAGAAAATGGAAAAGCCTATCCGACGTATACTTTGGAAATGTGTGATAAGATGAAGCAGCTTGTGCGTTATGCCGACATTCTTACTCCAAATCTGACAGAAGCCTGCATGCTCACCGGGATGCCTTACCGGGAAGACGGCTGGAGCAAAGCGGATTTCCTGAAAATGACAGACAAATTACGTGAACTTGGTGCGGATAAGATTGTTATTTCCGGACTGAATTCGACCTCGTATATTACCAATGTGGTAAGTGAAACGCCGGGCGAGATTAAATTTCTCCGGCAGAAGCGTGTGGGAAAAGTGCGTTCCGGAACAGGAGACATCTTTGCTGCGGTCATTGCCGCCGACTGTGTCAATGGGCATCCATTGGAAAATTCTGTAAAGAAAGCGGCCGCCTTTGTCAGAGATTGCATTCTTGCCACGGAAAAGAGAGATATCCCACCGACGGATGGGGTTTGTTTTGAAGACGTTTTGTATCGTCTCAAAGTTTGAGGAAAGGTGGAAAACGTATGGCAGATTATCATGTATTATCGGAAAAATTGCAAAAACAGATACTAGAAGACCGGAAAAACCACAGAGAAAATCCGTATGCCTTTTCAGATGAGGATATTGTGCGACGTGCACCAGCACATGACATTGCAAATTTGTGGCGTCCGGCCTTTGTGCGTGATATTGAAAAAATCCTTCACAATCCGTATTACAACCGGTATTCGGATAAAACACAGGTATTATCGGCTTATCAGAATGATGACATCTCAAGGCGCGCCCTGCACGTACAGCTGGTTGCCCGGATCGCACGGAATATCGGGCGCATGCTGGGCTTAAATGAGGATTTAATTGAGGCCGTTTCACTCGGACACGATATTGGGCACACCCCGTTTGGACATGCAGGAGAGCGGTTTTTAAATGAATTGTACCATGCTCATACCGGCCGTTTTTTCAACCATAATGTTCACAGTGTGCGGGTATTGGATAAACTCGTGTCGCGGAATATGAGTCTTCAGGTATTGGACGGTGTCCTCTGCCACAATGGCGAGATGGAACTGGAGCGGTATCAGCCGGTGGAATTGACGGATTTTCAGCAGTTTGATAAGCGAGTGGAGGATTGCTATACCGATCCGGAGGCGAATAAACAGCAGATTCCATCGACATTAGAGGGCTGCGTGATGCGGATCAGCGACATTATCGCGTATCTTGGAAAAGACCGGCAGGACGCGGTAAAAGTCGGAATATTAAAAGACGAAGGGCAGTTTACCGGTGGGAAAATCGGAACGACCAATGCGGAGATCATCAATAACATGATCGTAAATATCATTGAAAACAGCTATGGAAAACCGTATCTCTGTATGGAAAAAGACTATTACGATGCCTTTTCAAAAGCAAAGAAGGAAAACTATCAGCAGATTTATCAAAATTCACTGGTAGATGGCGTGTATCAACAGATCCAGCCAATGTTTGAGCAGATGTATGAAGAACTGCTCCGCCAGGCACACAGCATGGAGAAAAATTCTATTTTGTACCGTCATCATATACAATATCTGGAAGAAATAAATTATAACAGCGATTTTATTGATGATTATATGGAAAAAGAGCAGCCGGATCAGATTGTTGTCGATTATATCGCCAGCATGACGGACAATTATTTCCTTGCGCTGTATCAGGAATTGTTTCCGAATAGCAAAAATTCAGTAGTGTTTAATGGGTATTTTGAGTAAATGCATCATAGGGAGCATATGGGTCAAAAGGTTTTTTGAGGCTGAATTGAGCGGATTCATGTGCGTGTGCGAATATATCAGGTGAATATTTGCGGATTCCACTATGCCCGGTACATACATAACGAGGTTGAATAGTGCTGACAATTTTCTGCAAATGGAGCAGAGATTTTTTATTCATGTCCGGAAATTGGGTGAAAAAGTCAAAAAAACGATATCCTCCCTGTTCGTTCACGGCAAGGCAGTCTCCCGAAAATAATACGGTGTCATCAACGATATAGCAATGCCTGTTAGTTTTTGGCAGGTATACGCAAGATGGGACGGACTTGCAACGTTGTGTCATCGAAACAGATCCGGCATCCTTTTTTGCTAAAAAACAGATGTAAAAAAGGATGTTTATGAGGATGTGTCATTTGATAAGAGGGCAGTAATATAAGATATGATTTTTGAAAAATAATCCGACTCATGGTATCCTCCTTGCTTTGGAAAAAAGTTACATTTATTGTAACAAGTTGTCCGCAAGATGACAAGCACGAATAAATGAAAAGGCAGAAGTGACAGAAATTCTCAATAGCCGGTTTTCGACCGATAGAGTATTGACAAAAAGGAGATGGCGTTCTATACTCATAACAGTGTTATATAACGATGTTACAAAACGGAGGTAAACTTGTCAAAACCAATCGAAGGTGTTTCAGAAAAAATTGAAACATGTGCAAAAAAAGAATTTTTGGACAAAGGATATGTCGATGCCTCTCTTCGCACGATAGCGGCAGAAGCGGGAACAACGACGGGGTCTATTTATTCCCGATATGGTGGAAAAGAGGGCCTTTTTTCGGCACTTGTGGAACCGGCAGCAAAAGAATTTACAGAGATATTTGTAAGTGTGCAGGAAAAATTTCAAAAAATAGAACCTGAAAAGCAGGCAGACTATCTAGACGAGTATGCGGAAAATGGAATGATGCTTATGTTAGATTATATGTATGATCATTTTGAGATTTTTCAGTTGCTGGTCGATGGCGCATATGGTACAAAATTTCAGAACTTTGTGGAACATCTAGTAGAAATTGAAACGGAATATACCTATCGATTCATGGATGCCACCGGCATTCAAATGAAGGAAGGAGAACGGATTACAAAAAACTTTATGCATATTATGAATAAAGCATTGTTTGAAAGTTTTTTTGAAGTTGTTCGTCACAATATGTCCAAAGAAGAAGCGAGGCGTTACATCTATATGCTGGAGAAATATCATAGTGCCGGTTGGGATGTGATTTACAGTAATTGCTACTAATGATTGCACGAATCGAAAGAAAGTGGCTGCAGATGACAGAAGAACATGCAGTCAATTCTTTTATTTGAAAGTTAGTTAAAACTTACAAAAGTACGACATGCAAAACCTTTTGCGGTAATCGAGATAACACGAAATAATAAAGCAAAAGAAGGAGATTGCTATGAATACAAGTGGAAAATTAAAAGGAAAAGATCTGATTAATATTGGAATATACGCAGCGATATACTGCGTTATCATGACGGCAGTCGCAATGCTGGGATTTATCCCAATCATGATGCCAATGCTGTGTGTACTGGTACCGCTTCTTGGAGGGATTCCATATATGCTTTTCATGACCAAAGTGGACAAATTTGGAATGCTCACAATATATGCCATCATTATCGGGCTGTTTTTGTGGATCACAGGGATGGGATATTGGCCATTTTTGTTTGGAATTGTGTTTGGTCTTCTTGCTGATCTGATTGCAAAAAGCGGAAATTATAAAAGTAGTTCCAAAGCAATTCTAAGTGGAAGTGTATTTGATATTATTTTATTTGGAAATTTTGTGCCATTATTTATCAATGCACACGAATATTTTGTGACGAGACAAAGCTTTGGTCAGGAGTATATAGACTCGTTATCTGAAATTATGAGTCATAAATGGCTGATTCCGGCAATGATTATTTCTTGTTTGGTTTGTGGCTGGATTGGAGGGATCATTGGAAAATCTGTATTGCAAAAACATTTTAAGAAAGCAGGAATCGCGTGATGAAAGAAGGAAAGTTGGTATTTGATCCGAGACCGAAACTGTTACTTCTGTTTACTATGGGAGTTTTTGTTCTTGGAAATGCAGGCGGTGATCTTTTTGACCGATATACCCCGCTTTTTTGCATTGTTCCTATGATTTTGTTTGTACTTGATGGAAAATGGAAGACAGGAGTTTGGTATTTGATTTTATATGCAGTGGCATATGGTTTGTACATAGGAATCTTACCACGTCTTTCCGGGGTAATTGGTTATCTTTTGCTGGCGTGCTGTGGAATTTTAACACGTTTTTTACCCGGAATCATGACAGGAAGTTATTTGATCCGAACAACAAAAGTGAGTGAATTTAATGCGGCGATGGAAAGAATGCATGTATCAGAAAAGATAAGCATTCCGTTATCTGTGATGTTTCGCTTCTTTCCTACGATAGCAGATGAATTTTCTTCTATCAATGATGCCATGCGCATGAGAGATATCCGATTTGGAGGAAAAAATGTGACTAAGATGATAGAATATCGGCTGGTCCCTTTATTGGTCTGTTCGGCCAAAATTGGTGAGGAACTGAATGCGGCAGCAATAACACGCGGGCTGGGAGCAGATCGAAAGCGTACTAATGTATGTCAGATTGGGTTTCATGCGCAGGATTATATTTTGTTTACGCTATGTGTGATACCGTATGTAATCTGGGCAGGTGCGCTGATACGAAGCTTGATTGTATAAGGAGAAACTATGATACAGTTAGAAAATGTAAATTTTACGTATAACAATTCCGACAAGGGAGCATTGAAAGATGTGTCAATTACAATTGGCTCTGGTGAATGTGTTCTTTTATGTGGTGAATCCGGATGTGGAAAAACGACCATTACGAGAATGCTTAATGGACTGATTCCTCATTTTTATGAGGGAGAAATGCATGGAAAAGTGACTGTCTGTGGCATGGATGTCCAAAAGGAAGAAATCTACAATATTTCTCAAAAGGTGGGAAGCGTGTTTCAAAATCCGCGAAGTCAGTTTTTTTGTATGGACACGACGAGTGAGATTGCCTTTGGATGTGAAAACCTTGGTTTGCCGGAAAAAGAGATTCGAGAGCGAATGAATGTAGTGGCGGATCAACTGGAGATGGATCTGCTTTTGGATCGCGACATATTTCAACTTTCCGGTGGAGAAAAACAAAGAGTAGCCTGTGCCTCGGTTTCGGCAATGATGCCAGAGGTGTTTGTACTTGATGAACCGACATCGAACCTGGATATAAAATCAATTGAAAAATTAAAACAGATTTTATCATTTTGGAAAGATCAAGGAAAAACTATAGTAATTGCAGAACATCGACTTAACTGGCTGCAGGAAGTTTGCGACCGCGTAATTTACTTGAAAGATGGAAAAGTGGAATGGAATTTGTCTATAAAAGAGTTTATGCAGTTTTCGTCCGCACAAAGAAAAGAGTTTGGATTACGGACTATGGAAAATGTTGCAGAGAAGTTTGAAAAAGAAGAAATATCCATAAAAAAAGGAATTGAGTGCATTGATTACCAATTTTCCTATGATCAGGAATTGGTTTTTGATATAGATAATTTTACGATTCCTCAAAATGAAATAGTCGCGATAACTGGTCTTAATGGTGCAGGAAAGACGACATTTGTGCGTTGTTTATGCGGACTTGAGAAAAAGTTTAAAGGAACTACGGTCTTAGATGGCAAAAAGTACAAGAATAAGGAGATGTTAAAACAGTGTTATATGGTTATGCAGGATGTAAATCATCAATTGTTCTGCGAAACGGTAGAGGACGAAATCAGTCTTGGGGTCGAGGATAGACCGGAAGAGGATAAAAATGATGCGATGGAGCAATTAGGGGTGTCAGCCTTCCGGCAAAGACATCCGATGTCACTTTCCGGGGGACAGAAGCAGCGTGTTGCAATTGTATCCGCAATATTGGCAGAGAAAGAAATATTGATTTTTGATGAACCGACAAGTGGATTGGATTACCGTCATATGATTCAGACTGCAGAGTGTTTTAAACAACTAAAAAGCATGGGAAAAAGTGTGTTGATCATTTCGCATGACTGGGAATTGATAAATAAATGCTGTACTTATGAGATGAATTTCTCGCAGGGAAGAGCATTTCTTTATAAAATGAAAGGAAACGATTCCCTTTTGAATGGTTTCCAATAGAAAGTTTAAGGAGGCTTTTGAAAATGACGAAAAATGCAGAGGCAAAACAAAAACCGATTCAGCGGTTGTTTGAGTATGCCGGAAATTTTAAATACCTGACAATTGCGTCATGGGTACTCGCCGTGATAAGTGCGTTTGCGGCACTTGTCCCATTTTATTTTATTTGGTGTCTGATCAAAGAAGTGCTGCGTGTGGCACCGGATTATGGAGCAACTCAGAATTTGGCATTTTATGGATGGAGCGCTGTCGGAACAGCGGTGCTTGCCATGCTGATCTACATAGGAGCATTGATCTGCTCGCATCTGTCTGCATTCCGCGTGCAGGCCAATATGCGCTCGCAGCTTATGCGTCATATTTTATCCCTTCCGCTTGGTTTTATGGAAGAAGAGGGGAGTGGTAAAATTCGGAAAATTGTAAATGAGTCCAGTGCGGCGACGGAAACTTATATCGCGCACCAGCTGCCGGATAAATGTGTCGCTTTCGCTACTCCGGTAGGACTTGCGATCCTTCTTCTTATCTTTGACTGGAGACTCGGACTTCTGTGTCTGATCCCTGTTGTTGCTGCGTTTGCTGTCATGAGTACCATGATGGGAGAAAACATGAAAAAGAAGATGGAAGAGTATCAGAATTCATTGGAAGAAATGTCCAATGAAGCGGTGGAATATGTCCGCGGAATCCCCGTTGTAAAAACGTTTGGACAGTCGGTATTTTCCTTTAAAAGATTTCAGAATTCCATCAAAAAATATGAAAAATGGGTAATTTCTTATACCAAAGATCTTCGTATCCCGATGATGGGATATACCGTGGGAATTAATTCGGTGTTTGCCATTCTCATCGCCGCAGCTTATCTGTTTGGCGGGGTAAAGAGCGGAATGGTGGATACGACGTTTCTGCTTAATTTGATGTTCTACATCATTATCACACCGATCATTACGGTTACCTTGACAAAAATGATGTATGCGGGTGAAAATACAATGATCGTGGAAGATTCCTTGAAGCGTATCGACAGTATTATGGAACGCCAGCCGTTTTCGGAGACGCAGAAAAAAGAGCAGCCAAAAGATACTTCGATCTGTTTTGAAAATGTTTCATTTCGTTATGAAGGTGCAGCGAAAGATGCGCTGCACGGCATCAATCTGGATATCAAAGCAGGTGAGCAGGTGGCATTTGTCGGACCATCCGGCGGTGGTAAAACGACCTTAGCGCGTCTGATCGCAAGATTTGCCGATGCAACGGAAGGAAAAATAAAGATTGGCGGAGTGGATGTGAAAAGCATAGATTCGAAAGAACTTATGGATACCATATCTTTTGTATTCCAGGACAGCCATCTTTTAAAAATGTCAATTTTTGACAATGTTCGAATGGGTAAAAAAGATGCAACTCGTGAAGAAGTAATGGAAGCATTGAAAAATGCACAATGCGAAGATATTATCGACAAACTGTCGGATGGTATTGATACCGTGTTTGGTTCCAAAGGAACATACCTTTCCGGAGGAGAAGCACAGCGTATTTCTATTGCCAGAGCCATGTTGAAAAATGCACCGATTCTGATCTTAGACGAGGCAACCGCTTTTGCAGATCCGGACAACGAAGCAAAGGTACAGGCGGCATTTACCAAACTTTCTCAGGGGAAGACGGTGATCATGATCGCTCACAGACTTTCTTCCGTAGTCGGAGTAGACCGTATTTGTGTGCTGAAAGAGGGAGAAATTTGTCAGAGCGGCAAACATGAAGAATTGGAAAAAACAGATGGTTTGTATGCTCATATGTGGGGAGAATACAATAAATCGGTATGCTGGAAAGTAGGTGTGTGACATGAAGTTAAAAGAAACATTGATGCATAAGTGTGCTCTCTCAGAACAGGGTGCCAAAGACATGATAAAGGCATTTGTATCCGTCACCGTATCGAATCTGGTTCTTATGGTACCGATCGCTCTTTTGTACTATATGGTTAAAGATTATATGGAAGGAAACCTTGCCGGAAAAGGCTTATGGTATGTGGCGGGAATTGTAGTCACATTTGTCCTGATTGCTGTTACTACATACATTCAATACAATGCGACATTTCTGGCAACGTATATTGAGAGTGGAGTAAGACGAATTACACTTGCTGAGAAATTAAGAAAGATCCCGCTTTCCTTTTTCGGGAAAAAGGATCTGTCTGATCTTACGAGTACGATCATGGCGGACTGTGCCCAGATGGAAACGGCATCGTCGCATTTTGTTCCGGAACTTGTCGGAGCTTGCATTTCGACGACAATCGTTGCCATCGGATTATTTTTCTTTGACTGGCGTATGGCAATGGCAGCACTTTGGGTACTCCCGATTTCTTTCATCATTGTAGCATGTTCCGGAAAAGTGCAGAGAAGTTTAAATAAAAAACAGATGGATCTGAAAATGGCATGTGCCGATGGAATCCAGGAAGGCCTTGAAAGTGCGAGAGATCTTCGTGCCTATAATTCTCAGGAAGAGTATATGGAAGGATTGGATAAGAAGATCAAAGCGGTTGAAAAACATGCAATTGTTACAGAACTTGGAACGGCTGTTTTTGTAGGAAGTTCGCAGATGATCTTGAAACTTGGTATCGGAACGGTGGCATTGGTAGGGGGAATCCTGCTTGCCAAAGGAGAACTGGATGTTATTACATTTTTCATGTTTTTGATGGTGGTATCAAGAATTTACGACCCAATGCAGGTTTCGCTTCAAAATCTGGCAGCCATCATTGCCACCGGTGTACAGAGCAGCCGCTTGGATGAGATTCTGTCCCACGAGGTACAGGGAGGTACCCGGAAAATGGATAACAAAGGCTATGACATCGAATTTTCTAATGTCGGATTTTCCTATGAAAGTGGCGAAACCGTATTAAATGATGTGTCTTTTGTGGCAAAACAGGGCGAAGTTACGGCGTTGATCGGACCATCCGGCGGCGGAAAAACGACAGTATCCCGTCTGGCATCACGATTCTGGGATGTCAATCAAGGAACCATCACGGTAGGCGGCATGGACATTTCCCAAATTGATCCGGAGACCTTGATGTCACTATATTCGATTGTATTCCAGGATGTAACTTTGTTCAATAATACGGTGATGGAAAATATCCGTATCGGAAAAATGGATGCAACGGACGAAGAAGTAATTGCGGCAGCGAAACTTGCTCATTGTGATGAATTTGCAGAAAAACTTGCGGATGGCTGGAATACGATGATCGGTGAAAATGGTTCGGAACTTTCCGGCGGAGAAAGACAGCGAATCTCAATTGCACGTGCCTTTCTGAAAGACGCTCCGATCATTCTTCTCGACGAGGCAACCGCTTCGCTCGATGTAGATAACGAAACGATGATTCAGGAATCTTTGTCCCGCCTCATCAAAGATAAGACGGTTATGATCATTGCGCATCGTATGCGTACAGTCGCCGATGCCGATAAGATCGTCGTATTAAAAGACGGTACGGTGGCAGAAAACGGAAGCCCGGAAGCCCTCGAAAAGCAGGGTGGAATCTACGCAAATATGCTTAAGACCCAGCTTCTTGCCAGAGACTGGAAGTTATAAAAAAGGGGATTAAGAAAATAAGGGCAGCCTGCTATAGTTTCAAACTATGGCAAACTGCTTTTTTTATATATTTTACAGCTGAGGTGTTTGTACTTATAATGAAATCAGTTAATTAACTAGATGATAAGAAATGGAGAAGATAATATGAGTACATTAAAAACACCTTTTCGTTATGATTTTGTAGGAAGTTTTTTAAGACCACAGGCGCTGAAAGAGGCGAAAGCAGCTTGTCAGGAAGGTAAGATAAGCAAAGAAGAATTGGATAAAGTAGTAAATGAAGAAATAAATAAAGTCGTTGCCAAACAGAAAGAATTAGGATTCCATGTTATTACAGATGGGGAATTCCGGAGAACGTTCTGGCATCTTGATTTCATGTGGGGCTTTGAAGGCATTGCTCATGAGAATACAGGTAACGGCGTGAAGTTTGATGCAGAACTGGCGGTACTTGACGACACGTATCTTGTTGGAAAAATTAAGCCAAAAGCGCATCCTTTTGTAGAATATTTTAAATATTTAAAACAATTTGAGGATGAAAATACGGTTGCAAAATATACGATCCCAGCTCCGGCACAGATGTATCAGCAGCTCATTGTACCGGCAAATTATGAATCAACAAGAAAATTTTATGCAACCGATGAGGAACTGATCCAGGATATCGGAACCGCCTATCAGAATGTGATCAAACAGTTTTATGATGCGGGATGCCGCAATCTTCAGCTCGATGACTGTACCTGGGGTGCAATTGTTGGAGATGCTGCAAAACTCAGATATAAATCGCTGGGAATCGATCTTGATGAAGTGAAATCAAAACTACTTGCAGTCAATAATCTTGCTCTTGAAGGAAAACCGGAAGATATGGTGATTACATCACATATTTGCAGAGGAAATTATCATTCTACATTCTTTGCAAGTGGCGCGTATGATTCTGTCGCAGATTATGTATTTGCCAAGGAAAATGTGGATGCACTTTTCCTGGAATACGACGATGAGAGATCCGGAGGATTTGCTCCGCTTGCGAAAGTTTCCGGAGATAAGAAAATTGTGCTGGGACTTATTACGACAAAATCGCCGGTATTAGAAGATAAAAAAGCGGTGATCAAAAGAATCCATGAGGCAGCCAAATATGTTCCGCTTGACCGCTTGTGCTTAAGTCCACAGTGTGGATTTGCTTCCTGCGAAATAGGTAACAAACTTACGGAAGAAGAACAGTGGGCAAAATTAAAACTGGTAAAAGAAATCGCCGAAGAAGTTTGGGGATAAATAATAAAACACACACCGATTTCCGAGAGGAGATTGGTGTGTGCTTGAATGTGCTAGTTAGTTTCTAAAAGCCAATCGATGATGTTTTGGGATTCAATGCCATCAAAGGAATTTTCTAAGCCGGGATCCAAAGATAATATTAACTTTCTGTAATTATCACGTATTTTTTGAAGAGGTGCTAATTCCCTTTTCCGCACATCTTCATTTAACATAGATTCGGTAACTTGAATATATAATTTTTCATCAGCCTTTGTGGCAATGAAATCAATTTCCAGCTTGTCTATTTTACCAATAGCGACATCGTATCCGCGCCTCATTAATTCAAGAAAAATTACATTTTCCAAGATGTGCCCACTGTCTCTGTTGCGGTAACCTAAAAGGTAGTTACGTAATCCAATATCTACAATATAATATTTACCGAGAGTACGTAATAGTTCTTTTCCTTTTATGTCAAAACGTTTTATATCATAGAAAAAATAACTTTCGATAAGCGCATTGATGTACGCCTGAACAGTGTGAACACTTGGCTTTCCGCGTCTTTTCGATTCCTCTAGCACCCCTTCATTGGTAAGGATATTGCCAATAGAAGTAGCAGAAACATTACTGCCTATATTATCAGCGAGGAATAGAACAATTTTGCGAAGCAGAACGGAATCCGTGAGCTGTCTTTGCCCCCTGCGTTTTTCACGTTCTAATATATCACGGATTACTACGGTCGAGTAAATCCCGTCTAAAAGAGCCAGAGCCTTTTCTTGGTCTAATCCTATATCTGAAATTCCGGGCATTCCTCCAAATTGCAGATAGGCTTGGAATACTTGTCTGGAGTCACAGGGGCTACCGGATTTATCAAATAACGATATCGCCTTCCTGCCTAAAAAATTTTCAGATTTTTTTATAGAAAAATCATGAAAATCTAAAAACTCTTTAAAAGAGAGTGGAAGCATTTTTATCTCCACACATCGGCCGGAAAGATAGGTGGAGTACTCGGAAGATAAAAGGTATGCATTGGAACCGGTAATATAAATATCACAGTCAAGATCCACGCGAAATGCGTTGATTGCATCTTCCCAAGAGGGAATCCGTTGTAATTCATCAAAGAACAGATACATTTTCTTTCCCACTGCTTTATGAGTTTGAACATAATTATATACTTCTTCAGATGACATTTTTCTAAAATCAAAGGATTCAAAATTCATTTCTAAAATCTGATCTTCTTGTATACCAGTTTCTATTAAATGTGAAATCATCAGTTTTAAGAGACTGGATTTACCACAACGCCGAATACCAGTGATGACTTTGACTGGCTCGGTGTCTTGAAAGCCAATTAATTTATTTAGATAAGTGTCTCTTCTTTTTAAATTGGTTGATTTAAGCATATCTATCACCTCACTACCAAAATCATAGCATAAAAGTAAAAAAAAAGCAAGTTTATGCCATTGATAGCACAAACTTTGAAAATATATCATTTTATGCTATCGGAACAAGAAAATACGCGAGAAATTCCCAAGAAATACATATTTGCCACACCAGGCACAGTACCATCAAAATGAGGCCACCCCATGTTTGGACAGAGTTGTCTTTTTGCAAACCTTTATAAAATACAAAAAAGAATATCAATGCAAGCAAAACTCTCATGATGTTATTGTTTCCTTTCGAGGTCGGTTAAATACGTCTCTATTTTGCAAAATTAATTTCCTGAATTTCATTGTTTATTTTAATCGTTTTATGTAAAGAATCATATAGGATAACCAATCCAAATATGCTATTACCGGGATACAGATAGTATGTGTATGTAAAAGTTCCGGATTTAAAATCTTCTGCCTGCTCATAGGGGATAGGAAAAGCATTATTTACAAAGTTCTCGTTCAGGTTGGAATAATCGTCTATTTCTTTTTCTGAATAACTCAATTCAGGGTTGATTTCATGTGTTTTCTTGTATTGCTCCATTTGTTTCGCTTGATATATTTTATTTAGATCAATGTTATGAAACTGAATGGTATCTTTTGTTATTGTGATGGAAGCATCGGGATATTGTTCAAAATCTACAACTTGATAAGTTCCCTCATTAATGGTTCCATCTTTGATATAAATGAGTTTAAAAGCAAACCCCAGTATAAAGAGTGCAAGAATAATAATTATAGCCAATTTGTATTTTTTCATTGTTTGATTTTTACCTTTCTGTATGATTATAAATAGGACTCATCCAATATTTTACAATAAAGAAATGGCTTAGTCAAGGATAAACAGAAAAAATTTACACAAATTGACAAGTAAAGACTGGGATGTTATACTTGATTTTAGAAGCGAAGTGACCTGACTGAGAAGAGGAGGAAAGAGTCAAAGTGTTATGTTTTGTTCTGTCCTTTCAGTAAGAGCATTTTTATCCGGCAGTTCAAACAAGTGAAGAGAAAAGAGGAGTACAAAATGAAAAAGAAATCTATCGTAGTTTTCATGACAATCTGTCTGATTTTAACAGGCTGTCAGGGTAACGTAAATAAGACAGAACAAAAAGAGGAGAAACAGGAAAAAGCAGATGCTGCGCAGACGGAAATAGAATGTGAGTATACGTGGGCGACCAGTCATTGTACTTATCGGACAGAGGAAATGGAATTGTCGGATGGCGCTGATGGAGAAGACGAAGAGGATATATGTCAGGAATGTCTTGTACAGAGTGACTATGAAGGGAAAGTGATTCAGAAAATCCCAGCGGAGAGTTTGGGATTAACAGATACACAGGGGATTCATTTTATGAACGTATCTGAAAATGAAGTGTTGATTTTCTCTACATACGACTCCAGTGATCTGCTAAAGGTATATTCTGTGCCGGTTATCCGGAAGGGGGACAGAGAGGAAATTGCCATAGAGAAAATTCAGCAGTTGTTTTTAGAATTTGCGGATTTCTGGATGGATTGTAAGTATATTACGGATACCAAGGAGTATATATTATTTAATTGGGAAGGCGAGATGGCAGAGTATGATCGCAAAAAGAATAAATTTACAAGGATTAAATACAAAAATAAGCCATTGGAAGTTGGTAGTATCCTATATGAAAATAATCAAGATTATGTTGTGCTTTATGGTTTTCTCGGGGATGAAACGGCGGTATATTATTATAACTTTGTAACCAAGAAAATGCAGGAAATTACAAAAGATGAGAGAAGTATATATCAGGGTGGGGATGATAAATTGTTTTATACGGCTGTAAAAGGGGAAAAAAGCGGCTTATGTTATGATGTCTATCAATTTGATTGTAAAAGTGGAGAAAAGTCCGTTCTTGTGACGGAAGAGCAGATTCGGAATGCACTTTCCGAAAAACCGGAGGAGGGAATGGATCTGATCCGGGAAATAGGATATGAAGATGGAACATTGAAATTGGCAATCAATGTAAAAGGGAAATGTGTCCTTTTAGCCTGTGATACAAAAACCGGAAAACTGGTGCAGGAGGGAGAAGGAAAATTACAGAAGACGCAGGAATATCTGCAGGAAAAACCGCTGACAAATGCCGATAAAAATTATACGAATGCAAATGATTACAATGTATTTGTTCAAAGACTGGAAAACGATATGAATTATGTTTTGGATGAGTATACATTAGATGGAACATTTGTGCGTCATATTTTTACCAATAATTTTCATTGCACGAATCAAACATGGAAACTGCTGTATGCAAACAATCAGGAATTGATATTTTATGTGGAAGATTATGATCTGGGGAATTATTTATATACGGTTCCGCTGATGCTGGCAGATGGCAGCTCTTTTCCGCAGATGGAAAAGGCAAAGAAAATATGTAAATGTAATAAAGAACTTGAGGAGCCCCGACAAGGGGATGTGTATGCAGACAGCGATTATATTGTCTACCAGGATGGTATGTATCAGATCCATGTATATGACCGGAAAAAGAAAACGTTTGTAAAGATAAAAGGCATTCCGGAAACCAATATGTATTTAAGTGGTCTTGTGGGGAAATATTTTATTCTTAGCAGCAAGCCTTATAAGGAAAAAGGAAAAGAAAAGTATGCGTTTTCCTATTATAAGATTGGTTCGGATCAGATACATATTATGGATCCGGCGTGCTATACATCGGCAGCTGCCATTGGTGATAAAAAGAGGAAACAGGTGATTTATGCACTGCGTAAGGGGATTTGGACCTATGATCTGAAACAGGATAAAAAGAAACGTTTGGTCAAATGGAACAAAAAGGATTATGTTTCTGAAATGTGTATCCGGAAAGATCGGTTGTTCGTGTTTACAGGTGAAAAGGATGAAGTATATTCTTATTCCCTGACGGGGAAAGAAAAACAGCTCCACTATGAGAAAGAGCTCACAGAGACATTGAAGAAATTTGAACAGCAGAATGATCTGGAACTGGTGATTGATTCTGTCGACGTGGTAAATAATAAAATCTGCATACATTCCTGGCAAGATGACGAGTATCTCATATATCTTTGCTATGACCCTGCCACGAAACAACTGAAAAAAGTAAGAAAAAGCGATCCTGAGATGTTATATTTTTTGTTATGCAGGGATGGAGCTTCGGTAGATGAGTGGGATCGTGATGAATAGAAAGATATGGAAAAGAGGAGTACAAAATGAAGAAAATAACAATCTTAATTTTCATGACAATCTGTCTGCTTTTAACAGGCTGTCAAGGAAACATAAATAAGACAGAACAAAAAGAGGAGAAACAGGAAACAGCAGATGCTGCGCAGACGGAAATAGAATGTGAGTATACGTGGGCGACCAGTCATTGTGTCTATCGGACAGAGGAATTGCCGGACGGCGATGGTGACGATGAGGAGGATGACGAATGGCAGGAGTGGCTTGTGCAATGTGACTATCAGGGGAACGTACTCCAGAAAATTCCGGAAAAGAAGTTTGATACAGAGATGATTACATTTTTAGATGTATCAGAAAATGAAATATTGTTTTCCGAGGAGTCGGACCAAATAAATGTGTATTCTGTGCCGGTTATCCGGAAAGATGGCAAAGAAGAAATTGCGGTAGATAAAAAACAATTGGTATTTGAAAATTATTTGGACAGCAGGTTTAATGATTTCGAGTATATTGCGTCGACAAAGGAGTGTATTTTATTTCAATATGACTTCGGTGATAAGATGGCAGAGTATGATCGAAGAAGTAAGAAATTTTCAAAGATTGAATATAACAATGTACCATTAAGAGATGAAGATGGCGATATTATATATCAAAATAACAACGATTCTTTTGTGTTTTTTGCCACACAGCGAAGCAAAAGTACGGCATATCATTATAATTATGAGACAAAAAAAGTGCAGGAAATTACAAGAGATCAGAAGTATATGCTGTATCAGGCAGGGGAAGACAAATTGTTTTTTACAGCTGTAAAAAAGGGAAAAAGCAGTTTATCTTATGACGTATATCAATATGACTGCAAAAATGGGAAAAAGTCTGTCCTTGTGACGGAAGAGCAGATTCGGAATGTACTTTCGGAAAAACCGGAGGAGGGAATGGATCTGATCCGGGAAATAGCGTATGAAGATGGTAAGGTTAAATTGGAAATAAATGTAAAGGGGAAAGGAGTCCTTTTATGCTGTGATACACAGACAGGAAAACTGGTGCAGGAGGGAGAGGGAAGACTGCAGAAAACGCAGGAATATCCGCTCGAAAAACCACTGACAAATGCCAATCAGAACTATAACTATGCAAATGATTACAATGTTTTTGTTCAAATATCAGAAGATGATAAGAGTAATTGTTGTCTGGACGAATATACATTGGATGGAAAGTTTGTACGTCATATTTTTACAAATAATTTCTGCGGCACGAAATATTGGTATTTGTTGTATGCGAACAATGAGGAATTGCTATTTAGTGTTTCTATAGATGAACATGAATATTTATACGTTGTTCCGCTGGTGATAGTAGATGGCAGTTCTTTCCCACAGATGGAAAAGGCAGAGAAAATAGTTAAAATTGAAGAGTATGATAGTGGTCTGTATGCCGATAAAAATTATATTATATTTGCGGATGGGATGTCGCAGATTCATGTATATGACCGAAAAAAGAAAACGTTTGTAAAGGTAAAAGGCATTCCGAAAACAGAAATGAATTTAGTGACCAAGGTAGGTAACTATTTTATTTTTGACAGCATATCTTATTATACTACAAAAAAAGGAAAGGCAGAGGATGCTTTTTCCTATTACAAGACTGGTTCCGATCAACTTCATATTATGGATCCGATGTGTGATGGAGCTATCATTGGTGATGAAAAGAGAAAACAGGTAATTTATGCACGGGGTACAAAGATTTGGACCTATGATCTGAAACATAAGAAAAAGGAGTGTTTGGTGAAAGGAAACAAGAAGGAGGATATTTATGAAATGTGTATCTGGAAAGACCGGTTGTATGTGTTTACAACAGGCGAAATGATTGATGGAGAGTCGACGAATGGATATGCGACGGATGTATATTCTTATTCTTTGGCAGGAAAAGAAAAAAAGCTTTACTATGAGAAAGAGTTCACAGAGGCATTGAAGAAATTTGAACAGGAAAACGACAAGAATCTGCTTTTGGCGGATTTCAGCGTGGTCAATAATAAAATCTATATACGGGGTGAGGCTGACGATTATTATCTTTGCTATGACCCTGCCACGAAACAACTGAAAAAAGTAAGAAAAAACGATCCGGAGATGTTATATTTTTTCGTAAATAAATCGTAACTATTCAGGATCAATGTATGGAAATCAATAAATCGTATTAATACAAAGGAGTGGTAAAATATGGAAATCAGGGTGCTTCGCTATTTTCTTGTGACGGCACGGGAACAAAATATTACGAAGGCAGCGGAACTTCTTCATATCACGCAGCCAACTTTGTCAAGACAGCTGGCGGCGCTGGAAGAAGAACTCGGCACGTCCCTTTTTATCCGTGGAAATAAAAAGATCACTCTTACGGAAAAGGGAATTCTGCTGTGATGGCGCAAAACGGGCTGGCTTATCTTATCACGATCGAGGGAGCGATGCGGTTTTGGGATAAGAGCCGTCTTACCTACCGGAAACTGTCGCCGGAAATGAGTTCCAAGACGCTGATCGCATGGCGCAGAAATATTCCGCATTCTCTCGCCGTGACAAAATTCATCGAAGAGATCAATGCCTTTCAGGCATGACAGACAATAAAATACAAGTATTAGACATATGCAAAATTTTGACTTATAATGAGTGTGTAAGAGGACAGAGATGCCTTTTACACACTATTTTTGTTAGGAGGAACGCAGTATGAGTAAAAAGTTAGTCGCTTATTTTAGTGCCAGTGGTACGACAAAAAAAGCAGCAGAAATGGTAGCAAAAGCAGCCGGAGCAGATCTTTATGAGATCAAACCGAAAACGGCTTATACAAAAGCAGATTTGAACTGGATGGATAAAAAATCCCGAAGTAGTGTAGAGATGGCAGATAAAAAAATCCGTCCGGAACTGGCAGATGCAGACGCAGATATTGCAGCATACGACGAGATCCTGATTGGTTTCCCGATTTGGTGGTATGTGGCACCAACGATCATTAACACCTTTTTGGAAAGTTATGATTTTTCCGGAAAGAAGATCATTTTGTTTGCAACATCCGGCGGAAGCGGATTTGGAAATACGGTAAAAGAATTAAAAGACAGTGCGCCGGGCGCAGAGATCGTAGAGGGAAAACTGTTAAATCGTTCGTCTGAGATCGCAGACTGGGCAGCATCATTATAAGATAAAGGAGGACAAGAGTATGGCAAAGATCGTACAGACCGCAGGAAGAAATGCACTTGGTGAATTTGCACCACAATTTGCACATTTTAATGACGATGTATTATTTGGAGAAAACTGGAATAATAATGACATTGACGTAAAGACAAGAAGCATCATTACGGTGGTTGCTCTTATGGCGCAGGGAATCACAGATTCTTCTCTGAAGTTCCATCTGCAAAATGCAAAAGATCATGGAGTGACACAAAAAGAGATCGCAGCTGTTATTACACACGTTGGATTTTATGCCGGCTGGCCAAAAGCATGGGCGGTATTTAATCTGGCAAAGGAAGTGTGGGAGACAGGCGAAGGCGATCTTCCTTATGAAGATGAGGCAATGCGTGCGCATGCCAAATCGATGGTATTTCCGATCGGAGAGCCAAACGATGCATTTGCCAAATATTTTATCGGACAGAGTTATCTTGCACCGGTATCGACAGAGCAGGTTGGCATATTTAATGTAACATTTGAACCGGGATGCCGCAATAACTGGCACATCCATCACGCAAAAAGCGGTGGCGGACAGATTCTTGTCTGCGTGGCAGGACGCGGTTATTATCAGGAAGAAGGAAAAGAACCGGTAGAAATGAAACCGGGCGACTGCATCAACATTCCGGCAGAAGTGAAACATTGGCATGGCGCAGCACCGGACAGCTGGTTCTCTCATCTGGCAATTGAAGTGCCGGGCGAGGAGACTTCCAACGAGTGGTGTGAGCCGGTTGAGCATGAAATGTATCACTAGGAGGTTGCGATGGAATATATCATTGTGACAAAATAATACATGCATAGCACAAAAAAATCCATTCCCGTCGGAGTGGATTTTTTGTATGATGTCAAAAGAGTAAAAAGAGTTTGCCGGAGGCAGAACAAAAAGAAATGGAGAGAGTAAAATGGCTAAGACAAATGGAGTAATCAACAGCAACCGCACATTGGGAAAAATTAACAAAGAGATTTACGGACATTTTTCAGAGCATTTGGGAAGATGTATTTATGAAGGAATTTTTGTGGGTGAAGATTCGGAGATTCCAAATACCAACGGAATGAGAAATGATGTAGTAGAAGCATTGAAAAATATTAAAATTCCGGTACTTCGCTGGCCGGGCGGCTGTTTTGCCGATGAGTACCACTGGATGGACGGAATCGGACCAAAAGAGACGAGAAAACGTATGATCAATACACATTGGGGCGGTGTTGTCGAGGATAACAGCTTTGGTACGCATGAATTTTTTGAACTTTGTGACCAGCTTGGCTGTGAACCATATATTAACGGAAATGTGGGAAGCGGAACCGTTCGCGAAATGTCAGAATGGATCGAGTATATGACCTTTGACGGTGAATCTCCGATGGCAAAACTGCGTGAGGAAAATGGAAGAAAAGAACCGTGGAAAGTAAAATATTTTGGCGTAGGAAACGAAAACTGGGGCTGCGGCGGCAACATGACACCGGAATTTTATGGAAATATGTACCGCCGTTACCAGACATACTGCCGCAATTACGGAGACAACAAATTGTATAAGATCTGCTGTGGACCAAATGCGGATGACTTTGACTGGACAGATAAAGTGATGAGCCTGATCAAAGACCAGTTTGCCGATGCAATCAGTATGCACTATTATACCGTTCCGGGAAGCTGGGAGGAAAAAGGCCATGCACTTGGTTTTGATGAAAAGAGATATTATGAGACAATCGAAGCGACACTTCGTATCGAGCCGATGATCGAACGCCATTTGGATATTATGAGCAAATACGATCCGGAGCATAAAGTAAAATTGATCGTGGACGAATGGGGAACGTGGTATGATGTCGAAGAAGGAACCAATCCGGGATTTTTGTATCAGCAGAATACCATGCGTGATGCGATGGTGGCTGCGTTGAATCTGAACATTTTCAACCGCCATTGTGACCGTATTTCGATGGCAAATATTGCACAGGTTGTCAATGTTCTCCAGTCTGTGATCCTGACCGAAGGCGATAAGATGGTAAAAACGCCGACCTATTATGTCTATGAGATGTACAAAGATCATCAGGAAGCACAGTTGGTTGACTGCTACCTTGACTGCCCGAAAGTGACCTGCGAGGGATTTGACATTCCGGTGGTATCTTCGAGTGCTTCCGTAAATGAAGAAGGAAAAATGACAATCACGATTGCCAATCCGCATTTGACAGAAAGTCTCACTGTGAGCGCACAGATTCTTGGCAGTTATAACAACTGCGAAGCCACGATTCTCACAGGAAAGATGGACGATCATAACGACTTTGAAAATCCGGATAATGTACAGCTTGCAGCATTTGATGGCGTATCTCTGAACGACGGAATCTTGTCTGTCGAGATGCCGGCAATGAGTATCGTAAAAGTAACTTTGGCATAAATTAACATAAGGAGACCGGCATGAAATTTTGCAGAAGGTGTCAGTGGACAAAGGAAATGTTCGACAAAGAATTACTTAAATTGGAAGAATATATCGAGCGCATTCCCGAAGAAGAAAGGGTAAGCGACGAGGAATACGAACGTCGCCTTATGCTCTGCGACACCTGCAGTTTCATGCGGGGCGGCATGTGTGGACGATGCGGCTGCTACGTGGCACTGCGCGCGGCAAAGCGGCAGCAGTACTGTCCGGATGTGCATAAGAAATGGTAGAAGGTGGATTTTGCCCCTTGACACTACCCCCGTCCTTGTGCTATCATGAAACCAAATGAACATATCGACGATGATGGTGCAGGGGGGATTTCCCCGGAGATTGCATTTTTTCCTTCAGAGAGACAAGATCAGCGGCTGGAAGTTTTGTCAGGTTCGGGATGCAATTGAATTTCACACCGGAGTTTTGTTTCTGAAAGAGGTTTCCAGTAGGAAATGACGTTGCTGCGCGTTAAGCAGATCAATGAGAGCCTGTCCGGCAGGATGGGAACCAGGGTGGTACCGCGGAAGATCAAGAGTCCGTCCCTTGGAAGTATGGAGAACATACCGACAAGGGATGGGCTCTATTTTATATTTAGTCAGAAAGGAAAGAGAAACCATGAAAGAAAAATTGGACAGCATTATGAAAAATGCGCTCTCTCAGATTGAGGATTCCAAAGAATTGGACAAATTGAATGACATTCGAGTGGCATTTCTTGGAAAGAAAGGAGAACTGACAAGTGTTCTCAAATCCATGAAAGAAGTTGCCCCGGAAGACAGACCAAAAGTAGGTCAGCTGGTAAATGAGGCAAGAAAGCAGATTGAGGAACGTTTAGAGGAGAAAAAGACAGCATTTGCAAAAGCACTCCGTGAAGAAAAAATGAAAGCCGAAGTGATCGATGTGACATTGCCGGGAAATAAACCGGAATTGGGACATCGCCATCCAAATACGATCGCTTTGGAAGAAGTAGAAAAAATCTTTGTCGGACTTGGCTACGAAGTTGTATCCGGTCCGGAAGTAGAATATGATTATTATAACTTTGAGGCATTGAATATTCCGGCAAATCACCCGGCAAAAGACGAACAGGATACATTTTATATCAATGACAAGATCCTGCTTCGTACGCAGACCTCTTCCGTACAGGTTCATGAGATGGAAAAAGGAAAACTGCCGATCCGCATGATCGCACCGGGACGAGTATTCCGCTCAGATGAAGTTGATGCGACACATTCTCCGTCTTTCCATCAGATTGAAGGATTGGTGATCGACAAAAATGTAACTTTTGCAGACTTAAAGGGAACATTGGCAGAATTTGCCAAACAGCTTTTCGGCGAGGAAACAAAAGTAAAATTCCGTCCTCACCATTTCCCATTTACAGAGCCAAGTGCCGAGATGGACGTAACCTGCTTCAAATGTGGTGGAAAGGGCTGTCGTTTCTGTAAGGGCGAAGGCTGGATCGAGATCTTAGGCTGTGGAATGGTACACCCACATGTATTGGAAATGAGCAACATTGACCCGGATGAGTACGTAGGTTTTGCGTTTGGTGTCGGTTTGGAGCGAATCGCATTATTGAAATACGAAATCGACGACATGCGCTTATTATATGAGAATGACAAGAGATTTTTGGAGCAGTTCTGATTACGGAGCAATCGGAGAAAATCAAATGTTGCAGTGTTATATAAAATAGTAGAAATGAGGGAAAAACAATGAATACACCTTTATCATGGGTAAAAGCATATGTTCCGGAACTGGATTGTACGGAAAAAGAATATATGGATGCAATGACACTTTCCGGTACAAAAGTGGAAGGTTATGAAAAATTTGACGCAGATTTGGATAAAATAATTGTTGGCCGTATCGAGAAGATCGAAAAACACCCGGATGCGGATAAATTGGTAATCTGTCAGGTGGCAATCGATGAGACCGGTACGACGACGCAGATCGTTACCGGTGCTTCCAATGTCAAAGAGGGACAGAAAGTTCCTGTTGTACTGGATGGCGGACGTGTAGCCGGTGGTCACGACGGAAGTAAGACACCGGGCGGAATCAAGATCAAAAAAGGAAAACTTCGTGGCGTAGAATCCAATGGAATGATGTGTTCCATCGAAGAACTTGGCTCTTCCAAAGACTATTATCCGGACGCGCCGGACAATGGAATTTACATTCTGAGCGACAACGAAGAATATAAAGACGCGCCGGTTGGAAGCGATGCCATCGCACTTTTGGGACTTCGCGATGCCAACTTTGAATACGAAGTAACTTCAAACCGTGTGGACTGCTTTGGCGTACTCGGTATCGCCAGAGAGGCAGCTGCCACATTTGGCAAGCCGTTTTGTCCGCCTGTTGTGACAGAAACCGGAAATGATGAAAATGTAAATGATTACATTTCCGTAGAGATTGAAAATAAGGAACTTTGCTCCCGTTATGTAGCGCGCGTGGTAAAAGATATTAAACTGGCACCATCGCCGGAGTGGATGCAGAGAAGACTTGCTGCATGCGGAATCCGTCCGATCAATAATATCGTCGATATCACAAACTACGTGATGGAGGAATATGCACAGCCAATGCATGCATATGATTTAGATACGATCGCAGATCATAAGATCATCGTTCGAAATGCCAAAAACGGAGAAGCATTTACAACTCTTGATGGACAGGAACGTACCTTGGATGACAGTATGTTGATGATCTGTGATGGCGAAAAAGCGGTAGGTATCGCCGGTATCATGGGAGGAGAAAATTCCATGATCACAGACAACGTAAAGACGATGCTTTTCGAAGCTGCCTGCTTTGATGGAACCAATATCCGTCTTTCCGGTAAAAAACTCGGTATGCGTACCGATGCGCAGGCCAAATTTGAAAAAGGACTGGATCCAAACAATACGTATGAAGCAATCAACCGTGCCTGCCAGTTGATCGAAGAACTTGGCGCAGGAACCGTTGTAGGCGGTGCTGTCGATGTTTATCCAAACGTAAAAGAACCGGAAGAGGTAGCATATGATGTTGACCGCATCAACCGTCTTTTGGGAACTGACATCAGTGAAGACCAGATGGTGACGTATTTTGAAACAATCGATCTTCCGGTTGACCGTGAGAAAAAAATGGTGCATGTGCCGACATGGAGACAGGATATCCATTGTCTGGCAGATCTGGCAGAAGAAGTGGCAAGATTTTACGGTTACGATAAGATCCCTGCGACACTGCCAAGCGGCGAGGCAACGGCCGGCAGACTTTCCAAACAGATGGAAATTGAAAATATTGCAAGAAATGTGATTGAACAGACAGGATTTTCCGAGGGAATGACATATTCTTTTGAAAGCCCGAAAGTATTTGATAAATTGCTGGTTCCGGAAGGAAGCAAGGCAAGAGAGGCGATTGTAATTTCCAATCCGCTCGGAGAAGATTACAGTATCATGCGTACGCTGTCCTTAAACGGAATGCTGACATCACTGGCAACAAATTACAATCACCGCAACAAAGATGTGCGTTTGTATGAACTTGCCAATGTCTATCTTCCGAAAGCACTTCCGCTTACGGAACTGCCGGATGAGAGAATGCAGCTGACATTGGGAATGTATGGAAAAGGCGATTTCTTTGATCTCAAAGGTGTTGTCGAGGCCGTACTTGATAAATTGGGAATCCGCAAGCTGATCACTTACACACCGGAGGACGACAGACCTTATCTTCATCCGGGACGTAAGGCAGATATCATGGTAGATGGACAGACCATCGGTTTCCTTGGTGAGATTCATCCGGAAGTGGCAGAAAATTATAATATTGGAACGAAAGTTTATGTGGCTGTGTTGGATGTGGAAAGATTGACGGAATTGTCGAATTTTGACATTAAGTACAAAGGTGTAGCGAAGTTCCCGGCTGTCACACGAGACATTTCTCTTGTTATGAAAAAGAACGTTCTCGCCGGACAGGTAGAAGAAATTATCCGCAAAAATGCCGGAAAGACATTGGAAAGCGTAAAACTGTTTGACGTGTACGAAGGCAAGCAGCTTTCCGCCGATGAAAAATCATTGGCATACTCAATCCGTTTTCGTGCCGCAGACCGTACACTGGAAGACAAAGATGTTACTACGGTAATGGATAAGATCTTGAAGAAATTAGAAGCAATTGATGTAAAAATCAGACAGTAATGTCATCAGACGATACGGGCAGAACTGTCTTGCAGGGAGGTATCGTCGTGAGAAAATTACTGGACAATATATTGTCACTGGCATTTGCCGGTTATATGATCTTATTGATATATTTTCTGTTCTTCAGTGAAGAATATGGACGGACCGTTCATTATACAGAATATCAATATAACTTGAAATTATTCCATGAGATTTCCCGGTATATTAAGTACCGGGAGGTCGTTGGAATGGAATATTTTCTGATCAATATCGTCGGAAATGTTGTCGTATTTATGCCGTTTGGATTTTTTGTTCCGAGTCTGAAAAACTGGTCGTTCATGAGGGTGGTACTTACCGGATTTTTGTTTAGTCTGGCAGTGGAGACCGTCCAGCTTGTGACCAAGGTGGGAACCTTTGATGTAGACGATCTGTTTTTAAATACGATAGGGGTGACATTAGGCTGTATCATGTTCTATTTTTGTAGGAAAATATTCCGCGCAGTGAGAAAAAAGAAAGGCAGAGAAAGATGAAAATTCGGATTGGAAGACGAAGAAGAATACAGTTTACAGATAAAAAGCATCCCAAAAGAGGAATTGTATCGTCCGTGATCGCAGCAGCCTCTTTTATTATGATGTGCGCTCTTTTTATCGGTTCGAGTCATGTAAAAGGACAGGCAGGGATTTCGTATGGATATCTTGGATTTCTCAATCTGATCGTTTCCATCGTTGGCTTTGTACTGGCATTCCGTTGCTTCAAAGAGGAAGAAATTTACAAGACAACGCCGACATTTGGTGTCGTGATCAATGGATTTGTTTTGGTCAGTTATGTGGCTTTGTACATTCTGGGAGTTCTCTGATTGTTTTTGAGATCGTTAATTTTTTAAACATGGTTTTGTACTCATCTCCATACAAAGTTTCCAGATAATTGACCGGATAATTTCTTTCATATCCTTTTTTTAACAAGGTGGAAGCGGCTTTATTATAAGCCACCGCAGCTTCAATCTCAGTCGGATAACGTCCGACGATAAATTCTCCATTGACATGGATCCGTGTTTCATAGACCATTTTCCCTTTAAAACATTTATAAAATACACCGTGGTAGCGGTTGATGATCTCGATATTTTCATAGCGGAAATCGCGGGTATTTCCATTGACAAAATGAAAGTCACGTCCTGCCACGGCATAATTTTTAATGCCATAACGGCTGAGAATATTGACCTGCATCCCATAATCACTTACAAAAAGATGCCCGCCGCGCCGCATGATCGAATGCGTGGAATAATAAAACAGATCGTCAATATCAAAAATATAGTAATCATTTGGCGAAAAATAATAGTAAAAATAATTGTCTTTCAGATAAATCGGAGTTTTTATATACATCCCATTGTCGCGAAAATTCAGCAGGCACACCCATTTGGCAAAAGAGAGGGTACAGTTTTCCTCAAAGCGGTCCAATGTGAGGACATGCGTACGCAAAAGCTTTTCCGCCTCCAGATAGGCAGTCGCAGCCAGATCTTCACTGGAAAAACTTCCCAAACTGATATGCTTATTTTGAAACGTGATGGAGCTGCGGTAATACAATGTTCCATCTTTTTTGGTGGCTGTGTAAACTCCTTTTTTCATGGGAACCTCCTGATGCTTTCTATGGTATTAGTATAAAGCAAAAAAGGTATTTTGGCAAATGATTGATTTGTAAGTTGACAAAGTTTTAAATCAGGACTTATAATTACAAGAAATGAGAGAAGAAATTTGAACATGGAGGGAAAGAAAATGTATGACAGACTGACAAAAAAAGATATTGAAAAGATGGAGAAAGAAATCGAACACCGTAAACTGGTGGTGCGCAAAGAGGCACTGGAAGACGTAAAAGAAGCCAGAGCCCATGGGGATCTCAGCGAAAATTTTGAATACAAAGCGGCGAAGAAATTTAAAAATGAAAATGAAAGCCGGATCCGCTATCTGGAGAAAATGATTAAGACAGCGCAAATCGTGGAGGACGAAGCATCTTCAGAAGAAGTGGGGTTAAATGACCGCGTTCGTGTTTACATGGAAGACGAAGACTGTGAAGAAGAATATAAGATTGTTACAACGATTCGAAGCAATGCGCTGAAAAATATGATCAGTATCGAATCGCCACTTGGAAAAGCACTTCTTGGACATAAAAAAGACGACCGTGTCTTTGTACAGGTCAAAGAGAAGGTGGGGTATTATGTGAAAATTCTGGAGATTATGAAAAGTGACGATGAGTCGGAGGCGATTAATAAGTTTTAGATGGTGGTAAATCTCCTTCTTGATGAAAGAAATCAATGGAAGAGAAAAATGATGAAGCTATTTGCGGAGAGAACATAATGTGATAAAAATAGTTATGAATGAGAGGGAAAATATGTCAACAGGAATTATGATTATTGGCCCGTCCGGAAGCGGAAAGACAACGCTGGGAAGAGTAGTTGCTGAAAAATTGGGATATCCATATTTTGATGTGGATGATTACATATGGAAACAGGATACAGAAGAACCATATACAGAAATGTATACAAAAAAGGAAAAGATTAGCAGACTGAGTAACGATATTGAACCATATGAACATTTTGTGATGTCTGGTTCAATGAGTTCTTTTCATTACGCATTTGATGATAAGTTTGAGATGATGGTCTTTCTTTATGTTGAGCCAGACATTCGTGTACAACGTGTTCATAATAGGGCAATAGAACGATTTGGCGAAAGAGTACTTGAAGGTGGGGATATGCACCAAAGCCATATGAAATTTCTGGAAGGGAATCGAAAATATGAAACGGATGGTTCTCCGAATTTGCGTGAGCAGAAAGAATGGATGAAAAACATGTCGTGTGTAAAACTTGAATTAGATGGTATTCATAGTCTTGAAAATAATGCAGAGATTATTGTAAAAAACTGGGAAAAGAGAGATAACTTGAGACTTAAGAAATTGAAAATCGGAATTGACAGGAAGTGTGACAAGAAAGCCAAAACGGTATAC
>OLPV01000062.1_pt1 | contig 104749 bp, 81 predicted proteins | sample 1671961 | NCBI WGS metagenome assembly OLPV01 (sample SAMEA3136630, study PRJEB25190) | human gut metagenome | biome: human gut; feature: human-associated habitat; material: faeces | place: Austria | collected 2013 | reverse complement strand
GAATTTCGCACTGTTTTTGTCAGAATCCACTACGCTGTGCTTATCGCCACACCCGGAGCCAGTCAGGTATTGGCTCAAATAATGCACTGTATCGTCTGAGACAATGCCCGGCACGGTTGGGTGTGGCAATAAGCATAGCGTAATATTTTTCGATGATAACGTGAATGGCACATGCCCGCAAACATAAATTAAGCCATATCTGTTTGTCTTATATGGTTAAGCAGGCTGGTCTGACTACGCCGGTGCTTAGTGAGGTTCTTTCGAACTTAGCACCGTTGCGTAGACAGTATAAGTGCAAACGTGCCTGCGTACCATAAAGGCACAACATATATGGCTTTCTCTATATTTCTCGCATGTGCCCCCACACGTCCGTCCCTACGCTATGCAAGGGTGACTCTGTTTGCTTCCATGATGTGTCCCGCTTCGAAATCCTGTGCATTTTGAAGCGTTGTCTGGCTAATTGCTGCCAGTGCCTCATGTGTTAAGAATCCCTGATGCGAGGTTACAATTACATTCGGGAAGGACAGCAACCGTGCTGTAATAGAGGATTCCAGCAATTCATCTTCCCGGTTCTCGAATACGTTACGTCCCTCTTCCTCATACACATCCAGACCAACTCCAAAGAATTTCTTGTTCCGGATTCCATGTATCAGATCTTCTGTCTTCACCAATGCACCTCGCGATGTGTTGACCAGAATAACATTATCTTTCATCATGGCGATCGTTTCTTTATTGATCATGTGATGATTTTCTTCTGTTAACGGGCAGTGCAAAGAGATCAGATCGCTTTGTTTTATTACATCCTCTAATGGCATGTATTCTACAAAATCCAGATCCTTATTCGGATACATATCATAGGCGATCACCTTCATACCAAATCCATGACAGATTCTGCACATGGCTGCCCCAATCTTTCCTGTTCCGATAATTCCGGCGATCTTACCATGAAAATTAAGTCCTGTCAAACCAACCAGACTAAAATTGTTCTCTCTTACACGGATATAACTCTTGTGAATATGACGATTTACGGAAAGCGCCAATGCCATGGCATGTTCTGCAACTGCTTCCGGAGAATATCCCGGCACACGTAGTACGGTCATTCCACATTCATCCGCCTTTTCCAGATCAATATTGTTAAATCCTGCACACCGCAATAAGATTAGTTTGATTCCGATCGCATGCAGTTTGTCCAATACCTCTGCATTCAAATTCGAATTCACAAATCCACAAATAGCATCATATCCTTTTGCCAGGGATACCGTCTTAGGAGATATATCAATCTCCTGATAAGTAATCTCAATTCCCGGATAATTCTCTAGTTCCTTATCAAATGATTCTTTGTCATAACTTGTTGCATCATAAAATAAAATCTTCATAAATACCAGCTTCCTTTCTACACAACAACTCATGTTATCATCTTAACCATTTTCCAAATATATTATACACCCTTTGTAAAGTCCCTTTTTGAGAAAATATATGAATTAATCCTGTGGAAGTAACTGTTCCAACCAGGAAGCGGCAGCCGTCATCCGTTCCGCAAACTGCTCATAAAAATCCCGGTTTGCCTGATATAACGTCACAAAAAATGCATTCAAAATGTACATATCAATCTGCTTTACCGTCTCCTCGGTAAGTGTAGGGAAACGTTTACCCAAATCTTTCAAAAAATAATGCCACTCACTGATAAATGCTGCATTTTTCGCGGTATCCGGTGTATCAATCCACTTCTTTACCTTCACTTTCGTATGATTGGAATATGCACATTCATTTACCTGTAAGAAATATTGGAAGCCTCCATTTTCATAGATTCTCCCAAGTGGAAAGATCCGGCAGATTCCCGGGCGTATGCCGTGAATGCTACATCTTCCCTCGTCATTTAAAAAGGCACATCTTTCATTCGTCCCTGCCATCTTCAAGTTCGGCAAAATGATTCCCTCTACCACATTCAGATCCAGTTTGTCGATCAACAGATCTTCAAATTTGCAATTCAAACCGGTTGTCAGCCGATAGACATCATACGGATCCAACACAATGGAATTGCCCATTCCCTGACAACATGCGGAGCAACCCTTACAGTCGTTACATCCTGCCTTTACCATGTCATTGATTCCATATAATTTCCCATCTGAGACTTCCGACATATCGATCTCACGTTCCATATTCTTTTCCTCTTTCCAAAATCTTATCATATATTATACATCTAATTATGATACCCTACATACTCTTATCTCGTCAATTGCATATTTACCCCAATAAAACATCTAACAGCATCATAACTACAAAACCACTCATCACACCAAGTGTTGCAAGATATTTGTTATCCGAGAATGCTTCCGGTATTAGTTCCGAGCATACCACATAGATCATTGCACCGGCTGAAAATGACAGGATAAATGGCAAGATCATTTTCACCTGTAATGCAAACAGTACTCCAAGGACACCGGCAATCGGTTCAACAATACCTGAGGACTGCCCTATCAGAAAGCTTTTCATCCGTGACATGCCTTCCCTTCTAAGCGGCATCGCTACACAGGTTCCTTCCGGAAAATTCTGAATTCCAATACCAACTGCTAACATAATTGCATTCAACAACGCTCCCGTTTGCCCTATTACGGCGGCACTGCCAAATGCAACACCAACCGCCAGTCCCTCCGGAATATTGTGCATCGTCATTGCCATCGTAACTAATATGCATCCCCGCCATTTATTGTTATTGTTCTTTTCGTTTTTTCTTTGCATCAAAACATCGGAGCATACCAGAATAGCACCACCGCACAAAAAGCCACCGGCAATATGCAGTAAAACATTGCATCCTTTTTGCTGGACCATCTCAATTGCAGGCTCTAAAAGCGACCAATAAGATGCCGCAATCATAACACCTGCCGCAAATCCCATCATCAGATCCAATATCTTCTGATTCATGGACTTAAAAAAGAACACAAATGCTGCACCGGCTGCTGTCACACAATAAGTAAAAAGTGTGGCAAGTAATCCCTGCCACACCGGATGAATCTGTACAAACCAACCCATACTCCTACCCCTTTACCATACATCTCATATCTTCTCATTATATAATATATATCAAGGGGCTATAATGTTACTATTATTACCTTCTTTTACTATGTATGATACAGGCAACAATTCCATATACGACAACAACCGTCAGCAAAACCATAAACACAATTGTCTCTATCATAAGCAACTTCCCATTCTGCTGCCACGACGCAATTGTCATTGCTAATGTAAATACTCCAAATTCCAATTCCATCCAGGTAATCATAGAAGACACATCACGATAGACCAGCACTTCCCGTCCCGGCTCTATCTTGCAAGGGGTATTCCACGCTTCGGGCGACATCAGATGTAGCACCATGCTCATAACACCATTAGAAAATAACATGATCAGCGGCAGCATTAATAACACTCCCGGCGATCCATATCCATCTATGTTGCCCGCACCATCAAAATGCGTGGCAATCTCATCCGGTAAGATTGCCATTCCAACAATTGCAATAATGATCGATACAACAAGACATACATAGGATAAAACCTCTATCACACAATGCTTCTTTGTAATATAAGACTTCGCCATATCTTCATCCTCCTAGTTTACATAATACATATATATCTTTATACAAAACAGTCTTAGCCTATACGCAGACCTGACTCTTTGCATAGGCTACACCTTTTATGAAATATCCAATTCCGGCGGAACATCGATCTCTTCGGACACATATTTTCCATCTTTCTTCCGCTGTCGCACACACTCCGAAAGCAGATACTCAATCTGCCCATTCACAGAGCGGAAATCATCTTCTGCCCATGCGGCAATATCGGCATATAACTTCTCCGACAACCGAAGTGGAATCTGCTTCTTCGCTGCCATTAATAAAGACTTCCTGAATTCACGATTGGCTGTGCATCATGGTTGCCGCACAAAACTACTAACAGATTTGATACCATAGCAGCCTTACGTTCTTCATCTAACTCTACTACCTGCTTCTCACTTAACTGTTCTAATGCCATCTCCACCATACCGACCGCACCATCTACGATCATCTTACGTGCATCAATAATAGCTGATGCCTGCTGACGCTGTAACATAACGGATGCAATCTCCGGAGCATATGCAAGATAGGTAATCCGTGCCTCGACAATCTCAAGACCAGCTTCATTTACCTTGCTCTGAATCTCTTCCCGGATTCTGGCTGCCACAATCTCTGCTGAACCACGCAGGCTTCCTTCATCTGCCTGACCATCCCCTGTTGTATCTACATTAGCCGCCACATCATATGGATAAATGCGGACAATGTTACGAAGGGCACTGTCACACTGCAAAGACAGATATTCCTTATAATTATCTACATTAAAGACTGCCTTCGCTGTATCGGTCACTTTCCAGATAACCGCAATTCCGATCTCAACCGGATTACCAAGACAATCGTTGATCTTCTGTCTGCCGTTATTCAGTGTCATTGCTTTCAATGAGATCTTCTTGCCAATTCCTTCTACCGATACGGATGTTCCATCCGCTGAGATACTAACGGATGCTCCATTATTCGTGAGTGTATCCCCACTCTGGGCTAATTTCGTTCCCGCTGCCGGATTCACTGCCGTACAGAACGGATTCACAAAGTAAAATCCTGCCTCCCGGATCGTGCCCACATAATTACCAAACAACGTAAGTACCAACGCTTCCTGTGGTTTCAACACCTTAAGTCCAAGGAAAGGAATCCAGCCAATTGCAGCATAGACGATACATAATACCATCAATACTAACACGGGTGTGATATGCACTCTGTCATAGCTGATTGCCGTAATGATAATTCCCGCAATCGCAACCACATACAGTATCAGACTCACTAGCATCGCTGCCATACCATTCTTCTTCCCTGTATAAATCTTCTCTTCCATCTCAAAAACCTCCTTCATCAAATGCACCGCAATGCATTTCTATTTGATATCATCATGATATCACTTTATATTAAAATGTCAATATGTTTTTAAAACAAATCACCGTTCGCAACTCTTTTATGCCCGTAAAGTAAAATAATCCGGAACAGAATCTTATACTCTATTCCGGATCTTCCGTCTACATTACATCACTTATATGTTAAATTATAAATAAACCTTGATATCCTGCCATGCTGCAATCAGTTTATCTAATGAATATGCCGCATTTGCCGGACTTGTCGAAGGCAGTTCCGTCGTCGGCAGATCACACGTCTTTGCCTGATACCGGCGATATAATTTTCCTGCTATTTTACCATTCGTAAAAATATGGCTTATATTGGACTGCGTAATAATCGTACGGATATCCGCAGGTGTTACGTTGCGTATGCTGCTGTCACTGGAACCTTCAATATCACATGCCTCAATCACATCATACACTGCAATATGGTGTAAATGCAGCCACCCCTTCTTCTCTTCTATCGTCTGGGGAACTTCTGTATCTGCCAGTGCCGCTAACACCTTCCAGAAACGGTTCTGCGGATGTCCATAATAAAATGCCTGCTCTCTCGACTTCACCGACGGGAAACTTCCTAAGATCAATATTCTGGATTCTTTATCATATACCGGTCCAAATCCATGTTCTACATGCTGTAACATATTTTTCTCCTTTATGATCACAAACAAGTGGCTTCATAAATAAAAGAGACTGATAATCCCTTACCAATCTCTTTGTCCTATTATTTTGTGTTATATTTATCATATCCGCGAAGTCTTGCCATGGCCCTGGCAAGTGATGCACGGGATACATGGTACTCCATGATACTCTGTTTCTGCTGCAACTGTTCCTGTGCACGTTCTTTCGCTTCCTGTGCACGGAATGCATCGATCTCTTCCGGCTTCTCAGCTGAGAACACAAACAACTCTACGGTATTATCCTTTACTTTCAGCAAACCATCCGACGTAATCGCTACATGATTCTCACCATCCGGTGTACGAAAATGAATCTCTCCGATATTGGTACTTGTTGTCATTCTCTCATGATGAGCCATAATGGCCATCTCACCATCGTAGCCAGGAAATACAAGTAATTCACAGGGACCATCATAAAACACCTTGTCACAGGCAATAATTTTTAAAGAAAACGTATTCATCCGCTACACCTTCCTTATTCCTGCTGCATCTTAGCTGCCTTAGCCTTTACATCCTCGATCGTTCCTACATTAAAGAATGCTGCTTCCGGATACTCATCCATTTCTCCATTTAAGATTGCCTTAAATCCCTTGATTGTTTCTTCTACCGGCACAAACTCACCCTTAACACCGGTAAAGTTCTCTGCTACATGGAATGGCTGTGATAAGAAACGCTGTACTTTTCTTGCACGGTATACTGTCTGTTTATCCTCATCAGACAACTCTTCCATACCAAGGATTGCAATGATATCCTGCAACTCTTTGTATTTCTGCAATGTTTCCTGTACCTGTCTGGCAACATTATAGTGTTCTTCACCAACCACATCTGCTTCCAGAATTCTCGATGTAGACTCCAACGGATCAACCGCCGGATAGATACCCTGTTCTACGATCTTACGGGAAAGAACCGTTGTTGCATCCAAATGGGAGAATGTAGTTGCCGGAGCCGGGTCTGTCAGGTCATCAGCAGGCACATATACCGCCTGAACGGATGTTACAGAACCATTCTTTGTTGATGCGATTCGCTCCTGCAATTCACCCAAATCATTTGCAAGCGTTGGCTGATAACCAACTGCGGATGGCATACGGCCAAGTAACGCAGATACCTCAGAACCGGCCTGCACAAAACGGAAAATGTTATCAATGAATAATAACACATCCTGCTTCTTGACATCCCGGAAATACTCTGCCATCGTAAGTCCCGTCTCTGCTACCCGCATACGGGCACCAGGGGATTCATTCATCTGTCCGAATACCAATGCAGTCTTATCCAAAACGCCGGATTCCTTCATCTCGTTCCAAAGGTCATTACCCTCTCTGGAACGCTCTCCAACACCGGTGAAGATAGAATATCCACCACTTTCTGTTGCAATATTGTGAATCAACTCCTGAATCAATACGGTCTTACCAACACCGGCACCACCGAACAATCCGATCTTACCACCTTTTGCATAAGGTGCAAGCAGATCAATAACTTTAATACCGGTTTCTAACATCTCTACAACCGGACTTTGTTCTTCAAATGTAGGCGGTTCTCTGTGAATACACCAATGTTCTGCATTCTCCAGACTTTCCTTGTCATCCAAAGTTTCGCCTAATACATTGAACAATCTGCCAAGAGTCGGTTCTCCGACAGGAACCTGAATACCGGAACCCGTTGCCACAACCTCCATATCCCTGCAAAGACCTTCACTGGCCGCAAGCATAATACAACGAACCACGCTGTGTCCGATATGCTGGGATACTTCCATCACACATTTCTTTCCATTATTCATTACATACAATGCATCTTTAATGGAAGGCAGATTGCCATCTTCAAACTCTACGTCTACGACAGGTCCGGAAACCTGAACGATTTTACCTTTATTTTCCATAGTGTGACATCTCACCTTTCTTGTTTCATCTTTTTCTTCTTAAGGGCCTTCGCACCGCCAATTACCTCAGTGATCTCCTGCGTGATCGCTGCCTGTCTGACACGGTTGTACTCCACTGAAAGATCATGAAGCATTGCCTGCGCATTATCTGTTGCAGACTGCATTGCCATCATTCTGGCATTCTCCTCACTGGCAGAACCCTCAACTAAAACACCATACATAAATCCGGTTACATAATTATATACCAGCCGTTCTAAAACCCTCTTCGGTGACGGATAGATCAGGAACCAGTCATCTGCTTTATCTGCCGCTTCCTTATCGTAATTGCCCCGTCCCTTCTGGGAATTCTCCAACAACTCCTGTTTGATAAATTCATGTGTCTTCAAAGGTAAGATCTCATTAATCTCAACCTCTTCTTTCATGCTGTTTACCATTCGGGTAAAGATAACATAAACCTCATCAATTTCTTCCTGCTTATACAGATTCACAATATATTCTGTGATCATCCTTGCCCGGTGAATAGAAGGATTATTTGCTGAATAACGGAATCCCTCTTCTATGTGATAACCCTGACTTGCAAAAAACTGCCTGCCAATCTCTCCTACCACGAATAATCGATATGATTCCGCTTCATCAATCATTGCCGCTGCCTCTTTCAATACATTGTGATTGTAGGCACCCGCCATTCCTTTATCGCCGGTTATAACAACAAATGCCTTCTTCTTAACCGGTTCGTTCAAATCCTTACCACGGTTATCAAAATACAAATGCTGCATATCCGGAAAATGCAGTAAGATATCTGATATCTGCCTCTGCAAACCATAAAAATACGGTTCCGTATTATCTAACTTCTGTCTGGCTTTTCGAAGTTTCATGGAAGACATCATATACATGGCTTTTGTAATCTTCATGGTATCCTGAATACTTTTTATTCGATTGGATATTTCCTTTGCATTTGCCACTTTTTTACCTCCATTTCCTGCTTACGTTCCGGCTATGCCTCTTCCTCTGTAGAAAAAGTCTGTGCCTTGAACGCATTTGCCGCATCAACAATGGATTCCTTTATATCTTCTGACAGATCTTTCGATGCCTCTAACTGGCTGATAATATCAGAATGATTTACTGCAAAATCTTTTAACAGATCCAGACGGAACTGTTTGATCTTATCTGCCGGAATATCACTAAATACATGTGCATTGGCTGAAACCAATGTAATAACCTGCTCTGCCATTGTAAATGGATGTCCTAACGGCTGTTTTAACAACTCCATCAAAGAACGTCCATGTGCTAACTGTTTCTTTGTGCCTTCATCCAGATCGGATGAGAACTGTGTAAATACTTCCATCTCACGATACTGTGCAAGATCGATACGGATACTTCCGGCTGCCTTCTTCATTGCTTTTGTCTGTGCTGCACCACCTACACGGGATACAGAAAGACCAACATTTACCGCCGGACGCTGACCTGCATTGAACAATTCACTTTCCAGATAGATCTGACCATCTGTAATAGAGATAACATTCGTTGGAATGTAAGCAGATACATCTCCTGCCTGCGTCTCAATAATCGGAAGTGCCGTAATGGAACCACCGCCTGCTTCCGGTGTAATACGGGATGAACGCTCCAACAATCTCGAATGCAGATAGAATACATCACCGGGATAAGCTTCACGTCCCGGAGAACGCTCTAACAATAAGGAAATCGCACGATATGCAACCGCATGCTTGGACAGATCATCATAAATGATCAATACATCCTTACCCTGATACATAAAGTACTCTGCAAGTGCCGTACCGGAATATGGTGCAATATACTGAAGCGGAGCCGGATCAGATGCCGTAGCCGATACAATGATCGTATACTCCATTGCGTTATTTTTCTTCAATGTATTTACTAACTTCGCAATCGTAGATGCTTTCTGTCCGATTGCAACATATACACAGACCACATCTTTGCCCTTCTGATTCAGGATCGTATCCATTGCAATAGACGTCTTACCGGTCTGACGATCGCCAATGATCAACTCACGCTGTCCACGACCGATTGGGAACATGGAATCAATGGAAAGGATACCTGTCTCCATCGGAACAGATACGGATTTACGATCTACGATACTTGGTGCCGGATTCTCGATCGGACGATAACCATCTGCCTCAATCTCTCCTTCGCCATCAAGCGGTGCTCCTAACGCATCCACAATTCTTCCTTTGAACGCTTCACCAACCGGAATACCTGCCATCTTACCGGTACGGGCAACACGGCTTCCTTCATGAATCTCAGTATCGCGTCCAAATAAGATAACACCGATCTCATCCCGACGTACATCCTGTACCATACCTTTGACACCACAGTCAAAAATAACGATCTCACCATAACATGCATGGTCAATACCATCTACGTTTACGATACCGTCACCAACCCAGTTGACAACACCAATCTCTTTGTTCTTTGCTTCGAGTTCAAAGTCCTCAATACTGCTTCTTAATATAGAGATAATATTCTCTTCACTCACTGTTGCGCCGTTTGAAGACACTGCACCAGCCATTTTATTCTTTAACTGGTCAATTCTTCCCTGTTCGCTCCAGTCATACTCTTTGGTTCCTACCCGGAGAATGAAACCGCTCTTCAAAGACTTATCCTCTTTCATCTCGATTTCCATATCCTCTGAACCAAATTCTTTATTCAGGAACTTGCGGATTCCTGCAAGCTGTTCCTCATCCGGAGCAGTCACATATGTAAGTTCTGCTTTCTTTTCTCCGCTTTCCGGTTCCTTATCCAATTCATCATATGCAGTAACAATCTCATCAAATAAAGCAAAATCATTGTTATCGCATAAGATCTTCATGAAATTACGAATTTCCTTCGGAAATACACGCTCGATAACCAGGTGTTTCTTCTCTACTGCCACTGCCGGATTTTCAAAATCCACTCTCACCTGTGGTACCGCCTCAAGAATCTCTTTCACTTGCGTAAGCATTTCTTTCGGAATATCTGTTTTGCGCAAATCTGACGCATAATTTAATGCTTCCTGAGTCACTCTTATTCACCTGCTTTATCTAAAAATTCGTTGTAGAGCGAACGGTCGATCTCTGCTCCACTTTGTTTACCTACTACCTTTGTTGCTGCATCAACTACCATATCAGCAATCTCTTTCTCAGCACCTTTAATAATCTGTGCTTTCTGATGTTGTGCCTCTGCTGTTGCATCCTCTTTGATCTGACGTGCCTTATTCTCTGCATCTGCCACAATCTTCTGATACTGTGCGTCTGCATCTTTTCTGGCTGCCTGTAATGTTTTCTTCTTCTCATCTTCAATACCGGCTAAAGAATCTGTATACTGAGCCTTTAATCCATCGGCTTCTGCCTGACGGGCTGCTGCCTCACCAAACTGTTTATCTGCCTCTGCCTGACGAGCCTCAATAATCTTCTGTACCGGTTTGAAAAGAAAAATCTTTAATGCAACAAGAAGTACCAGGAGGTTCACAACTGTTAAAATCAAATTTGTCGGATCTACACTTAGCATGTCACCTACCTGCCTTCCTTATTATTTCAACATTACGATAACCATCAAAGCGATAACGAAACCATAAATAGCGGTTGCCTCTGCAAGTGCACAACCAAGGATCAAAGTGTTACGGATCTTACTCTCTGCTTCCGGCTGTCTTGCAACGGCCTCTGTTGCTTTACCGGTTGCAATACCGATACCAATACCTGCTCCAAGTGCTCCTAATACGGCAATACCTGCTCCAATTGCGATTAAAGTATTCATAATAAAATCTCCTTTTCTTTCCTATCATTTTTGTTAATGTGTATTACTCAATCTCTTCACCAATATACAATGAGGTTAAGAATACAAATACATATGCCTGAAGTAATCCGTCAAAAATATCAAAATACAAACTGAACACAGTCGGTAAAAAGACCGGAACGATCATTTTGATCAATTCCATAATAACGAATGAACCTAACACATTACCGAAAAGTCGCATACAAAGCGATAATGGTCTGGTAAACACTTCAAGGATATTGATTGGGGTTACAATTGCGATTGGTTCTGTAAACTTATGTAGCCATTTCTTGACGCCTAAGTAATAAATACCTGCGGCTTCCACTATCACAATGCTCATTACAGCCAAAGCAATGGTAACATTCAAATCTTTTGTCGGTGATTTGAAGCCAAACAAACCGATAATGTTGGAAACGCCAATGTACACTAACACAGTGGTCAGATACGGAACAAATGCTTTTCCTTTCTCACCTATCATGCCTTCCACGATGCCGGTTAATTTGGTAACAATCAGTTCTGCTACTGCCTGACGCTTACTTATGTGATCGATTTTCATATTTCTTGTAAGGAAAATCGAAAGTAAAATCAGAACTGCCATGATGATCCATGTTACAACGATTGACTCCTTGATCTCTAATCCACCAAGGACCGGAATCGTAAACACAGTCTTACATTCGAGTTCTTCCATCAGGTTTTTTGCTAATTCTTCCAAAAAACCATCTCCTTATCCTTTACTTTGTTTCTATCAGAGTTTATAATACTTTACATAAAATGTAAAATATATATTTGAAATGCTTGCTATATCATTATGACATGGAGGGAAGTTTAATGGACATTACTTATGATTATTATCGCATATTCTACTATGTAGCCAAATATAAGAGCTTTACACGGGCAGCTACCGTGCTTATGAACAACCAGCCGAATATCAGCCGTGCTATGAACAACTTAGAAAAACAGTTAGGCTGCACACTGTTTCTACGCTCCAATCGTGGAATCAGTCTCACACCAGAAGGAAAGAAACTCTATAACCACGTGTCCGTTGCCTACCGGCATCTTCAGGCAGCAGAATTAGAATTATCCGGTTCCAATACACTAGAAAGTGGAAACGTAACAATCAGTGCCAGTGAAACTGCACTTCACGGTATCCTGTTAGATGTATTGCGTGATTTTCATAATGCATATCCAAACATCCATATCCATATCTTAAGCCATACTACCCCGGAAGCCATTCAGACTGTCCGTAGTGGTCTGGCTGACTTCTGCGTTGTCACCTCCCCTACCCGGGTGCGCCACCCATTCAAAGAAACGGTTCTGATGGAATTTCATGAGATTCTTGTCGGCAGCCGCAAATACAGTGAACTATCTGAGAAAAAAATGCGATTACAGGATCTTCAACAGTATCCGATGGTCTGTTTAGGACGTAACTCCATGACATACAGTTATTTTTCCGAACAATTTCTGAAACGAAAATTAGTTCTTGATCCGGAAGTAGAAGTTGCTACTTCGGAACAATTAATTCCTATCATCACGCATGACTTAGGGATTGGATTCATCCCCGATTTTCTTTCAAAAGAACCTTTACGGGAAGGTGTAATCATTGAAATTCCACTAAAAGACAAGCTGCCACCCCGTCAGATCTGCCTGGTTGAGGATTCCGGTCATGCTTTAAGTGTTGCCGCAACCAAGCTAAAACACATGCTGGTTGCCGCCCACTCTACAAAAGAAACGGAATGAAAAAAGAACCGGGTACTCTATACGACTACCTGGTTCTTTCCATTGTTCTTACCAATATACAAATTCCTGTCTGCAAGATCTATTAATGAACGGATATTCAATCCATCCTGAAACTCTGCAATTCCAAGCGTAATTGTCACACGGATATCTGCATCCCGATACCATTTCTTTCGATCGGCAATCTCTTCCCGGACACGCTCTGCCACTCTCTTTGCAATATCTACATCCGCCTGTAACAGAATCAGAATCTCTTCTCCTCCCCAACGACAGACACGATCATTCTCCCTCACGTTATTGGATATGATATTGGAAATGATAATCAATACTTCATCACCACAATCATGTCCGTAAGTATCGTTAATCTTCTTAAAATCATCAATATCCGCCATAATAAGGCAAAAAGGCTTACGTTCCGCTGCCGCTTCACTAACCGCCTGATGCAATGCATTGTTCATACTGCGGCGGTTCATCAGATGTGTGAGCGGATCAAACATTGCCAATTCTTCCAATTCAAGATTCTCCTGCTCCATCCTCTTTTGCATGTAACGGATCTCTAATGCAAACAGTATCGAAAAGAGAAATAACATGCCAAACATAATCATCGTGTTAAAATAATAAAAATATCTCTCCGCTCCCTGGAAACCTGTATTTTCAATAATGGGCGGCATATTATCACTGATCACCATAACCATAAGATAACATATGGCAACCACTATTGAAGTAAATACCGGTATTGCAATATTCCGGATCCTGCTGATCAACGTATAGGACAGATAAAATGCAACCGGAACTAACGCAATCGTATAAAACATAAAACCCCAGTCCCATCCCAGCAGGATAGAAACCATACTTGAATGAAACAATATCTCTATTACGGACGATACATAAATAAACACATACCGTTTCTTTTTCAGGCTTACAAAGCAGTGGTACATATAAAAAAGTGTAACTGCCAGATTGTATATACTCAATGGTGCATAACCGCAAATAGCAAATGCAATCGTAAAATGCAGATGCACCAATGCTACCCCAATGCAGATCACTACAAACTTTGCTTCCGGACTAATGGCTCTTGTTCCATGTAGCACCTGCCGTACTGTGTGATATACCGGATTCAATTCTTCGCCCCCATTCCGGGATGTTATCCCTCGTAATTCCTATTATTATATAGCTATCTCCTAAGCATATAGTTTATTGTAACCCTTTTTCATAGAATACACAAGAGTTTTTTAATTTCGTTCTCTTTTCTTTTCTAATAACTGGTTCATATCCAAAGAACCATTTTGTTCCGCTTGTAATTTCTTTTTTGCCGATTTCTTTGTTTTTCTCTCTTTTATATGCTTATTCTTTTTTTCTTTCTCCTTGAATGGGCGTTTCCGTTGAAACCGCTTCTTATTATTGATCCTTTTTAATCCCTTTTTTACAAAACCTAACATATCAATTGCCCATCTTCGAGCAATAATATCAAACAAGAAGAAGAAAATGGAAAAGATCAGTAATGGTACCGTCAATGGAACACTCGCTCTTACTGTATTATTCTGCCTGTTCCATACGGAATCGTCCATGGAGATCATTTTTCCCGCTGCCTGACTTACAAAAGTATCTAATGCGGCAGTATCACCGCTAAACTGATACTCCAACGAATACTGATTCGCATATGCCGTATTATATGTTTTTACAATATCATTTCCCTGATTTTTACGAAGATTAATACTGTATATACCAACATCACCGGCATCTAAAGCTGCCTCGTAAGTTCCCGGCTTCACCGCTTCAAAAGATATATCTTTTGCGCTGCCATTTTCATCCGATACAACCGCAGAAACAGCGGTATCTTTATCATATTCTTTGGTCGTATAGGAAAGGGTCACCGTATTACCGTCTTTGTGTATCTCAAATGCATCGTCACCTAGTTCCGTATCAGCGATCACATACTGAATAATGTTCGACCACAGTGTCGGATAATTGTCCCAATTAGCATAATTCGCTGTCCATACATTATCTCCATCGCTGTTCCATGCAACCGTTCTTCCCAATCCATACTGCCATGTAGTAAGAATCGGATCTCCCTGATCAGATTCCAATATTACATTTGCAGCATTCTTTGGCGTAGACGCAATATATCCAAGCAATGCCGGGCACCCCTCATCCATTGCGCCGGACAATATATCACTGTCCGATACGATATCCGGATAAAATTCCTGATTGATCAGATATGTATTTGTTGATAAATATACCTCCTGTGCAAAGATTCTCGGAATAGAATTATTCACATCCGTATAATAGAATCTTCCCCCACATATATCGGCAATATTAGAAAGCATTGTCTGATCCGATTCTTCTCCAACCGCCACTGTTGATACTGTAATGTCTGCATCCTTGATCTGCTTCAGTAACGAATCATACTGCCGGTATTCATCCTGTCCGTCTGTTAATAATATGATATGCTTGATCTTGGCATCACTCTTAGAGATTTCCTTATAAGCCTCTTCTAACGCCGGATAAATACTGGTTCCACCTCCATATCCGATTGATGCGATTCCTTCTTCTATCTGATCCATATCATCAGCATTTTGCATTGGTACCATCCAATGGTAACTATCATCAAATGCCAGTACCCCAACCTCGTCCGTACTTCTTAATTGGGACACGCCGGATATCGCTGCCTGTTTTGCGAGGTCTAATCCGGTCACCTGACTGTTCCCTGTGGACGGGCTGATCATACTTCCGGACTGATCGATCACCATGGCCATAGCCATTTTCGGTAATTCTTTTTCACCCTGCAGATCCATATTGACCGGCAGAACTTCCTCTAATTCTGTTCCTTTATAATTCCCTAATGCATAACTGTTCTCTCCACCTATGCAGATATATCCTCCTGCATAATCCTTGATATAAGAAGGTAAGAGTCTGGCAAACCCCGGCGTCAGGTCATCATAATATACATTCAGTGTAATAACTGCTTTGTATTGATTCAGATCTGATAAAGAATTCGGAGCACCGGCTGGTGTCACCGTATCATAATCAACATTCGCCGCCCGTAAGAGCTTTTCAAATTCAGATGCCTCCCCTGATGTTCCCTCTACCAGGAGAAGCCGCGGTCTCGCGACGATCTGGGCATATGTTACATAGGTATTATTTACGGATATCGTGTCTTTTGTCGGCTCAATGACCGCTTTATATTGTGCAATCGTCCCTTCTTCTCCAACATCATCAAATACAAACTGATTCTGTCCTTTTGTCACATGAATATCCTGCTGTCCTTTGGCAACTCTGCCCGAATACAAGGACAGAACCGCATCCGTTTCCACATTTGACTGTACCGAAACGGTGACATTATAATGATCGCCTGCATGAATCACCTTTGGTGCATTCAATCCATCGATATATACTTCCGGATTGTGATCAATACTGTCCTCCACGCTGATTGCCGATAATTCTATCTCTTTTCCCTTTACCAGACTGGCCGCAATAGACATATTGCCTTCATTTTCACTGCCATCCGTAATTAACACAATCTGTTTGCCGGCACCCTCATCAAACATAGAACATGCAGCAGTAACCGCATTTTCAATATTTGTTGCCGTTGTGACCGGTTCTGTTGTAAATGTTGAAAACGATGTATTCTCTGAAAGAAAGCGATCCACCGCCATATCCTTTCCAAAGGTTACAACTCCCGCCACATTCCGGTTCGGCATCTTAGCAATTGTCTTCTTAAGATAATCCTCTATTTGCGTTATATTTCCCTTCATACTGTCTGATACATCTATAAGAAATATTGTCTCCGTCTTTTTCATGTGCTTCGGTATGGAGATTCCCGCCATTGCCAGAAGTATCATAAGCACTAATAACGATCTGACAACAAGATATTGCTTCTGTTTAGAGGAATTCACCTGTGACACATATACGATCCACTCCACGATCAGTAATAATATCACGATCACCAAAATCCAATTACGGATCATCCTTCCGCCCATCTTCTTTTCCTGTTGGCTTCCTTTCACAACAGCATCCTCAACGGCGGTAACATTCGACTCTTCAGCGACCGGAAAATTAGTAATCTCCACTTTCTGTCCGTTATCGCCTAATAATTCCCCCGCCAACTGTGACATAAAGATAGGAAATTCCGTCTTAAGTGCAAGATCCGTATCATGAATATCAAAACCGATCACTCCTGCCATTCTTCCATCTGTTCTGCCGTAATAACCTGCCGTCTTTCCCTCTGTTGTCTGCAACACAGGAACTGCCCATTCCGGCAATTCGTAAATATTGGCAGTCGTCACTCCAAAAGCAACATCCTCCACATATTCCGTGACATCACTTTTTTGAAAGGACAGAACCGCATCACTGATTGGTTCCTCCGCTTTCATATAATCGTCCAAAGCATCGTGTTCATTCATATGAAAAAAGAGAACCCCGGCATTTTGTGGTATCTCTTCCAACGAAAAATCATCCGGCAGCGTGATACCGTCAAACACATATAGGTCATACGGTTCCGAATCCTGTTTTAATACAGATACATCCTCCGATTTGTACACCGTAACGGAATCATTTAAGGATAGCGCCTTTTCTAAAAAGACATTTCCCTCCGAAAGCAGCAATACCTTTTTTTCCCCTGATGCGTTGCATATTACGCTTTGTGTATTGTCTGCTGTCAGACTGTCCGACTCGCTTAATTCAGCACGCAGCTCGCACGACTGATCACTATCTAATGTCTGTTTATCAAAATATACTGTCTTTTCTTCGCCTGCCGGAATTGTAACTTCCAAAACCGTCAACAGCCGGTCTCCGGCATACAAACTGACATCTTGCGTAACATCCTTATCTCCGTCATTGGATACCTTGCATAAAGCCTCGATTTCATTCTCCTGCACCGTATAGTTTACATAATCCATGGAGCAATTATCTCCTTTGGAATATACAGACTCCACGATCCACGTTGCCTTTTCATTCCCTTTTTTCCACTCATCCAGATCAAATGCTGAATCAGTATATCCAATCACTTGTACGTTCTCCATCGTTTTGGAAAGCGATTGTACAAGACCTGTCGCATTATCAAGTGTACCCGCATCCATCGTTTCCTCTATCTGCCGGATTCTCTTTTTTAACGTAGCTTTATCCGTTCCCTGATATACAACATTCGCCTGCGATGCACATGTGACCAGAGTAACAAAACTGCCATCACTCATATCATCTGCCTGTTGCAATGCCAGATGTTTACTCTGCTCTAATCTGCTGACATTTTTCTCGTATTCATACTGCATACTTGCACTTGTATCTACTACCAGAATTACATTCTCTGTGGAACGCCCTCCATTTTTGATCACCGGTGCCATTAAAGCAAACAGCAATAATAACAATAACAGGATCTGCAGATACATTAATATATTGTGTTTTAATTTTTCAAAAGGTGTGCGCGCTTCTAAGTTTTTATATATTTCCTGCCACAACAAAATGGACGAAAACGTTTGATCCTTCGCCCTTTGTTTTAATATATATAAAAGTATGATGATGGGAATCAGCACGCAAAATGCAAGCGGCCACATATTCTGAACCGTCATACCATTTACTCCTTTCTACGTTATCGTTTTCCTGACAATATGCCACGGAAGCCTTCAAGCATTGTCTCTACCAATGGCGTGTCGGAACGCACACTGATATAATATGCTCCGTACCGCCTTGCAAGCTTACCGAGTCCTTCCTGTAATGCAGCAAGGGAATCCATGTATTGGCGTATCGTTGCCTTAGACATTGTAATCTTCACTTTATCTCCGCTTTCCATATCCTGAAGATTGCATGTTCCCTCGTATGTAATATCCAGTTCCTCCTTTGCAAGAATCTGAACAAAACATATAGTCTGTTTGTGGTAAGCCAGATACCGGACAGCCTCTTCTACTCCTTCCCCATCTAAAAAATCGCTGATCAGAAAGGTAACGCCACCGGGTTGTAAAGGTCTTGACATCACCGCCTTATTCAACATTGTACTGCCTGCAAATTGCATATTGCTTAATGTCTCTAATACATGTGAAAATGCAGCCATCCCGGTTACACCTTTCCCCCTGACGACCGTATTCTCCCGCATTTCATTTATGTACAAACGATCCAGATTACCAAGGATCAGATAAGAAAGCGCTGCTGTGATCTGTAATGCTCTTTCTGCCTTAGACGGTTCTCCAAATTGCATGGACGCACTGGTATCCACAAAGATATGGAACAGTCCTTCTTTTTCCTCCATAAACTGTTTGATATACAGTTTGTCTGTTCTTCCATATGCATTCCAGTCAATCCGCCGTATATCATCTCCTGGAATATATTCCCGATAATCCGAGAATTCCACAGAAGATCCCTTCGCACTTGATTTGCGTGCACCGTTCATTCCGGTCGATAAATACATTGGCAGGTTCATCTTCAATGTATGCAGTTGATTGAAAAATTCTTTTTCAAATTGAATCATAACTCTCCATTACACCGTTTTCATTCCATCTATGATCTGCCGGATCACGTCATCTGCCCAAACACCATCTGAAACCGCTTCAAAATTCAGTGCAAGGCGGTGACGTAACGCAGGATAAGCAACAAACGCAACGTCTTCAAATGATACATTAAAACGTCCCTCCAAAAATGCTCTTGCTTTGGCAGTCTTCACGATTGCCTGAGCTGCTCGCGGACTGGCACCATTTGCAATATATTTCTTTGATATTTCCATCGCACCGTCACTCTCCGGATGAGTTGCTACTACAATGGATAACGCATAATCCATAACCGCATCGGATATCGGCATCTCCCGGATCGTATTGCGTATTGCGATAATATCCTCTCCGGTTAATATTCCGGACAATTCCGTCTTCTGATTCGTTACCGTCAGATCCATAATTTCTTTTAATTCTTCTTTCTGCGGAAATTTCACTAACAATTTGAATAAAAAACGGTCTAACTGTGCTTCCGGCAAAGGATATGTTCCCTCATTTTCAATCGGATTCTGTGTTGCCAATACCATAAATGGTTGTGGAAGTTCATAAGTTGTCTTACCCACCGTTACCGTTTTCTCCTGCATTGCCTCTAATAATGCCGACTGCGTTTTCGGAGTTGCCCGGTTAATCTCATCTGCTAATACAATATTAGCAAATACCGGACCCGGCTCAAAACGGAATGCATTATTTCCATCCTCTTTGATGATCAGATTGGTTCCGGTTACATCCGAAGGCATAAGATCCGGTGTAAACTGGATTCTGGAAAACTTCATCGTAAGCACCTTCGATATTGCCTTAACAAGTTCAGTTTTTCCAAGTCCCGGCACACCCTCTAACAATACATTTCCATCTGCTAAAATAGCCAATAATACCTGTCGGATCACCTCACGCTGCCCGACAATTCCTTTTCCTATCTCCTGTTCACACTTTTTCACTTTGTCAATCATATCTGTGATCATTGTCTCTTCCATACATGCCTCCGCCTTCCTATCTCAATCCTATCCATCTATTCCTTAATTCAATCCGTCAAAATAATTACGGATCTGTTTCTTTAACTCCGCCGGGTAACTTGCTCCGTCAATCTGTTTGTATGCTTTTTTCTTGTAAGAACCGGATACCTGACCATAATCCACCTTATTACCGGACCATGTATTCGCCTGATTCGATGTAGTCTTCTGACTGCTCCCCTTGCTATTTGCTTTTCCGGTCAGATTCTCGTCCTGCCCTGACTCTCCATCCGGTATCGTAACGTTTTCAGCAGTCTTAGCATCCCTTTCCTGTCCGGCATTGTTTCCCCGATTCCAGCCGGCTCCTGTTCCCGACTGTCCGGATCCGCCTGTTGAACCGGAATTGTTACCGGAACCATTATTACCATTGGCATTCTGTGCTCCAGTCGTTCCAGCCACATTGTTCTGTTTAGTCTGTCCCTGTGTACCCGTCTGTTGCCCTGTCTGCTGATTGCCGGACGGCGTTCCTTGTGACGTACTCTTCTCCTTCGACTGTGCTGCCTGTCCATTGTTCTTCTGCGAGTCAGAAGATCCATTATTGCTCGCATATTCTGATTCATTGTTTGTGTTCTCCACTGCTTCATCTAAAGCAGCACCAGCCCTTACATAATCTGCATCTGAATACCCGGAATCCTTATAATCCTGTATCTTTTTCTCCAAATTATGATTCCCATTCGCCTGCGCATATTTCTTTACCTTTTCATATGCTGCATCCTTCTCCTTTTTACTTCCATCCTTCGCCTGTTCAAATGCCTTTGCGGCATCTTCTGCCATATTCCGCTTTTGTTCTTCCTGTTCTTTCTGAGCTTGCTCCGTCATTGCCTGCAACCGGTTACGCAATGTAGAATCCTTTAACCCCTGTGCTGTCTGTTGTAGCTTTTTAACAGACCGCTCCTTTGTCTTTTGCAGACTCTCCTGTGAATCCACTTTGGTCAATTCTTCTTTTATCTGTTCAAGCTGCTTGTCTAACTGTTTTGCCTCCTTAGAAGATACATCCTTTATCTTTTTTTGTACCTTATTCACTTTGGCGATCTCTTCCTTCACTTCCCTGCGCAATTCATGTTGTTGTTTTGCTGTCTCACGCACCGGGGAATCCACCATACAACTGACAGCAAATACCACTGCGATCAACACAAGGCCTCCTATTTTTCTCTTTGAAACCTTCAACGGAAATGCCTTCCGAATCTCAATCTGACGAACCGCATCTAACGCATCCTTTCTTTGCAGCCGGCTAAACATATCGTCTTTTCCTTGCAGATACAATGCCGTTGAGATCTTCTCCTGATAGCCAAGTGCATCCGCCGCAAGTGCTGCCTGCTGCAATGACGGGGTTCGATAAATGCCGCATATCACCCCGACACAAACAGATATGCCAATGGACACAAGCTCTATCATATCCGCATAATATAACGGAATACACAAGGATAAACCGGATATCACTGCTGCAACTAAAAGTCCTGCAAAAAGGCTACTGCATAAAGCCCCGAAAACCTTCTGTCTCCGGAGCTTTCTCCTCACTTTATACACGAATTTGCGAATGGTTCTGTCTGCCATTTCCGCACCTTTCTTTGCTTAGAATCAAGCAACTATTATTTGTGGTTTTTTGTGGCTGCGATCTTTTTAGATGCCAATTTGAGAAATCCAAGAGAAATCAGCATATTCAAAACAACCGACCACAGTATCCAATGGTTAGCGATTGACAGAATGAGAGAAGATTTGGTTCCCGCTTCTTTTAATATTCTTCCAATTCCGTTGCCTGTCATCACTCTTAGCATGAAATCAAATACCGGAGAGTATGGATTCAGCATCATAATAAAGGAAAATGCTCCGGGACCATTATATATATTCCCATGTGTCGTTTCGACTGCCGACTGCATTGCTACAACCACATAAAATAAAACAGCTGTTACAACAATAATCCCAATTCCGATCGCAATCGTAAGGATTGTAGCCGCAACCGATTTCTTCACAACGCTAGAACAAAATATCCCAACACTTCCTACATAAATTCCCAGATATATATACATTCCAAACAGACCAAACAGCGCCCACCAGGACATTCCACCCAGTACAAACGCGATTGCCATGATCGGAATGCTTGAGATTAAATACATCATAACAACGACCATCGCAGAGCCTAACTTACCTACCGCGATTGAAAATGGCGAAATCGGCGTGGTTAACATAATATCAAGTGTCTGTCTTTCCCGTTCACCGGAAATGGAACCGGACGTAATAATCGGTATGATCAGACTCAGCATTGCACATTCCGCACCCCCAAGGATTGGAAACAGCCACATAAGCCGTGAATAATCATATCCATTCATATTAGCTGACAGATTGGTAATGGATAACACAAGCAACACGATAATCGCAAGAAATGCATTAAGTCCCATAATGACCCATGCCATTTTCATACTTCTTGAACCAACCACTAATTCCTTTTTCAGAATAGGATTCACATGTATTTTTTTACTCATCCTCTTCTCCTCCTGTAATCTCCAAAAACAAGGATTCCAGATTCTCCTTCTCCTGATAAAACCGACTTACCATCACCTGATTGTCTAACAAGTATTTCAAAAGTTTCGCAGCCTCGTAATCGTCTCCCTTAAATCCGATCAATACTTCTTCTTCCGTGAAAGATACTTTCTCCACAAAAGGCTGCTCTTTCAGCAGAATATTCAGTCGTTCCTTTCCGGTCTGTCCCACTTCCCGGTCTGCATATACCACTTTCACATGAATCGGTTGTGTTCCTTTCGATGCAGCCATGACATCATCCACTTTACCACTGGTAACAAGTTTCCCATGTTCCATGATTCCAATACTCGTACACATTTCTGACAACTCTGAAAGAATATGGGAACTGATCAGTATCGTCTTTCCCATGGAACCGAGATTCTTAAGTACTTCCTTCATCTCAAATCTGGCACGTGGATCCAATCCGGAGTTTGGCTCATCCAATACCAGTAAATCCGGATTATGGATCAGGGCTCTTGCGACACAAAGACGCTGTTTCATTCCCCGCGAAAGCGTATCTACGAATTCTTCCTTTTTGTCGGAAAGATTCACAAGCTCTAATAATCCTTGTGAAAGGTCATCTGTTTCTTTCCGGTCCAATCCGTACATAGAACCGTAAAATTCCATATATTCCATTACTTTCAGGTTATCATACACGCCAAAGAAATCCGGCACATAACCAACCTTACGCTTAATATCCTCCGGTTGTCTGATCGCGTCTACCCCGTCTACCGTAACCGAACCGGAAGTTGCTTTCAGCAATCCGCAAATGATCCGCATGGTAGTCGTCTTGCCTGCACCATTAGGACCTACAAATCCAAATATCTCGCCTTTTTCAATATGAAGGCTCAAATGATCCACTGCCACAAATTTACCGTATTGTTTTGTTAAATTCTCTATTGTCAGCATTTATTCGTCCCCCTTTGCACATATTCTCGGAACATAGCACGCATTATTTCCCCTTTGTACATATTTGAGCCGCAATTGATCATTTACAACATACTTATCAAACGAAATGGTATCCGAGTCTGTAAATACCTCTTCATAATCTCCGGTCTCATAATTATAGGCAAATACCTGTGCAAGCGGTCTGTCCTGTGTCTCGTTTTGCTTTGAGATATTCTGTAAACGAGTGATTCCTTCATAGCCGTCAAATGAATAGGTTACTTCCATCTCATTTGTATATAAAGAACGGTCATTTCGATCATAGTCTCCATTGTAATCCATCATCATCTGATCAATGCTCTGATAATAGGTACCTTTCACATCTGTATAATCCTCTGAAAATGTCATATAAACAACTCCAAGACCGGAGGAACGAACATCCCCTTCACAGATATATTGTTCCGGCTCGTATTTATCAATCTTTGCCCAGATAATACCTTGGTGATACTCTGCGATCTTCATATAATAATTCTCCATCATGGAGTCAACCTGATAATTGCGGTATCCTTTCTGATTCTGACTTGCCCCACTATAGAGTTGATCAAATGTACCATACCCAACTGATTCCTTCATTCTCGAAGGATCAATCTCAATCGTCTCTCCTGCCTTAATATCTCCTGCAATGTAAATGTGATTCTCAAATGTAACAACGGCATCTTCCAGATCATAATGTGTATGATTGGTAACCGTTCCGCTAAATCCCGTTGTCGTACAGTTCAAATCATAGGTAATTGTTCCGATCTCATTTTCACCGGATTTTTGTGCTGAAAATGAATACGTATTAAATGCTTCTGCATTGCGGAATAACAACTTATTCTTATCTTCCCCGGGTTTAAACATAAAATCATATTGTCCCGCATCACTCCTGGTATTTACAAAAGAACTTACATAACTATAACCATAACCGTAATTATCTGTATCATATACAATTGACTGATAATCTGCGTTCATCCCTAATTCATAATTCTTGGTCTTTGGGCAGATTATATTGGTGTATACCTTTTCCTGTTGCTGGTCATCTGACAAAGAAATCATGGAAAGTGTATCTACAATCGGAACATTTACCCGGTATAAAAAACTGGTTCCGTATACAACACCTGTAAATATCAATGCCATTACCGGTATTGCAATCCAGATCTTTTCACGCTGTTTTATCAATTTGAGGATCAGATAAAGAATCGGTCCCACCAGAATCACATATCCAAACAGGATTATCCCATATAAAGTACCACTCGGTTTCCGGCTGCTATCGGTAAGCTTCGCAATACTGTAGCAACTGTATGCTGAATTGTCGTAATAATTACTATTTAAATTATCGATTGTCTTATCTGTTTTGGACGCACTAAGTAAAGCAACTGCAACATTTGCCCTCGATCTATAACTGACAAACGGTTCCATTGCCAGATCATATGCCAGAACAACAACTCTTCCATCCCCGATATCTTTGTACACGGCACTTCCATCGGAAGAAAACTTCTCTAATACATTCCCGTCCTCTAATGACAGATCCACACAGTCTACATCTTCCAGACTGTAAGCTTCCTGTACCTGCACCTGTTCATCTGTGCCGGATACGATACTTTCTTCCCATGTTAACGTCTTCTTATCAACTTTACGAAATGTTCCGGAGATAAAATCATCCTGAAATATGTGTAATACATTCTGATAATTACTGCCTGTTCCAAGAATCAATACTCCGCCATCTGTCACCCATTCTTTCAGTGCATTATACTGTTTCTCTGACAGCTGCGACGTATCATAATTATCAATTACAATATAATTCAACAATGCAAGAACCTCGGCATTTTCCGGAAACATCTCTTTATCCAATGCTAAAATGCTGGTGTTCCCCTCATAGTTTGAGAACTTCAAGGATCTGCCATCAAAATAATTAAGTGCACTGTTATCATCGCTCAAAATTCCGATCTTCGTATATAACCCATTGTCCAAAAGGGTGAGCTGGTCTCTCTCGCTGTAAATTATCTTGCCATCCTTGTTTGCGATCTGGATATAATACAAACCATTGCTTCCTGCCGATGGCATCACAAACGATATCTTCTTTGGCTCATCCGCTGCCAAAACAACATCCTGTCCCTGTGCAATCTTCACGGCAATATCCGATTCACCCGGAATCACCCGGATCTCGCCCTCAAAATTCTTCTTAGATTCCACCGTCAATGTAATCGGTAATACCCTGCCATATGTAGCATACCCATTCAGACCCATCTCTGTCTTGACCGAGAAATCCGCATTCTTTTTCACGATCTTTTTCTTAACATTGCCTGATACCTTTCCCGAATCCACTGCTGTCACTTCTGTTGTCACTTCCGTCGTAGCCACTGTCGCACACGCTACATTCCCTGCTGTCATACACATCACCAGCATCATACAAAACGTCAATCCGATCCTTATCCAACCTTGTTTCATGAATTCTGTCCTCTCTTTTTCATCTTACATGCAATCATTCCCCTTGTAAGCCTGTCGATCGGCCACAATCTTTGCACATGTTGGATTCATTGTATCACAGATATTCCAAAAAAAATCTTATGTCTTTCTTAAAAATTACTAGCGTTTATACGCACCCTTTCTTACAAATGCACGTTTTCCCGCCTTCTCCATCATCTTGTCATACTGCTCATACATATCCTGTACACTATTCTCCAATAAAAAATAATGCTTGATATACGGCACCATCAATACCATCAGCATCAAAAAAAGCAACACCAGTGCCACTGAAAAATGACCATATGTATACAAAAATACCATCACAGCCAATATCGCAAACGTCACCGTCACCACCAGATGAATAAACCTCTCATGTGCAAAAAACGCAATCTGCACCAAATGCCTTCTCATCTCCTCTTCCCAATCCACACTTTCATCTTCCGACTCCAAAAGTCCATTCACATAATCAAGATACTGTCTGATTCTGTCTGCCATGTTCATCCCTCCATTTCTTTCCCTCAGTATAGCACAACGCACCCCGATACAAAAGTGCCTTCCATTGTACCTATGTCATCCGTTGCGAAACAATTGTGCCTCCTATTTTTTCTGCGCTGTTTCCGCCCTCTAAGAAATTCTACTGCTTTGCGGCTGACGGCTTTGATTGCGCATGCTCCACAAAACTCACACAAGCTAAGAATGTTTGTCTTGTTTCGTGTGCAGGTACTTTGAGCACGCCGGTCCTTAGAATGTGCATCGCACATTCTTAGTACCGCTGCGTGTGAGAGTAACGAGAGCGTGCCTGCACATGAATCAGACAACATTCTAAAGCTTGTGTTCAGACAGTTGTTCCCGCATGCGCGTTGCAGTCAGCCGAACAAAGCAGTGAATTTCTAAGAGGCCGCGCGTCAAGAAAAAATAGGAGGCACAATGTTTCTGCAACGTTGGATAAACAGATGGGAAGGCACTTTTGTATCGGGGTGCATAGAATAACGATAGGGAAAGAAATGGAGGGATGAATATGACAGACAGTAAATTAAGTCCGGAATTGAATATGGCGATCGGACTTTCGGAGTCGGAACGTGAAAAAAGTCTGAATTTGAATGTGGGATATAGTGGTCTATTGGAGGAATGGGAGTTAATCGTACGATATACCGGAAGTTTGGAGGATGTTGCAGAAGAACTTTCGATCATGGTGGAAGAATTGTTAGGCGGATATGCGATTGTACGGATTCCGCAGTATCTGATCGGGCGCTTGTCGGATTATCCACAGATTGATTATATCGAAAAACCAAAGTCTTTGTTGTTAGAGGAGATGGAGGGTATTGTGTCCTCCTGTGTCAATCGGACACGTCTGGCTCCCTATTTTCTTACCGGAAAAGGCGTCCTTGTTGCCTGTTTGGATTCCGGAATTGATATATTCCATCCTGATTTTTGCAATGCGGATGGATCCACACGCATTGTTTCGTTATGGGATCAGACCATTTCCGGCAACCCTCCTGATCCGTACTTTACCGGAACATTATATGACAGGACACAGATCAACCGGGCAATTGCAGCCGGAAAAGATAGTGGCGGACGCTCAATCGTACCCAGTTTTGACGCCACCGGACACGGAACCGCAGTCGCCGGCATTATGGCCGGAAACGGCAGGGCATCTACCGATAACATCATCGGAGTCGCCCCGGAAGCGGATATTCTAGTTGTGAAACTCGGCAATCCCGATAATCGTGGTTTTCCGAGAACCACACAGCTTATGCTTGCCTTAGATTACACTTTGCGTTATGCCATTGCTGCCAATCAGCCGGTTGCAATCAACATCAGTTTTGGAAATAACTATGGAAATCATAACGGGGATTCCATATTAGAACAGTATATTGATATGATTACCAATCTCTATCAAAATGTCATTGTCACAGGCACCGGAAATGACGGCATTACCTCCCGGCATACCTCCGGCATCCTCCGGGACAATGCTGCGGAAACGATTGAACTGTATGTAGCCGACTACATGACTTCCTTTAACCTTCAGATCTGGAAACACTATTTAGATGATTTTGATATTGTAATCGAAACACCGACCAATATCCGGATCGGTCCCCTCTCCCAATATTCCAAGATTCAGAACTATTCCCTTCCGGAAACGCTTCTGTCCGTTTATTATAGTGAACCAACACCGTATAATCCACAGCAGGAGATCTATCTATCCTGGATTCCCCATCACGATTACATTACCCCCGGTATCTGGCGCATTTACCTTTATCCCAGACATATTGTATCCGGCAGTTATAATATGTGGCTTCCGGTTGCAGGCAGCACCTCCTCGGAAGTGTCCTTCATCCGCCCGGTCATATTCAACACCTTAGTCATCCCTTCCACTGCACAAAATGTCATCTCCGTCGCTGCCTATAATTCCATCAACCAGACCTACGCAAACTTTTCCGGCCGTGGAAATCTCTACGAAAATGCCTCTTATCTGATTGATACCAAGCCCGATATTGCAGCTCCCGGTGTAAATATCAACAGTTGTGCCGTTGGTGGCGGTTATGGCTACTTCTCCGGCACGTCCTTTGCCGCCCCATTTGTAACCGGTGCAGCTGCATTGCTGATGCAATACGGCATTGTAAATGGAAATGACCCCTATCTATATGGCGAAAAAGTAAGATCTTCCCTGATCCGAGGTGCCCGGCGGCTTCCATTCCAGCAGCAGGTTCCGTCCCCTCTTGTCGGCTGGGGTGCCTTATGTGTAGAAAACAGTCTGCCCTCCTAATGATATCCAGCCTTTACACAATCTGTTTTCAAGTGTTATAATGAATATTATAAATTTTGAAGGAGATATACATATGAAAAGTTTACAACACAAATGTTTCATGTCATTGACAGCTTTCGTTATCACATTGATCGGCTGCATGTTCCTGCATATGCCGGTTCAGGCTGCCTCCCATGACATTACAGTCAATAACGGAGATTCACTCTCTATTTCCGTCTATTTAGGCGACACCGGTACATTTACACCGAACATTTCCACTATTTCTACGGATAATTTAGATGGGTACAGCGTAGATTCCCTGGTATGGTCCTACGACTATGACACGGGTAATGGCTATCTGTCTTTTAATGAGATTTCTCATTCTTTCACGGCACTTCAGATCGGTACCACCACATTCCAGATCTGTGCATATACTCCAAATGACTATTCGCAGTCCTATCCTGTATTTTCAGCATATGTGACTGTTAAAAGTCAGGTAGATATGACAAATGTTACCCTTTCCCAGAATGCATATACAACCTACTTAAGCCCGATCTATTATGAAGGATCAAAGAAACCTGTTTATAGCAATAACAGCAGCGACTTTCTGATTGGCATTAACAGTTCCTACATCTTTGGAGACAGTTCATCCAGTGATTCCTATTACGGTTCTTATGATAACGATCTATATACTTATAGTTACACACAGAATACAAAAGTACAGATGTCTATCACACTGACCGACAACCAATTCCATGTAAATCTATATCTAACCGGAAAGATCACCAAATCATTTACCTCCGTTCTTACCATTACACTGTGTGATAAGACATTTCAGGTGCCGATCAGGATTATTCCGCTTACCATATCGGATCAGACCTGCCTTCTGGTTAAAGGGAAAAAAACCTCTTTCAAGGTAAACAATGAAAGTACTCCGATCGAATGGACATCTAGTAATCCAAAGATCGCAACTGTCAATTCAAAAGGTGTTGTAAAGGGTAAAAAATACGGAAGTTGTATCATTATTGGCAAAGTTGGCAACGGCTATGTTGGCTGTGCCGTCAGCGTTACAACATCCAAGTTAAAGAAAGTGGCAACCTATGCACGATACATGGGGCGGCATTGGAAATACAGTCAGGCAAAACGAACCCAGAAAGGATACTATGATTGTAGTGCACTCGTCTGGAAAGCCTACAAAAGATATACCAGCGTAAGATTTGGTTCCTCCGGTTATCCGGGTGTTGCCCTGTCAGAAGCCAAATGGTGTAAGTCAAAAAAACGCATGATAAAAGGAGGCTTCCGTTATAAGAAAGTCTCCCAGATGTACTATCGCCCAGGCGATCTTGTATTCAAATCTACAAACATGAAGAAGAAATATCAGGATATCTACCATGTAGAAATGATCACCGGCTATTACTGCTATGGCGTATCCTCTTCCGGAGAAGTATATTATGATATTACCTGGGGTGCAAGGGGTGCCGGTTACGGTGCTTTAGAAGGTTCATTAGTTGGAAGACCAATGAAATAAATCATTCAACACTTCTTCTGCACTCATATTCCGGTATCCATCGGGATCCGATAACACAATCCCTTCGCCTGTCGTCTTCCAACGCATTTGTGCATAGTGCGACAGATAAGACGTACCCTTGGAAACATTCGGATACCGGTTATACCATGATTTATAGAACTTCTTCATATATTTTTGAGCGAGCTTATATGCCTCGCTCTTTTTTTTGCCCTGCGGAGTAGTTGTTCCGCTTAGCTGAACACCGGCAGGGGAAGAATGCACAAGCACAACACTGCCATCGTCACATGCTCCGATCACGATCCACACATGCCCGCAACATTTGCAGGTTGAACTCATAATATCACCAGCTTTGTAATTATTCACTTTATTCCTCTCCGTATAGGTTCCAAACCCTTTTTCCGCAAACTTCTTCGCCTGTTTTGAGGCAGAATAAACATATCCTGACTTGTTGTTCGTTGTGTTACGAATGTTGTATACGCACCACCCTACATATCCGGAGCAATCCAGCCCATCGTGAATCCGATAACGATAATCGCGATAGTTATACTTTGCCGTTTTATTCTTTGCAAATCTTCTCCATGAAGCACTTAAACCTATTCTTCTTGCTTCTTTTCCTGCTCCGGTATCTTCCTTGTTCCAGCCTCCGCCCCATACATACATCGTACTTCCGATTGGAGCGATCGCTGTCTGCAGAAAATTCCTGATCGTCGACTGTCCCGTTACCGGAAGGGTTGTAGATACCTCTTTGCCCGCCTTGCCATAGGACCGGCTTTGACCGGCTTTCTTCGTATATGCACGCACATAGTAATAATAAGTGGTTCCTGCTGCATTCCGCACAAACACTTTGCTGCATTGTCTGATATCCGCCGCCTTTGTATAAGAAATCTTTCCTTCGCTCGCGATTCCTTCATATATCTCATATCCCTGTGCTCCTGTCACAGCTTCCCAGGATAACGCAACACGATTTCCGACAGCGGTTGCCATCATACCCTTCGGTGCCTTTTTCGAAAAAGAACCTTTCGCACTGCCATAGCATGTTAATATATTCATCATATAACATACTATTCCAACTGTAAGCAAAATGTTCCATACACTCTTTCTACTCATCAATCTTCAGTCCTGCTAATAAAGAACCAAATGGATTATTTGGAATCTCTTCACATTTATAATCAAAATCTTCTATCACGTCAGTTACAACCTCCGATGTATTTGTCTCCACGTCCCGGATACTCAAACTGATCTTACCATCTTTGACTTCTAATACCTTTACTTTTACTTTCTGTCCAACAGACAACACCTCGGATGGTTTCTTGATCCGTTTCATACAGATCTTCGATATATGAACCAGACCGGTCAATCCATTATCCATTGCAACAAACGCACCATACGGCATCAGGGATTCAACCGTTCCTTCAAAAACAGAACCCGGAACGATCATTGCCATCTTCTCCCGGTCATGTTCCGCTTCTTTTTCTTTTAGAACTGCTTTCGCAGAAAGCACCAGTTTACCTGCATTCTCATCTGCAGTGATCACTTTCACTTCTAAAGTCTTTCCAATATATTCTTCAGTATCTTCCACATAAGTAAGTGCTAACTGTGATGCCGGAATAAATGCCCGTATTCCTTCTAAATACGCGATCACACCTGCATTGACTGTCTCTTTCACCTTAACCGTTGCCACTGTCTCGTCTTCTTTCATCTGACGTAATTTCTCCCATGCAGATGCCACATTTGCTTCTTTCATGGAAAGTTTGACATTGCCTCTTCCATCATCTGCCTCTAAGACAACCGCTGCTATCTGCTCTCCGATCTTCAAATCCTTCATTGCCGAGAAATCCGGATCATCTGACAACTCAGACATCGGAATCACACCCGGTGCATAATATCCTAAATCTAATGTCACTTCATCATCATTGATATCCACGATCATGCCCCGGATAAATTCACCTTCCCTGATCACACGAAATGAGTTCGTCAGTTCCTGTTCAAAATCCTTCATTGACTCCATAGTTCTTGTCCTCCTGTTTGCTCTATCTTATTTCTGTAGAATGTATCTTATCCTTTATTGCTATCATAGCAAAGATCATTTTTTCCTGCAATCCTTTTGTCACACACGGATAAGATGTGCATATTATAACAGTGTAAAGATAATTGGAGGAATTCCTTATGGGTGACTTATCTGCAACAGGATGCGGCGGTGGCTGCGGATGTAGCGGCGGAAATAGCTGCTGCTGGATCATCATTTTACTTCTTCTTTGCAGCTTCTGCGGCGGAAATGACTGTGGTGGCGGTTTCTTCGGAGGCGACGGATGTGGATTTGGTGGCGGAAATAGCTGCTGCTGGATCATCATCTTACTTCTTCTTTGCAGCTGCTGTGGCAACAATTCCGGAAACGGATGTGGCTGTGGCTGCTAATTCTTAAACATCACGACAAAAGGGGCTGCCACTCATCATGGCAGCCCCTTCATCTTATGCCTAAAAAGGGTTAGACCGGCATATTGGTATGTTTCTTTACCGGATTGGATCTGGCAGGTGCTCCAAGTAACCGGATCAGATCCTGATACAGGACTTGCCTGGTCTGTTCCGGTTTCAGTTCTCCGTCCACAAAATGCCGTTGCAGCACAAGGTTACTATTCATGTACTGCCGCTTATATTGTTCAAGCTGTTCTTTGAGATATTGCTGTTTTTCAATGCCCTCTAATAATGCAAGCCGGCTATGGCTGATCACGGCGACAGCACCTTCCGCCTTCATTACAGCAACCTCTGCATCCGGCCAGACATACGAACGGTCTGCCCCAAGCTGTTTGCAGCCAAGGAATATGTATGGACCTCCGTATGCTTTCCGCAGGATTACAGTCAGTTTGATCGTCGTTGCATTCGCATACGCATTGATCATCTTTGCACCATGACGGATCAGGCCCTTATATTCCTGTTCCGCTTCCATAACAAATCCTGTTGAATCGGCAAATGTAAGGATTGGAATATTATAGCAGTCACAATATTGTACAAATCGGGCTGCTTTATCCGCACTGTCCACATCAATGGAGCCATTCTTATGCAGTGTCTGGCTTGCCACTACTCCTACTGTAATTCCACCTAATTTTCCAAGCCCCACCACGATATTGTCGGCAAATTCTTTCTGAATCTCGATAAATGTATCATCATCTAATATTTCTTCAATTACCGGAATGACATCATACGGTTCCTGATGATCCGGCGGCAGTAGCGTACCGATATCCGTAATGTCTTTTTCGTGATAAGCATCTGTCCGGAATCCTCTCTCTTCTGCATAACAAGGAGGAATCATATCTACCAGACGACGAACGGTTTCATAACATTCTCTTTCCGTATGCATCCGAAAATGTGCCACTCCGCTTTTTTCGGAATGAATGGACGCGCCGCCTAATTCTTCGATCAGGTAATCCGTTCCCTGCACCTCATTTATGACTTTCGCTCCGGTTACAAACATATTGCTGATCTTATCAATTGTAAAAATAAAGTCCGTCAGACCCGGTGAATACACCGCACCACCGGCACATGTTCCGGCTATGATCGCAATCTGCGGAATCACTCCGGATGCTAATGTATTCGTGTAGAACAACTCTCCACAACCTGCTACGGATGCAGCGCCCTCCTGAATTCTTGCACCGCCTCCATCATAGATTCCGATCACCGGACATTTCCGGTTCATTGCCTCTTTTATGATTGCAATGATCTGCATACTGTGGCGATACCCAAAGGTACCTCCCATATGCGTAAAATCCTGTCCATAAAAATATACCCGCTGCCCATATATCGTTCCATATCCGGTAATCACACCATCATACGCATAATCATTGTTTTTCTCATCTTCCGGATAGTATTCCGTAAAGCTGTCCCGGTCAAACAACAGCCGGATCCGCTCTACAACATGCAGCTTATCCCTTTTGTGCTGTTTACTGATACTATACGGATTCATTTGTTCTAAATACATGATAACCTCCCACTCCCTGCTCCACAGGTACAATCTCCATTTATTGAAAATTCTGTATAATATGGACATCTTAAATCTGTCTGCATGCCTGCGCACACGAATACATTTTAACATAGGAAAAACGGAAAGAAAACCTTAAACTTTCTATCGAATTTAGTTTCTTTTTGTCTCTATTTATAGTAAAATAACCATATGTGTATTTCAGATTAACTCAAATACACCGGAACACGAAAAAGTCCAAAAGCAACATATACAGAAAGAGGATAAGATACTATGCAAACTATTCGTTCTATTGATCAGAATGATCCATATACATATCGCAACAAACAATCAAATACTCCGGCATCCTCGTCCGATTTTGACCAGATCTTTCAGAATGAAACGATCATCTATGCAGATGCCGCAGACGACACTACATTTATGAATCCGCAGGGAGTTGTTGTGAGCAAACCGACAGAAGCGGTAATTACCGGCACTTCCTTTTCCGACAGCAGTTCCAACATCACTGCACCCGGCGACCTTGATCCGATATTTGAACAGGCCGCCAATCAGTATGGCGTCCGTAAAGATCTGCTGATCGCTGTTGCCAGAGCAGAATCGAATTTTAATGCTTCCGTAGTATCGGGTGCCGGTGCGATCGGCATTATGCAACTTATGCCGGAGACTGCCCGGAACCTGGGCGTAAATGATCCATACAACGCAACTGACAATATCATGGGTGGTGCCAAATACCTGTCAAGACTGCTCTCCCAATATAATGGGAACATTTCTCTTGCCTTAGCGGCATATAATGCCGGTTCCGGCAATGTTGAGAAATACGGTGGAATTCCTCCATTTAAAGAAACGCAGACCTATGTCCGTAAGATTCTCGCTGACATCGGAGAGACTGAGAATTCTGTTGCATCGGATCCTGCAGCCGTAACAATCTATGCCGTTGCCGCAAACAGTGCAACACATACTCTATAGTTTACATAAGAAAGGATTTCTATCTATGATCCAAATTGAAAATGTCACCAAAACTTACAACAACTCCGTTCGTGCTGTTGATCAGTTGAATCTGACGGTCAATAACGGCGAGATTGTTGGTTTTATCGGGCCAAATGGTGCCGGCAAGACTACTACACTCAAGATGATGACCGGTATTCTGAAACCGGACTCCGGTTCTATCCGGATCGATGGCTTTGATATGCTCAAGGAACCGCTAAAAGCCAAACAGGTCATTGGCTATATTGCCGACAGCCCGGATATGTTCTTACGTCTGAAGGGAATTGAATTTCTGAATCTGATATCCGATATCTACAAAGTGCCGACCAGTGCCCGTCAGGAACGGATCAAGTCTTTCGCAACCCGTTTTGATCTTGCTGATGTCTTAGATGAACCGATGCAGAATTATTCACATGGTATGCGCCAGAAGATTATGGTAGCCGCTGCCCTGGTACACGATCCGGAAGTCTGGATCTTAGATGAGCCGTTAACCGGCTTAGATCCCAAATCCGCTTATACCCTGAAGACAATGATGAGAGAACATGCAGATGCCGGAAATTCTGTTTTATTCTCCACCCATGTCTTAGAAGTTGCTGAGAAATTATGTGACAAGGTAATCATTATCAACCATGGTCGCACCTTGTTTTATGGAACTTTAGAAGAACTTATCTCTCAATATCCTGACATGGATCTTGAGAAGATCTTTTTGGAGATGACTGCTCATGAATAGTTATTTAACACTTACCAAAACATTTATCGCTTCGATCAGCATGAGCCAGCCGCAGGACAAGCGCAGAAAGATCATGCTCATAATCCTGTCTTTTTTTGCTGTCTTTTGTATACTGCTGCCGGTCGCATTTGGCGTTGGCATCTTAGTAAAATTAATGACTGAAACTTTACTGCCGATCGGCTGCGCCTCCCTTGGTATTCAGCTTATGTTCTATGTGATCTGTCTGTTCACCGTGATCTTTGGCATCAATGTAATCTTTAATGAATTTTATTTTTCAAATGATATAGAATATCTGCTGCCTTGGCCGCTTCGTGCATACCAGATCGTTGCTTCCAAATTTACCGCAGCATTTTACAGTGAAAACGTCATGCAGTTTATATTGGTACTATCCTGTATCATCGGATATGGGATCGGTGCAAAGATGTCTCTTTCCGGATGGATCCTCTCTATTATCGGAATCATCACACTGCCGGTCATTCCGTTGATCTACTGTGCGATCATCAGTATGCTGCTTATGGCATTTACACGCTTCATCCGCAACAAAGACCGTATCCAGAAATTCTCGGTTGCCCTTATCTTTATTATGGTGATCGTGCTGGTTGCATCCATTGGATTCTTACAGAACATGGATATTGATACTTATGTGGAAACTTTGGCAAGCGGAGATCAGACTTTCTTCCGTGTCATGAATATCCTTTTTCCAAATGTTCCGTTATTTGTGAAGACGTTCAGTGAAGGGAATGTACTTGCATTACTTGCTTACATCGCCATCCACGTTGTAGCGGTCGGTATTCTGTTAGGGCTTTCTGAACTGCTCTATTTCCGCGGCGTGATCGGACTTACATCCGCCGGCGAAAAACATCACAAGAAAAGTCTTGACCAGTTACTGAAGCAGAGTAAACAAAAGAGCCCTGCCCTCTCCTACTTCCTCAAAGAAGTACGGATACTGGTACGGACTCCGGTATTTTTTACAAACTCCATTGCAATTAATTTTTTATGGCCGATCTTTCTCTATGCTATGTATAAAATCATGCATTATGATCTGACACTTGCATTTTTAAGGGAACAATATGCAACACGCAATCTTCGGATCCAGTTATTCTTCTTACTCGGCATTGTCGGCATATCCACAATTGTTGCCGCAATCAACAGTTTAAGTTCCAATGCGATCTCAAGAGAAGGCAAGCATTTTTCATTTATGAAGTATATTCCGGTTCCTTATTTTACCCAATGGAACGTCAAAGCCTTTGTCGGCATTGTCTTTCCGGCGGCAGGTGTTCTCATTTACTTCATACCGGCATGCATCTTAATACAGGTGCCAATATCACATATTATTGTATTTGTCCTGTTAAGCCTGATGAGTATTACCTTCGTCTCCTATATGGGAATTTACATTGATTCCATTCAGCCAAAACTGATCTGGGATGATGAAATGAGTGCTCTGCGCGAGAACTATAATACTTTCTTTGCGATGGCATGCTCCATTGGCTTCACACTGATCGTATGCGTTGGCGGATTCTTCTTATTCTGTAATACGCATATCAGCATTGCATTTACTGCAATGTTATTGATCCTGATCTTAGCTGTTGCCAATCTGATCGTATTGTATCTTACCAATCGTTCCGGCATCCGTAATATTGAGGAGCAGGAGGAAGCATGATCACTTCCTCCTTATAATGCCCTTTTCTAACAGTATCTCCGGGCGATATGATAATTTTGCTTTCCGAAGTCCTTCTTCTCCCATATCTTCTTCCCGGTTCACATATTGATATTCGGCCATCTCATGTTTTACAAACTCCCGGTTGATAATCGGATACGCTCCCTGAATATCGGCATATGCCTTTTCAAAATGAACGACAAATGTATCCTTCGTCAATGGTTCCCCTAATGTAATGGCAATGATCTTTCCTGCTGCCCGGATTACTCCTCCAACAAATCCTAACCGTTCCCGATGTCTTATCGCATATACAACCAGTCTGGATTCATCTATCTTATCATATTCAATCCGTTCCTCCTCCGTCATGCAATTTTGCATACACCATTCCATCGCCATTCTGGCACATTCTTCCTCATTCTCTTCTGTAATGGATTCATATGTCCAATCCGGATATTCCTCTTCAAATCGATGAATATGATTTCTCTTTGCATGTAATTTCTTTCCTGACAAGGAACTCAACTTCTCCTGCAGATATATATAATCCGACCAATCTCTGTTGACTTCCATTTGATAGATACCCGGATACCATTGTTCGATCTGCTCAAATTCCTCCTGCATCATACAATGCATGGCAAGTGGCTGTCCGGCTTCTTTTGCCAGATCACATACCTTATCAAATAACCGTTTTCCATCCTTTGCATCCTGTATGTCACAGGAATACGAATATACTCCATTGGTACCGAGTGACCGGAATATCAGATTGTCTTCCCAAAATGCAATCTCTGTTTGATAATGCCTTGCCCATAGCACTGCATTGCCCGGTGACATTTCACAACATTTCTTGGTATTCCCTGCCATCACACGTCTAATCTCATCGATATCCTCTATTGTTGGAACAAAAAATCTCATAATATAAATTCTTCTTTCTTTTTATTACATAATCTTTGCAGAATAAAAGGGAATGTCTTATCAACACTCCCCTTATCCTGCTCTGTTATTATCATCTGTTCTATTGCGGATCTTCCAACAAGACATCCACATCATTATATCCATAATCCATCAAAGCTTTGCGTATCTTATGTTTTGTATCCTCATTGGCATTGATGCTGACCTTTTCGTATAATTCAAATACATAGCCAACCCATTTCTCATATATCTTATTGCGCACATCCGCATTGGCAGTCATCGCTCTTGCTCTCTGTGCTTCCTCGACAGACTTCTCAGTTTTTGGAAGAATCGGCTCCTCTGCCTCCCGCTCTGCTTCCTTCTCCGCTTCCACTGCAGCGATCACATTCTCCACACCATCCGATAATGTTCCGGTAATATCAACGATTCCCGGATCATTCTTACTCAGATTCTTCGCTGCGCTTACTACATCATTCTTCGGCATTGCAAAGAAATTATCTGAGACACCTTCCACCTGAATGATCGGCTCCTCTGCTGGCTCCTCTGTGGATTTCTCTTCCTGTTCGTCAGCCTGCATCTCACGTTCTAATTCCTCTAAAAACGAAAGATCGACATTACGGAAATGGTTCTTGCCATATGCAATCTCTTCCAACTCATCCGTACGGACAATACCACAGTCATACATCTCTAACAATAATTCATGCACACCCTGATCTACACCGATAAAATAATGATAATACTTTTCGAAGTCTTCTCCCTCTTTGCAGTCTTCCACTTCCCGCAAGTTATACCAGTAATCCTTGGTACAGTCAATGGTACGTTTCTTAATCTCATTGCCCTTCGCACGAAGCTCCTGAATTCTCTTAACCTTCTTCTGCCGTTTGCCAAAGAAATGGAGTTTCACTGTCCAGATGATCATATATATTAAAAATATAACCAATAATCCAAAAATAATGTATCTTAGCATATGTTTTTCTTCCTTCTCTTAATCTCATGCAAACAATATTATATCTCCATTGTCACGCACATTAGCATTATACATAACTTTGTTCTGTTTTTCAACCATTTAAAGACATTAAAAGAGCTCGTTCTTGTGCCTTAAGAACGAGCCCTTCATGAAAATCGAGACCTATAAGCCGCCCAATTAATAAAGGTCTGACCCACAAACCTTTATCTCCTCTCTTATAGTGACTTTATTATACCTTCCCTTTCTGCCAATTCTCCATTACTTTTCGTTGGTAATTTTACATCTTTCTGTTGGTTTTCGTTTGTTTTTGTTGTATAATATTCCTGTTAGGAGGAGAAAAACGTGAATTACAGTTTGAATATTATGATTCTGGAAGATGATATTGCTGCATGCAAACATTTTCAAGACCTCATTGATCAATATGATGATTTAGCAATTACGACCATCACTAATGATTCCTATCAGGCTCTTGATACATTAAAAAAGAATATTCCCGAAGCAATCATCTTAGATCTGGAGTTAAATGAAGGAAAAGGAAACGGTCTTATGTTCTTACAGCAGATGAATAAGCTCCCCCTTCCGTTTAAGCCATATATATTAGTTACAACCAACAATTCGAGTTCCATCACTCTTGGCAGTGTGAGAAATCTCGGTGCTGATTTTATCATGTCCAAGCATCAGGAAGATTACTCAGAACAATCTGCTCTTGATTTTCTTAACATGATGAAAGAACCGATTCTGACACAATGCGGTGCATCTGTCACTCCGAATACCGCCACCACCAGACCTAACTACAAAAAGATCATCTGTCACAAACTGGATCAAATCGGCATCAATGCGAAAATGCTCGGATATACCTATCTGTCAGAGGCTATTCTGTTAGTTCTTGATGGACACAATAATAACTTATGTGCAACCATCGGACAAACTCATAATAAAACTGCATCCAGTATTGAGCGTGCCATGCAAAATGCCATCAAATCTGCCTGGCGCACCAACGACATTGATGACCTGTTAACATATTACACTGCCAAGATCAATCCGAATCGCGGTGTTCCGACCCTGACAGAATTCATCTATTATTACGCAAATCAGATCACGAATGAAATGGACTAATCCTTAGGAGGTATTATGCAAATATATATCAAAGATCTCGGTCTTCTGATCGGCTCTCTCTTTTTTTTCATACGATTACTACATCTGCCTTTTTCCAAAAAGGATTGCGTGAGATATGGAATACTTGTCATTTTTCTAATGTCATGGATTCCTTATCTTGATCGGAATCATCCGCATTTCATCCTCGTCACACTTCCGGCAATTGCTGCCATCTTATGTTATCTAACCAAACTTACCTATGATGTTGTATTAAATTGCACTATGCTGTCCTTTGCCATCAGTTATCTGTTTTTCATGGTTGCGACTTTCTGCGTCAGCCTGTTACAGGTTGCTTTTCACTTCACTTTTTCTATGGTTACATTACAGTTAATGGCTTTGATCGGACAGTTATTGTTAAGTCTTATTCCTTTTTCATTCAGAAGAACCCGAAAGGGAATGCCATTTTTAAAGAACCGTATATATTCTATGCCTTGCATGATCGTAAGTCTGATCGTTATTCTGGCAAGTATGTTTCTCAATACATCACCGAACGATGTATTTTTGAAAGCCAGTTATATTGCTTTGCCTGCAATCATCATCATAATCTATATCTACTGGCGCAATAATCTGACGAAGACCTATATCGATCATTTGAACGAGAAAAATATAGATCTGCTGAACAAAGATAATGCACAACTGCAACAATATATTACACAATTAGAGGCTGATAACCGGCGCCTGTCCGCCATCATTCACAAAGACAACAAACTGATCCCTGCCATGGAATACGCAGTGGAGCAATATCTTTCCGACACTTCCGCCATAGATAACAAACAAACATCCGGACAGGATCTGTTAAAAGATCTGCGTGATCTTGCCGCAGAAAGGAAAGGGTTGTTATCCAGCCAGGATCAGCATAGTGACCCACTTCCGGATTGTGGCAATTCGCGGGCTAATCATATATTGTCCTATTTCAGGGAAAGTGCCGCGGCAAAGGATATCCAGCTACAGGTTGTTTGCGATACATCCCTGTCACAATATATTGATCCGGTCTGCACAGAAGACGCTATATGCACTCTGTTAGCAGATCTCATCGAAAATGCTGTCATTGCAACACATTATGCCAATGGGCACCATATTCTTGTGCATATAGGCTGCATTGCCGACACTCCTGCCATTCAGATATTTGACAGCGGCATTGCCTTCTCTCCTGAAGTTCTGTCTATGTTCGGGAAAAAACCGATCACCACGCATGCCGATGATTCCGGCAGTGGCATTGGTCTGATGCAGACGGCGGCGTTCTTAAGAGAACAGCATGCCAGCCTGATCATTGAAGAATTCACTTCCGGTACGTATACCAAAAAAGTTGCCGTTCTCTTTGATAACCAAAACGGATATACTCTGTATACATGCCGGAGTGAAGAAGAAATTGCGAAAATCAAGATCCGTATGGATCTGTGTATTATACAAAAATAGTGTGTTATTTCTGACGATACGCCCAGAATTTGTTCACAAGGAAATTGATCGGAACCGTAATCACCATATTCAAAAAAGGTGCAACCGATACTGCCAGATCCGTCCCGGACATATGAATGCCAAATCCTGCCATCCATGCCGCAATCCCACCTAGGTATTGTCCCAGATTCACTATATGCAGCCAGAAGATCAGTAACACTTCCGTTAAGAACAAACCGGAAAATGAATATGATATATACGTCTTGATCAACACCTGCCACCATACACGCGGTGCTGCATCTTTTGATTCTTTGAATACAAATCTGCTCTGTAATAAAAATGCACTGAATACACTGATCGTAAATCCAAAGAAATTACCAATATGCACATTCGTCTTCAATACATAATAACAAAATGAATATACACCATAGTTGATCAAGGTGTTCATTGCACCGATCATACCAAATTTGATAAACTGCCAGATTGCTTCCCATTTTGCAGATCTTGTCTGCTGCGTAACTGCCTGTTCCACTGTTCTCTATTCCTTTCTGTGAAATGTGTAAACTTCGTCAAACGGTATTCAGTATACATTGTTTATGGGAAAAGGTCAATGGGGGGTAAGTATCTGCATTTTGGAAAAAGTGACCGCCTGGCTGTCCCTTCTTGCCACCCGCAATGTAGACGATCTTACAGAGATCCTCGTCATCTATCCATGGCTGGAGGCAATCTATCAGGACATGGCGTCGTATCTTCACAAACCGGAGGAGGTGCTGACAATGTTTTCCGATGCTTTGAAAATCTTAGATCACAATACCGTACAATATATGATTGATGAGATGCAGAATACGATTATTCCGGGCATTTATTATTTTTATGTCAGACTTGACACAAAACTCTTCTACTTTTCTTTATATAATAACTTCTTTGAATAATAATCGGAGTTCTTAAGCAGTTCCGTATCCAGATAACCAACCCCATACTTCTCTGCAAGTGTCTGTTCACCGGAATACAGATCAACGCCGAGTCCAAGTCTTGAACCTTCTATCTCTACCCCGAGACTTGACAATGTTGTCGGATACAGGTCAAGTGTTGTATATGTTCTTCTGGTTCCATCCGACACTTTACCATCTGCCGGATTGATAATTGTAAAATACGTCCTTCTGTCAAACCCTTCTGCACCTTCATTGATAATATAATAAGAATCCGGTGTTAAGTGATCTCCTGCAAGCACAATTGTTGTATTATCATAAAAATCCTGTTGCCTGATCCACTCTACAAACTCAGCAACCTGTTTACTTGAGCAGGCAATTACATTGCTATACTGCTGTGCAAACTGCTCTCCACACTGATCACACACATAACCATTTGTGAAATGCGTATCTACTGTTAGCATCGTCATATTAAACGGTTCATCGCAAGCCGCTAATTTTATCAAATCTTCCTTTGCAAAATCAAACAGTTTGGCATCCTCATATCCCCACCATACTTTATAATCTTCCGGAATTCTTTCCTTTTCTATGGCAGAATAATAATCTTCCACGTCATAATTACCATGTCCCCGAAAATACGACGTTCTCCCCGCGAACTTACCATCTGAGCCAATTAAAAACTCCTGATTGTATCCCTGCTCAGCCAATACATCACCAATACTCCATACACCTGGTAAATAATTGTTCTCGGAATCCCAAGTACTATTCAACGTATCATTACTTACCATCGTTTCATTAATGGAAGTACCACTTGTCTGTGCTGCCAATGCACCCATTGTATAAGTTGCACCCGAAACCTGATATGCCCCATTTAATCCTGTTCCATCTGAAAATGTACCATTCTCCTGTGCTAATTTTGTCAGCTCCGGTATATAATTATCTGACATACCACCACCCGATGTAGTATCCGCATATGTGATCTCCATTGATTCCAGAAATATATAGATCAGGTTTCTCTTCTTCTCCGGAAATGTTATATTCACTGATCTGCCATCTACATATTCATCCTCATATAATGTTGTACTCGAATGCGTATATTCATAATACCCCGGAATGTCAAAATGAAAACTTGCTTTTACTCCGCTATATCCCATCAAACCAATTCCCAATATACCACTCCATACGATCAATCCATATTGATATCCCTTTTTCCCGGATAACCAGTAGAGCACCTGTAATAGTGCCACCACTCCCAATACAAGTCCCACTCCTAACCATATCACATCACTATAAGAAGAGATATCCGTTCCCTCCAATGGAGTGTGTAAATGATAGAGTAATTGTCCGAGCGGTACCTGTCCAAAATGTGATTCAAAATACTGCAAGACATAAACAGCTACCACTCCAACCGCAATAAACAATGTAGCACAGATTCTGGCAATCCATTGCAGTATTTTCTTTTTCTCCTTGTCCCGTTGCAACATCTTAATCTCTGCAATTCCCCAAAGAAGATATAAGAATATCATCACCGCACATGGAGCAACCTCTATTAATAAGTTGTACTTGTAAAGCATTTTTGAGAAGGCCTTCTTCATAATAAGGCGTCCATCTGAATTCTTAACCGTACAATTCAATGCCTCTCCATGTACTTTATATTTCAGATTGTGTGGTTTTCTGATATACCCCTTGAGTTCCTTTCCCGTCATGGAATGAACCGTATATTGGCCATATACCAATTCCACCTTTACAATTGAAAAGTCTTCCTTTGCATTAAATGGATCTATCCGAATGAGATTATTTGAAAAATCAATCTCCCCTACCGAATATGGAATTACATTATCTTCAAACGTTACCGTTATCGCTGTGTTTTTCTTCCAATCATGTGAATCATCTGAATAAAATAACTGTGCAATATTCTTCTGTCCCGCATGACTTTCTCCCAGATACAGATTGATCGACATTTCATTGCGAAGTTTTGTTGTAAATGTCAAAATGCCAACAAATGCCGCAATGAATAAAATATTAATTAATATGGAAATTATTGTTTTCTTTCGTGTCATCGTTGTGTGTTCTTCCTTTCTTATACCGCCCCACTTTAATCCAAATTCTTAACAAACACCAAGGTTCTTATTAACACGCAAATCCTCCTGTGCTTCTTCATCAAGTGCAGAAATAAGTAAACCCGTATCCGGATAATATAGTTTGAAATAAGGCTACCGCAATCCCACTGGCTTTAGACGGTGGGTTAAGGTAGCCTTATTTCAATAAAAATTCATCTATTTTCCTTCTGAAATACATGCTTTTTACCTCCTGTTATGCACACTATATCACAGAATTATAGCGTTTTTCAATGTAATTTACACATTTCATGAGGAAATTCAGCAGCTTTTCTCACATTTTATGAACAATGCATATTCATTTTCCGTCATCTTCTTCGAGAAGAGTCTTCCCGAATTCAAGGCTCCGACGCTTAACGGTAAGTATCTGCATTTTGGAAAGACCGTCTTCGATACCGGATTGGAACTGGAACTTCTCCAGCGTTTCTATCTGATATCCCTTGACGTATTCCAGGAAAACAAGTATCCTATGGATAAGAATAACCGAGTGACCGCCTGGCTGTCCCCGCTTGCCACCCGCAATGTAGACGATCTTACAGAGATTCTCGCCGTCTATCCATGGCTGGAGGCAATCTATCAGGACATTGCGTCGTATCTTCACAAACCAGAGGAGGTACTGACAAGGATTCACAGATTACAGACATGCATTCACAAATCAACGATCTTGCTGTCGAAATCGCCGCATTAAAAAAACAACTTGCAGCACAGCAAAAATAAAATCTGTTATAATATAGTGCCCGGAATACATCATACGATTATTCCGGGCAACTGTTTCTTGACTTTACCTCTTACGAATAGTGTGTTCATTTCGAACTGAATATTCTTGTACGAAGATTATTCATTCGAATAGAATATCACAATCACAGATTATTAAACATAAAAATAAAAATTGACATACAGGCAAAAAACAAGTTTTGACCTCTATCGACTGGTATTTTGGTCTGACTATCACGCTTCTTCTGTCCCGCAATCTTTTCATGGATATTGGTGTTATACCACTTATAAACACACACTAATTATATCTTCTCTAATAAAAGTACTACCATCGAATACTTTTTTTATAAGTCTTATTCCTAACGTCATCAATCTTTGCCCACATTTATGGAGTCTTCCAGTCGCTATATCGCCGAACTTATCTTCACGGTAAATACATGCATTCCTCTTTATAATTCCATATTTTCGGTTCTTTCCCTGTATTTACCCAACATCCGGCATTCTGACCGGCTTCTTTTCCGACAATATTATATGCCTCTTGTACATAATGATACACATCATACATCATGCCCCTTTCCTTCATAGTAGCAAATTGAGTAGAAACCAAAGTACATTTATCCGAATCCTGACATAATGCTATCTGTGCGTCAATAATATTATCATATATAGTGTCTTCATCTGTGTTTTTATTTCCAATGCTGACAACAAAACATTGAGAAATCCCATGTTTATCTACTAGCGAATCCACTATACTTTTCAGTTTATTGTAGTAATCTTGTCCCGCAGTTCCAAGATCTCCGTCATTTTCTCCCTGACACCACATCATATAAGTATTCCTCAATCGATACTCCGAAGTATTATTCAAATAATCTGTGGCCGCTGTCAGGCGCTCTACTGCATCATTATAAAACGCTCCACCTTCCATCCATTGTTCAATTGCTGTATTGCCTTCTGAACAGCTAACTCCCACTATCGGTATCCGTGTCGTTTCATAATAGCCATTCGCAAATGCTGAAACCATTCCACCTAACTTACGATATTCACCGGTATCCGTTGTATCATCTACTCCATCTGGATTATTTTCATATAAACCAAACGGCTCCTGAATCGGATATAATTGACTTCTGTCACTAATTGCTCGGAATTCCCATCCTTTTTCTACTGATACCGCCTGCGAGGCATCCCCCTTTCCAGACATATTACTCTGTCCCATAAAAATAAACAAATCTACGGTCTGCCCCTTCCACTTGGTTTGCTGTTCTGCCCATCGTTGTTTCGAACAATCTAGTGCTTCTTTCCAATAAAATAAAGTATGAACTTTTGCCGGCAATCCATTCCTTAATACAAAAGAACGAATCCCGTTTCCACCAGTTTCACTTATTTCCGTAATATAATATTTATTATCAAAATATGTAATAAAATACGGCTAACCTGTGAACCCCATATCACTATACAGATCCTTCACTTTTCCCTCGCTAAAATCTTCTAGAGATTCCGCACTTACAATAGTACTCTTACTCACATCTCCATCAGCATCTGTATTTATAGTAAAATACCATTTTCCTTCTAACTTTGAGATCTGATTCATTCCGGAATAGCATTCCGGAACTCCGTATCCCCTTTTCAACTCAAATGAACTATCTGTTATTTCATATTGAAAAATTTTGCCCGGACCCGAAACTGTATATAAATCACCATCAATAATATTGATACTTCTAACATATGAATCTTGAATCTCCGTCAACTGACATTGATCTGTTAATGTTAATTCTCCATTTTGATTCTTGAAACTATATACAATACCGCTTGTTGAGCCAATGACATAAAATGTCTGATTCTCCGCATTATATAACACATAATGTGGTCTAGATTCAATTCCTTCTATCGTCTGATATAGACATAATTCTTCATCTACTTTCTTATAAACCAAAATCTGATTCATATCCGTATTATCAAACACATACATTTTCCCATCTGAAGCAACCGTGTGACCTCCCAAATACGCATCATCTTGTAAAACATTCCAATCATTCAAGTTCTTAGAACAATGATCTGCGTATAAAATTCGAGAATTCCAGCAATCAACAATAAAATATGTATCCCCACACTTCTGAATCATCGTTGGAACATATAGGCGATCTTCCCATGAAACATTCTGAGACACTGCTTCCTGTTCCTCATAATATACCTTATATTCCGTTACAACTGCATATATACAACCTAAAATTGCTAACATACTACATAGAGTTACTCTCCCTACGCAATTTACAGATTCAATTCCCATTGCAATACTTTTACCTATGCGAATCGCTTTTCTTTCCACGAATCTTTCTGCCATAGCTGCTAATATAATACTTAATCCAATTACAATTGCAAATTTTATATATGTATTCTCTGTGTATCTACATATGCATTGTAATACCACAAAATGAATTAGGTATATAGAGTAACTTATCTTTCCAATCCACTGTAATATTTTTGCTTCCTCCAAAACAGAATGTATATACCTAGAATTAACTATGCATATAATCATTATTGACCATATAGTACCTATAAACAAATATTTATTTTGTAAGTAACCATCCGGCTCTATTTTCCAGATCAACTCACGTACTCCCGGAATAATCATAATTAAGCAAATTGACAAACAACCCGTTACAACATCAAATATTCTATTTTTCCTTCTCTTCATATGCACATATAAATATGCAGTACACATACCTAACAGAAAGACAGGCAAGTACCAAAAAAGACAGATGCTATTCTCATTATAGGTAGTAAATGGAAAACGCACCGCCAATATTATTGCCATCACCGCACTCAAAATCACACTATGCTTTGCCTTAATTCTGGTAAAAACAAATAATATAACAGGTGCAATCAAATAAAACTTCATCTCAACAGGGATTGCCCAAAAATGTCCCCATCCTTGTAGCAATAAAAGATGCTTTACAAATTGCATTTTATCAATAAAGCCTAAAAATATACATACTGTAAGTACAACCATATACATAGGATAAATTCGAAAAATTCTCTTTATGTAGAAAACTAATGTATCATTCATATCAAATGTCTTTTGCTGCACACAATATGGATAATACATCCAAAATCCGCTTAATATAAAGAATAGCCATACTCCAATCTTACCACAGCCCGAAACCCGAACTCCTACTGTTGGAACCGTAGAAAATATATGTGCAAACAATACGATCAAGCACGCTATCCCTCTAATTGAATCCAACCATTTTTCCCTTTGTAGTTCTATATTTTTCTTCAGGATAACCATAATCATTTGTCCTCGCACTAAATAGTAATATTTTTCAGGGGTCCTCTCCAAAATCATTATTACTATTAATCATAATCTTTTCTTGATCTTCCTATAATTTCAAACCCTAAATCATTGATTTCCGGACTATTTCTTTAAGCAGTTACCAATCAAAATTTAATATTTTCTTCGTAAAAATCTACGCAAATATATTATCCCCATTCATTACTAATTATTTGTTTTACATATATATCCTAATTTATTTTTTACAAATTGATCACTCTTATTTAAATATATTGCAAAAACCATTATTACAAAATTACACCCGACAAACAACAATATATTTTCAAAATCAGATATTTCCATCAAATCAAATCCTGACTGTATATAAGTAATTATTACATGATGTATCAAAAAAATAGCATACGAATACTTGCTTACTTGCTTACACAAATTGTACATAAAGTTACATTCAAAAAATTTAGACAAATACACCAATGATATAAAAGCTGCTATTCCAATATATGTTGTCTGAATACTAGCATAAAAATTAGGTTTAAAATATGCATTTACAATCAAAACTAACAATGCTCCTATAAATAATAATTTAGATACCTTCATCTCATTTTTAATAAAACACATGCCAAAAACCAATTCCGGAAGTCGAATTAATATACATTTAGAAACATCTAACTGTAAATTATATGTTAATAACGTAATAATATAAACAAGACAGATGATGATAAGCGTTAATTTTTCAAATTTATCTAACACATATCTTAAAAAAGGAAAAATAATATAAAAAATAATGATGAATCCCAAAAACCATTCTCCTAAAATATAAAAATTGACTCCATATTCCGAAAGATACCCATCCATCCCCAATATACTATATATAATTTTCCATTTAGGAATCGTCTGATCTATCCCCTTCTCCAAATAGAACTTTAATAAAAATATACTTAAATATGCTAACCAAAACATCGGAAAAATAGATAAAAAACGTTTTTTATAAAAAGAGAATATTTCACACTTTTCATTATATACATACATTAGAGAACAACCAGATATAATTAAAAACAATGAAACACCCAAATTCCCAATATATATATTAAATGGCATTTCAAACAATATACATTTTTCATACATCGGAGGATTATTGTAAAAAACAAACGCAGCATTATAATGTGTAACAATAATCAAAAAAACTGCTATTGTCCTTACAAAATCCAAGTAAAACAATCTTTTATTCATCTTTATTTTCCCTTTGTTTTAATACACAAAACATTTTACCTATAATCGACCGCTGGAAACTTTCCAATTCATTATTCGCTTTTTTCAATTCATTATTCGCTTTTTCAAATTCATTTTTCAAATTATTAAGTTCAAATTTCAGCTTCATATTTTCAACTTGTTCATCATACAATTGACTATTAAGCAAAGCATTCTTTTCATTTAATTTCTTTTCATCTTTAATCTTAGAGTCAATCACTGTTTGTAATCTATTTGCCTCACATCGCCAAACAAGATATTCATGATCAAATTCTTGAATTGTCTTTTCGTTTTTTAAACATATTGCTTTTACCAATGCGTAATTCGATCCATCTTTTTCAGATGTAACAAATTTATAGAAATTTGAATATGCATTTTTCAAAGTTGAAATATCTGTTTCCACTTTTAAAACATTCATTGCTTCTCGCAAAGTAACAAAATTATTCATTAACTCATTGTGAATATACATGTCATATATACAATGAAAGATAACCAGATCAACAGGAACAGGAAATGTATATACCCACTCATAATCAATGAATACAGGTCTTTCATTTTGAAATATTATATTACTTGCAATCGCATCAAAATTACTACATTTCAACGCCTTTTTTCCTTCAAAAACTTGACTATCACCGAATATTTCAGAAAAAGATTCAGACTTTTTAAACATAAATATATTTTCTTCTTTTCCCAATATTATTGATTTATGCAAATGTAAAATTTCTATAAACTTATCCCTATCATTGTTCCGTAACGCATTAAGATACATACTTTCTAAAGAAATACCATTAATATAATCGAATTCAATGCTTTCATTATCTAATGTACAACGACATATATCTGTTTTAAAATTTTGCGATAATATATTCGCATTATTATAAATTTGTAATATATGGTCTCTTCCTTCTGGAAAGATATTCGTCTTGGTTACTTTTCTTTCACCCTTATTTTCCCATATAATTGTTTTAATACTATATTTTTTATTTCTTTCGTCACTAAATTTTATATAAGACTTTTTCATTTTACTCTACCCCTTAATCGCCTCAACCAAAAAAGAATTAGCAAATATGTCTATTTCATCTGTCCCTTTCAAGCTTTTAAAAGCTAAATTTTGTTGAAACACCGTTCTAACATCCATATCATAATTAATCTGATTTGCATATTGCACATCAAAAGTTCTTATCGTTTCATCATCATATATAACAGTAGGCAATTTATAATCAGGAAATGGGTAATAAAATTCTGTCCTTGCAAAACCATTATTCAGCAATAAATGTTGTAACTGTGACTTTGTAAAAGTTTTCACTTTATCTTCTTTGCAATATCCTTCAATCCCCTTAAACGGTATCCCAATATGATCTTCATGATAGCCGGCAAAATATTTCATACCCAACTTGTTTTCAATTGCAATATACAATTTTCCATTGGTTTTTAGACAAGAGGCAATTTTTTCAATAAATGCCTCATATGGATTATCATCATTAATATAATGGTAGGCATATTCAAGAACACCAATCAATGTTATTACATCATATTTCCGAGTAATTTCAATATCTTGAAAGTTTCCCACATAAATATTTATATTATCATATTGTTTATGACGATATGCATTTACAAGTGATCTTCGCTTTGAAAGCTCAATACAATCAACCCTTTTTCCTTTTCTTGCAAGTTCACCTGTAATTGCCCCCATCCCAGCACCCACTTCTAATATTGTATCCTCTTTTGTTATCCTCATTGGTTCAACAATATTCTCTCTCTGTCTGCTTAAATGATATAAAACTGCCCAATTTGTAAAGTCCTTATGACAATACTCATAATCGTTGTCTGTTTTTACAATTTCTAGAATTTTATTCTCAATTGCATCACCATCACTATATAAATCTTCCCCACAATAATAATCCAAATTTAATCTTACCTTACCTATTGTTTCAGTCATACTTTACCTAACCTTTCAGTCTAATGTAACATCTCTCAATCCAATAATACATTTTCTTAGGTAGCCATCTCTTTAAAGCAATATTTATCTTGGATAGAAATCTTTGTTGTATCCTTTCTAGTTCCTGATTCCGAATCACCTCATCATTTTTTATCCTCTGCACAACTATTTTATGATAGTTAGGTCCATATTTCTCAAAAACAACTTTATTCAGTTCACGCATCATATAATCTTGATTAGTTACTTCGATTGACGCGTATTTATTACTATACCCAACACCTGTATATGCGCCATTATACTGAACCAAAAACGGAAGAAGCATCATCAAAACTTTTTCATCACATTCCCATTCATGTCCGCAAACACTTTGCAATAAATCTGAACGAATCCAAAAACTACCGCCAAACGGTGCAAGAGGTTCATCTTCCTTTTTAATATTAACATTAATATTATGTTGATGTAGAATCCGATCTACTTCATCATACCTTCCCATCCAACCATCAGCAATCTTCGGAAAAATATCACCGTGATTTGGAATTGGCGGAATCAGTAATCCAAGTTTATGATTATATTCAAAGGTACTTATCACATTTCTTACAACATACTTTGTCCCAATCAAGTTTTCCCAATCTCTATACTGCCATGAGTCATAATTACTATATGGTTGTGCCTGCTCCAATTCTGCCACTTTCATCATACATACATAATGATAATCCGATGCTTTTTCTTTCACTAAGTTTAACGCATCGAAATAGTTGTCAACCGCATAATATCTTATTTTGTTATGACCGTCCCCAAACGCTTTTTTTACGTCTTCAATAATTTTCGAACTTGCTAATACAAAAGCGTCTATCTCACTTAAAAGAGGTATAATATATTTTACATATTTATTCATATGCATATAATCCTCTACATAACAAAATATAGCAGCTTTTGAACATTCAACTTCATCCTCTGATTCAGAATCCGATAACATATAATTTAAATGCATTGCTCTACTTATCTCAGCCATATTCTCTAAACGTAATAAATTATCCCACACCAAATCCAAATCATATGCTAAATTTTCTTGAATATAATCATATGCTTCTATCGTTGGTTCTCCACATGTATTAAGCATAAAATCATAATAATCCGTAAAAAAAGAACGTCGTTTTACTATTGGACATCGTTTGTCAATAATCAAATCCTTTAAATAGAACATAATCGGACAAAATGCGTATCCTTCATACTCGTCCGTATTTACATACACATCCCAATTATAACCTAAATCCGCAAAATATTTTGTAAAAATAGACTCATATTCACAAATTGACTCAATATACGATTGTGGATTTTTAAGATTTGTAATAAACTCGATGTAATCTTTACTTTTAATAAATTCACTACGTAGGACAAGGAAATGCGACTGAATATGTTCCGGTAAATATCCATATCTATTTGCCATAAACGGATCTGGATCCACTTTATGATGTTTCGTTATTCCCCAAAAATCCAGATCAAGTTGATTCATTTTATTAAACATTTCACTAAACGGATACAATGGACCATAGAAAGTATAATTGAACATAATAGTCTCATCATATTGTGCCAGTCTATCTAATCCTAAATGGAAAATTCCTTCACGATAGCCACCAACATCAAATCCCTCATTTTCTCGAATCAGAACTTCACTTGAAACCTTCTCTAATTTTGTATATGCGTCTTCCTTTAATGGACCATTACAAACAACTAACAAATAATTCAAAAATGGATTCAATGATTCCAAAAGATAAATAACGTAATCATCTACCAACCCATCCTTATCGTAATACAAAAAAATACCGCATCGATTTGCCTTTTCTTCTTTGATAATCATCTTTCTCTCCTATTTTTGTTTAAGTCTATTTAAGAGCTCCCGAAAATTAGTAACTCCAACCTTTTCAAATGCAGCTTTTTCAATTTCTCTATTAATAAAATTCCAATTTGTCATTTCTATTCTTGCATAAGTATCAACCATCACCCAACCCGGATAGTATCCTTCATGTTGAACACAAAACGGATATATCCTTTCTATGGCGTGCAACACCGTTGCATCCGTCTCAATTGGTTCTTGGGGGAACTCATCATATTGCCAATCATGATCAAATAATGTCTTTAATGCTTTTGTTCTAACCCAGAACATAGAGCCTAATGGTGCAACCGGCTCTTTGTCAGGATTCATGTCAACATTTAATTCTAGTTTCTTAGCAAGTTCATGCGCAACATTGAAATTATCTCCCCATTCTCCTTTTCCTGTTGTCGGATAATATGGTGCATGATTAGGTACTGGCGGTGCTAACATTCCTAATCTAGGATTTTCCTCAAATGTCTTTATAACATTCTCAATATATACTCGATTCTTTAATAAATTTTCAAAACACTTATACGCCCACGATGCACCAACAGACATTGGAACAACCTGATAAACTTTTTTATCATGCACCTTACAAACCAAATCATAACGATCGATTATGTCTTTACATCCGACCAAAAACGGTGCCACATCCCTTCCTATATTACCCACAATTCTATAGTCGATATGATAATTTTTCAAAGAAGCAAATACTTTTTGAACTGATTGTAATTTTTCCTCATTGGGTACTGTAACAATAATATCAACGTTTTCAGGCATCATAGCTGCATAATTGCAACAATATTGGGCCAATTCATCATAATAAATATGAACCACCAATGCAACTCTTAATGTGGGATCCAATTTTGCCTTCTTGGGTATCTTAGAAGATATTATATAATTTAAATGCAATCTCTTCTTCAAATCTGCTTGATTTTGCAAACGTAACAAATTGTCCCAAATCATATTTACATCATATTCTATATTCTGACTTATATATTCAAACGCTTCTCGTGTTGCTTCACCGCCACTTCTAGAAAGAGCTTCACCATAATCATGAAAAAAAGAACGTCGTTTCATAATCGGACATCTCTTTGTTTCAACCGCATACCTTGGATAATCTCTTAAAATATCATACGTATATCCCTCTAAATCCGAGGAATCCACATACACATCCCACTTATAACCCTTATCAGCAAATTTCTTTGTAAATACTGTCTCAAAATACCCAACGGCTTCATTATAATTATGAATTGCAGGAATTTTATTCCAGTATTGTATGAAATCCTTTGTTTCACATAGCGATTTTCTGAACACCATAAAATATGATTGCACATGTGTCGGAATATATCCATATTCAATCGTACCAAACGGATCATATGGTACCTCATGAAAACTTGTTATCCCCCAAAAGTCTACATCTCTTTGCTTCATCGTCTCAAACATTTCCCCAAAAGGATAAAATGGTCCAAAGCAAGTAGAATTTGCAACTATCACTTCATCATAACCGGCTAATTTGTTGAATGTAACATATTCCAAACCTTCTTTATATGCAGTTATATCATATCCTTCATTAGGCCTCATTATAATCTCATTTGTCAGAGAACGAAAAGCCTCTTTACCTTTTGCACAAACATCACCGTTGCATACAATAATCAAACGCGATATAACTTTTTTTAATTCCTTTAAAAAAAATAAATTATACGCATCTACAATTCCATCTTTATCATAAAATACATATATTGCACATCTATTAACCTGACTTGAATTGATAATCATTTTTTTCTCCTTATTTTATCTCAACCCTTGAATTCATATCGTAAAAACCAACCGTATTTTTCTCTGATATCACATTAATATTGCACACATCATACAATCTATGATATACAACAAATCTACTATCATTAAACCCTACGCATCCTAGTGCTAAAACATAGTTTTTTCCTTGCAAATCCATCCGCTGTTTAAAGGAAACTATTCTTTCTTCGCCATTCTTTACAGTCCCACTTGATATATTCTCATACATAGTATTCGTACCTGTAATTTCCGTTCCCTGTACATCTTTTATAGTAAAAGCAAAAATCGGTTCCTCAATTGTCCGATAAAATCTAACTTTAAAACGTATTTCGAACTCTGTTCCTTTTTCAATGTTAGATGTAATTTTCCCTTTATTATCAACCACAGCAAAATCAATAATCTCCGCTTTCTTTTCCCCATAATCAATCACTTGCGGATTCAACAACAAATTGCTCTTCCATTCTTTTTCATCTTCATTCTGTTGAAAAACCTCTTGTGGTTTGTCAACATCTAGTTTTTGTTCTTGTTTTACAAGAATTTGTTTGTATTCATCAACAATTTCTTTCGGCTCACCTTCGTCAATTTTCAATCCCTTATTAAGTAATACAACTCTATCACAGTACTTGCTTATACTTCCTAAATCATGACTTACAAACAAAATAGTCTTACCCATTTTCTTAAACTCTTCAAACTTATGATAACACTTTACCTGAAAGAAAACATCACCTACTGATAACGCTTCATCAACTATCAAAATTTCCGGATCAATATTAATTGCAACCGCAAATGCTAATCGAACAAACATTCCGCTAGAATATGTTTTGACCGGTTGGTTTACGAAGTCACCAATATCTGCAAATTGCAATATGCTATTCAATCTCTCGTCAATTTCCTCCTTTTTGAATCCCATCATTGTCCCATTCAAATATACATTCTCAATTCCTGTATATTCCATATTAAAACCCGCACCCAATTCCAACAGTGCGGAGATTCTTCCATCAACATTAACCTCTCCCCTTGTAGGTTGCAGCACACCAGTAATTATTTTTAAAATTGTAGATTTTCCTGACCCATTTGTACCAATAATGCCAACAGTTTCTCCTTTTTTTACATTAAATGAAACATCTTTGAGTGCATAATGCTCATGATAACATTTTTCCTTAGTTAATCCCAATGCCTCTTTAAACCGGTCGCTGTTTTTATTATATAATTTATACATTTTACTGATATTTTTTATCTCTATTGCATTTTCTGACACAATCCTTACCTCTTTCTATAGAACATCCGCAAAATGGACTTTCAGCTTATTGAAAATACTTGTACCAACAATAAACATTATGCATGTTACAACCCAAAAATAAGCTGTCATATATAAATTATCCACAATGCTAATCTTTGTAATTAACGAATCTCTATACCCCGAAACAATATAATATAAAGGGTTGAGTTTAAATATCCATCGAATAGATTCTGGCAAAACTGTTAACTGCCACATGATTGGCGTTATCCAAATTCCAACTTCCAAAATAACACCTATAATTTGAGTAGTATCTCTAAAGAAAACAACCAGAGAACTAGTAATATAGACCAATCCTAACGTAAAAACTGCCATACAAAACGAATAGTATATAATTTGAAAGGTATATCTGTCAGGTGTATATCCATAAAATGTAAAAATTACTATAGTTAAACAAACAAAAGCTGCATGCACAAAGAATGCCGATACAATTTTGACAATTGGTAACGTAGATATATTAAACACAATCTTTTTTACAAGATATTGATATTCAATCAATGAACCCGTTCCACTTCCTAGCGCATCTGAAAAATAGAACCACGGAACCAATCCAGCAATTAGCCATAGTACAAACGGACACCCGTTCACACTCCCGCTTTTCATTCCAATCTGAAAAACAAACCAATAAACTATGATTGTCACCATCGGACGTATAAACGCCCATATTACTCCAAGATAAGATCCTACATATCGTGTTTTAAAATCATTCCTAGCTAAGTTAAATACCAATTCTCGTTGTTCAAATAAAGAATTACACTCATCTATAATTTTGACATTCTCTTTCAAGAAAAAAAGCAGAAACAAATCAAGAATAATACATATAGCAATCTTGACCACAACTGTTTTTTGTCTACTTGATTCATTCAAAAAATCCTTTAATGATATTTTCTCCATATCCAAAACGCTATACGGATCATCCCCTAAAACCTGTAGCTTACAAACACCATCCACTATTTCCATGTTCTCTATATCATTATTACCCTCTTCTACTATAGCATTCAGATCAACATCTTTAGTATATTTTCCACATATTATATCCATTTTCAATATTTTAACTTCTTCACCCGGTTGCCCATAATCTATTCTCCATGCAGAATACTCGGTGGGTACATCAAAGAATAATTTTTGTTTTCCCCCTCTCATGGAATATTGTTTAGTAACAACATGCTCTAAATCAAAAACTCCATCTGAATAAAAAAATTGAATATCCGTATCATCTGTTGCCTCCATCTGAATTTCAACCTTAATACTATTCGGATAAATGTTATTGCCTTTAATAAACACAAGCAAATTAATTAAAACTGTCAGTACAATCACAATTGTACAAAAAATCTTTCTTTTCATTGCCAAACTCCTCAATCGCTTATTTGCCCAAAATAGAATTAATCTTATCTGGATTCCCCCACACACCAGGCGAATCATATGGTCTGTCTGGGAAAGCACCATAATCCAATTTTATTTTCAAATTATTATCCTGTATGAATTTTTCAACACGATCAGCCAACGTTATTGGATTTCCTGTGCAACAATTAATAATTCCATCTATCTTTGTTTGACGAGCTGTTGCGGCAATCTGCATCGCCAATTCCTGTACCGATATAAAATCATACTTATTCTTTCCACTAGTAAATGGAAACTTCTCTTTTCCTTCTTTATCTGCTTCCAAAAGCTTTGTGAATATAGAATGATTCTTCAAATCGTCACCCAAAATGTAATAGCCTCTCAACCACTGCAAGCATATCTCTTTTTTTTCTATCAATACATTCAAAGACTCCCTTAGAGAATTCTTTGCAATTCCATATAGAGATTCGGGATTAGTCGGTGTGTCTTCATCAATCGCTCCTTCCCAATAGCCAACCTCATGCATACTTCCCATCACGACCAACTGCTTAATTCCACCTTCAATCAATCTATTCAAAAACAATAAATGCTTAGGTAAATCTTCGATGTGTGACATATCATTATGAACAAATCCATTTCTCCATGCCAAATGTATACACACATCAGGTTTACCAAATTCTTCATATATCCTTTCATTATCTTCAAAAATCGAAGCATTGTAACATACAGCTCTTGAATCTATTCCATCACAATTAATATCAACAGCCACCACCTGTTCGCCGTTATCTAACAGTTCTTTCACAACATGTCTACCTATATATCCGTTTGCACCAGTTACAACATATTTCATAGTTATACCTCTCTATTCATAAAATTACACTTTCTAAGTATAACATTTTGCTTTAATTTATACAAGTATATACACATGCTTTTATCCCAAGGCATAATTATTGTCTAACAAAAGGTCTATATTTCATTTTGAGGATTGAAAGAATGTTCTATTATATAGTATAATCAAAGACAATAAAAAAGGAGGCAAAACTATGAAAAATTTCAATATAGCACTTATACACTCTGCACTTAATTATCTACGCCAAAACGGAATAAAAAAGTTTTGGACTCAATTACAAATATATACATCATCCGATACATCCAATTATAATTACTATATCAAAAGAAATGCAATAAAATCTTCAGAACTTGAGTTACAAAAGATGATGCATTTCGAAATAGAGCCTTTTTTCTATTTTATCTACCCTCATGAAAACAGTGAACATTTTACCCAATTAGTTAAAGTTCTTGAAAATCAAACATATATAAATTTTTCAATCATTGCACCCAAGACTTTGCGCAACAAAGTTACATTATCAAGCAGTACGATAAACGTTTCTTTTACTTATCATAAAATTCATACCGCTTTATTACATGATTCATCAAATATTTATTATATTTTTCTAGGAGAACACGCTTTTCCATGTGAAAATTTTGTTTATGAATTAGTCAAAAAAATTAACTTCTCACCAACTGATTTTATTTATTTTGATGAAGATTACTTTTCCGCAAAAGGAAAAACATTACTTCCACATTTTAAATCTGATTACAATTATGACATGCTGATGCAATACAATTACATAGGAGACAATTTTTGCATTTCATGCAAATCTGCTTCACAAATAATTAATATTTTACCAAATTCAACCTGCAACCCCAGCAATTACATGATTGTTTTTGCTAAAGAATTTTGCAAAAATATCGAGCATATAGATAAGATAATTCTGCATAATCATACCATATACTCAGACTCAAACATTTTGTCTCATTATAAAGCTGTGAAATTATACTTCGATTACAAAAAAATCAAGGCATCTATTATACAAAAACAAAACAAATTGAGAATACGTTATAGCTTATCTTCCTCTCCGCTTATCTCTATTTTGATCCCTAATAAGGATCATATAAATGAACTATCTGCATGCCTAGATTCAATCTCTAAAAGTACCTACACTAATTATGAGATAATTATAATAGAAAACAACAGTACAGAAAAAGAAACTTTTTCATTTTACAACCAAATAACTTTAAACAAAAAAATTAAAATTCTTACATGGTCCAAATCGTTCAACTATTCTTCAATTAATAATTATGGTACAGAACACGCATCTGGTGATTATTTTATTTTTTTAAATAATGATACAAAAATCATTTCACCTTCTTGGATTGAGGAAATGCTAATGTATGCGCAAAGACCTGATGTAGGTATTGTAGGCTCACTATTATTATATCCAGATAACACCATCCAACACGCCGGAGGAATTATTGGGATTCAAGGTATTGCTGGACATTCTCACAAGGATTTACCAGCATCGTCACCTGGATACTTTAACCGAATTTGTCTAGCACAGGATTTATCTTGCGTTACGGCTGCATGCATGATGGTAAAAAAGCAAGTATTCAACAACATAGGAGGTTTCGATGAATCACTTAAAGTTGCATTTAACGATATAGATTTATGCTTATCCGTCCGTAGTCTAAATAAACTAGTTGTATATACCCCTTATGCTAAATTGTACCATTTTGAATCAAAAAGCCGAGGAATTGAAAATACTCCAGAAAAAAAAGCACGTTTTAGATCTGAAATTGAAATTTTTCGTAAAAAATGGAGCGATATTCTGCAAGCCGGCGATCCATACTACAATCGCAACTTAACATTATTATACGAAGATTTCTCTTTAAAGAGAAAAATCGAATACGATGAAAATTTTTCTTTTTACAATTAGCAACTATATTTTCCCAATCAGCATCAAGAATCTCACTACAACTTCCGACGCTAAACTTGTTCTCCATCTTCTATAATAAAAAACTTTTCTTAACGCCTTGCCCAAATTATATTTTTCTGAGACAAACCATGATAAAATAATTTCATCGTTGTTTTTCATTTTATTCTGAAAAACAATCCAAAAATTCTCAGTCAAATTGTGAATTTCCGTTTCATTTTTTAACGAATTCCACAACCACTTAAATCGGCTAGTCAAATTACCCCCGGATACACTATTATCCAATCTTCTATGCCAGGCTCCCATATAAGGATCTACATAAATTGTTCCAAATTCCGTAGCAATCAACTCTGCCAGCCAGTCATGAGAAATTAACTCTCTTCCATTTGCCAACAACATCAGTTCTCTCAATTTTCGATTAATCACTGTGGCAAAGCCTAAATGAATACACTCTGTTATTGCCTTATAAAAAGGATAATCTTCCTGAGTTAAACCAGATTTACCAGTTATTTGCAATCTTTGATCAGTTATATAATAATTATGACAATACATTGCAGGTGTATCCTGATCCATTTGTTCTAATTGCATAACTGCTCTTTTAATCTTTTCTCTATCCCACACATCATCTTGGTCGGAAAATGCCCAATAATCACTATCCTCTGCCTCTAAAAGAAGCTGCATAAAACTGGCTCCATAACCCACATTATTACCTTTAATGAACACTATTTTATTCTGTTGTTCATAACATTGTAATATATCTAACGTACGATCGGTAGAGCCATCATCTCTAACATATAATTTAATATTGTGATAAGTTTGATTCAATATACTCTCAATTTGATCTTTAATATAATCTTGTCCATTGTATGTAGACATTAATACATTAACCCGTTTCATATCATTACTCCACAATTCATGTATCAGAATCTGTAGATTCTAATGTTTTATCCAAGTTAATCTCTATTTCTTCATCATCTATATCTTTTCCCATATATTTGTTCATTTGTGCCACCATCTGTGCCAGCCTCCTTATTCTCGCTGACAATCGCGAAACCGTAACTGTTAAAACAAATATAATCGCAAGTGAAAACACAAATCCTAAAAAGAATATCATATTAATTGGCGAATATATTCCTAGCGTTGTGGCTATTTCCTGCAATTTTTCCGGCATTAATGCAAAGATGAATAAAATAACAAGCACAATCAACCATACTAATGCATATTTTAATTCGAGTTTTCTCTTACGAATCATATTCAATATAAATAATAAAAGTAATGCTATCCCGACAATCAGTATTGTCTGAAATCTGGAAGTCATCATAGCTTATCGCGCCCTTTCAATCAAAATAGCCAATGTAACCTTAAACATATAATACACAGATATTAATGGAGAAATAAAGGATACACCGCCTTGACGATCTCTCATCTCCACCGGAATCTCCGCAATTTTTCGTTTATGACGAATCAATCGCATTGTGCTTTCTGGTTCCGGATAGTCTCTCGGATATTCATTTGCAAACATCTCAATCGTCTTTTTATTACACATTCTCATTCCCGAAGTCGGGTCTGTAATAGTCTTACCACTTAACAATTTGATAAGTATAGTAAAATAGCGAATACCAATACGCCTCAAAAAAGTTGATTGAAATCCTGCATTATCAATAAATCTCGATCCAATTACCATATCCAGATCATTATCTACCAAACAATCAACCATTGCATTCAAATACTCTGCCTTATGTTGACCATCCCCATCAAATTGCACTGCTATATCATACCCATGATTATACGCATACAAATATCCTGTCTGCACTGCACCGCCAATTCCAAGATTGATTGGTAGATTCAGTACATTGTATCCCTGATATCTACAGATATCCATTGTATTATCCGTAGAGCAATCATTGATTATAATATAGTCAAAATCCGGCGCATTCTTCTTAATATCTTCAACAGTGAATATAATGCTCTGTTTCTCATTATACGCTGGTATAATTGCCAATTTCTTCATAAACACTACTCCAAATCATTCGACTTCTGTCCGCTTGCATATAACTTAACTAACAATTTAACAATCGGACTCGGCCAAAATTTCTGATACATCAATACATCTTCATCTGATCGCTTATTATCATGAATAATAGCAGACGTCTCCGATTCCCCATGTATTCGGTGATACATCATAATATGACGATCAAATATAAAGTCACCTTGCAACTTGGAAAGCTTCTCCCATGCCTCCCAGTCCTCATTACTTCGAAATCCTGTTGAAAATACAGGATTCGGAAGATTCTCTCTCGCATATGCGACAGACGGACAACATATCGGAGATCCAAAGGACAATATTCTGCGCCGAATAAACCGATTTGAATATGTCCATCGAAAATGCATCGGTAATAACATTAACCTCTTTACCCGAAGCAGCTTATTACTTGTCACAATACGATCACCACGTAATTCCGCATAGTCGCTAAAATAGATCAATGGTTTCTTTGATCGTTGAAACTCTTCAAGTACATGCTTCGTATAATCCTTCAAATATACATCGTCCTGATGTGCAATTGTAAGGTATGGCGTTTGCACTTGTGAATAACCATAATTCCAATCTTCCGCAATATTCGGTTGTCCTTCCTTGATATATAACGGATATCCATACTTTTCTGCAATTGCCCGGATATAGTCATTCGGAGTAGCTGTTGCAATAATGATATCAGATGGTACCGATTGTTCCCGAAGGGAACGAATACAATCTTCTATATATGGACTTTCTTTGTATGCACATATTACAAATGTATGTTCCATTTCTTTACTCCTAAACAATATCTTCGATATTTTAACACATTATGTTCATTTATACAAGATTGGTACAATAACTGCACACCTTCTTACAAAATGCCACAAAACAACATTAACTTAAATAATATATTATCAAATTTCCCCTGTCTATAAATTCTTCTCTCTCTCAACGCATCCACTCTGGCATTCCACGATGTATGTGTACTTACAACGATATTCGCTAGTTTTCTATTCTCCCCATCTAACTCAAACATCTGACAGAATTCTCTCATCTGAGCAGTATATTTCCCTCTAAACCGCTTCAATGATTGAATCTGACGTTTAATCAATCCTATTCTGCTCTGATCTAATCCAATCACATTACCGGAATGCTGACGATAATATATATGCGGCTGTTCATCATAAATTACAGCGCCAAAGCAGCTTGCTACCTGATACAACCACATGTCATGAATCACACAATGTTGCGGTCGCTTTCCCTTAATCATCTGATACAACTTTTTGTTAAACACAATTGTGCAACCGGTACAGATATTCTCAATCATCGCATTTCCAAAAGAAGGTCTTGGACAATAATTTCTCAAATGATCTTCTAAAGGTCGTAAGTGTTCATCCACTAATTGTGTCCTGCAACAATATAATGCGACCTGATCATTGTTTTCTAATCGCTTAACTGCGACTGCAATCTTGTCCTCCATCCACACATCATCCTGATCACAAGTGGCATAATAATCAGCATTATACTCCCTATAATTAAATAATTCAAAAAAACTGGCACAGGCTCCAACATTTTCTCCCACATAATATTGAATATTATCATATTTCTCACTATATTCTTTTAAAATGGCAATCGTACCATCCGATGATCCATCATCCCGAATCTGAATCTGAATGTCCTGATAAGATTGATTCAAAATCGAATCCAACTGTTCTCGAATATATTGTTCCCCATTGTAAGTAGACATTAATATCTGAACCATTATTATTTCCTTCTTGCTTATAAAGTGTATATTATTAAATACCTCTCACATAACCTGTACCACAAACTGCAACAACAACAGCACATCCAATACAATCATCGTCATCCATACTTTTCTGCATTGAGCAGAATTGACGCTTATCATACTGTTCGACGAAGACATCAACATCAATGGTGCAATTGCCAGACAATATCTGCCCTGCAATCCCAGAATATATGTGGAACCGACTGTTGTACAGGCAAATACCATAGACAACATAATTAAGAATACCGACATTCCCGCTGCCGTCAACATAATTCCCTTTTCCTTTTTACTGCCCTGATACTGATCCTTTTCAACATTAACAAGCAACAGCATGCAAAGGAACAGTCCAATCAGTAAAAGCCAACTGCATTTAACATCATACCATGCTAATCTGCCTCCTAGGAAACCACTGAAATGATTATCCCCAACATCCACAATTGTATTCCAGTATAAGTATAACAACTGCAATGGATGCCGGATAATATAACCAATAGAATATAATGTTTCCCCATCTCCTGTTTTACTTACAGTGGATATAGACATCAGACTCATAATGATTGGCAAATACCGCAGCAACAATAATATTACAAGTCCAACGCCAAAAATTGCAATAACCAACCACAACCATTTTTTATTTCTCATCAAACTTGATGATATTCTATTCCTTTTATGCGCTGACCGGTCTGTACCTTCTCTATATAATAACAATATCAACAGCACCGGAAGATACACACCACCCTTTACCACAGCAAGCAGAACACTGATCATTATCAATACAACCATCTGCCACTTTTTTCTCTCGACTTTCTGTGAAAAATGAATGCATAATGCAATAAACAAAAATATACATCCATTGATCATCGCATCATAAGATGCAGACGCTGCCTGTTGTAAAGTGATCGGTAACATACCCAGTGCACCAATCACATTCTTTCCGACCGGAATGATCTTGATGGCCAATCCTGTCAGCAATACAAATGTAAGAAGATTACACATTCTTCCCAAAAACAGAACCAAAATTGTAGACAATCCCAACAGCCTTCCAATGCCGATTCCGATTGCTGCCGGTGCAAACACAAATCCGGGAACAAGATTACTGGAATCTGCATAATTTACCACCATCAATTCTGTATTCTCCGGACGTTCAAACGTATGATGCAATAGCTGATAATAAGAATTACTCTCTACCCCATTCGCAAGCATATCGGTTTGTAACACATCGCATTTACGCTTATACATGGTTCCTTCCTGCTCCGGTGTACCTGCAAATAATATTTTATTTGAATATTTGTATGCCGTATCCAGATGAGTCGGTTCGTCCGGAACACCCTGTATCATGATTACAATACCAAATACTACCCCAAATACAAGAGCTAACGGAACATAACAATTCTGTATCTGAAGACCTCTTATCCCAATCAGATAATATCCCCATTCCACCATACCAATCAGTAGGATACAGAATATCCAGAATAATCCTGTTAATTCCCTGCTATCACCATAACGTATTGCATATATCACATTGGTCTTATCCTGTTCATTTCCATTGAACGATTCCGTAACTGCCTGTTTCTGGTTAGCGGTAATACGAACCACAGATTGTCCGGCATTGATCAGTTTGCAGGTTAATACAAAACTTTGTCCTTCTGACTCTCTTGCCTTCTTCTTTAATTTAAACGTTACCATTTGCTTTTTTTTCTTAAGTATTTTCTTTAACGCATAAGTCTTTTGAAAGCAGGTCTCACCGGAAGTTACATTCACTACCGTTATCTCCATCTGTGCATTATCATCTACATGTTGTGCTGCTCCCTGAAAACGTATCTGCTTAAGATCCGGAATTGTACATAAAAACTTTTGTGCTAATGTCGGATTTGCTTCATTGAGTTCCACCTGACCATTAAATCGATGTTCAGACATCCATGTTGCATAGATAGGTTTATCCAGTACAGACTCTACTTTCGCCTTATATGTCAATGCGCAAACACATACCATCACAAGTCCCAATGCAATAGCAATTATAATTGATTTTTTAGTAGTTCTTGTTCGTTCCATATATTTCCTCTTTTACAAGCGCTGTAATACTTGAATCATTTTGTCGACACGATTATCAAATGTATGCTGATTCTGCACAAGTTCCTGTCCTATTGTTGCTTTCTCTTTTCGTTCAGTCTCATGTTCCAGATAATAATCAATCTTTTCTGCCAAATCCGCTTTATCACGATAAGTAACAACTGCTCCATGGAACAATTCCTCCAAACCCGGCACCTCATCACTAATAACAAAAGCACCTACCGCTAACGCATCAAAGATCCGATTTGATATGATGCCATATTCTTTCATATCGTCCCAATGATCATTTAACAAAATCTTAGCATCATGATATGCCTGACCCACCTGTTCATTTGGAATGTGATCTGCAACCACGTACTGTTTAACAGGAAACGCATCCCATTGCCATCCATATACAGCGAGCTTATGCTCCGTTGGAAGAAGGTCCCGCAAGATCTGACGGTATACACCACGGCTGTTGCCGACAAATAAAAGTTCATATTCTTTCTCTTCCTTGTCCACATATTGCATAACACGCGGATCCATACACTGCATAAGTACACCCGATTCCGGTTGGATCTGATTACCAAGCTTCTCCTTCATTCTCTCAGATGCAAAAAATACATAATCGTACCTGTTATATTCTTCTATCGTTACATCCGCCGGATGCGAAATATTCCACATTATATATGTTTGTCCTGTTGCTTTCCAAGGGGTATACTCTGCAACACCTCTTAACACAATCACATATTGAGCATCACTTTTCTCATACCAATGCTCTCTTGTCAGAATATTGGCACGATATCCTCGCTTTTCAAAAGCTTTTTTTATAGCCAAAGCATAATGATAGTCTCCCCACATTTTTTTCTTATCATTATCAAACATGGCGGCACAGATATCTACCACATTTTTATTTCTTTCAACCACATTCAGTCGCTGATATTGTGCATATTCTTTTTTATCGTAATAAAAATCCTTGTTATATTTTCCAAATTCAAAATAATCAAATCCTTCACTTTGCAGAATATTCGCTATTTGCATCTGTGCTGTTTCATCCGTCGTTGTATTCAAATTGAACAAACTTTCTTTCAAAACCATATTGACATAGCTTTTTTCTACTTTACCATAAAGCTTTCTACGAATCAGTTCTTCTTTCAAAGCCTTAAACGCCTTATAGAATTCAAGGGGTGCTTTACTTTTTCCGGATTGCAGATTACTTCCATCATTAAAACGATATGTGATAAGACGTTTTTTCACAACTGTAATTCTTTTCGCACACGCCAATGCCGTCCGTACAAAGAATACATCATTTGCATTCTTGACATTCTGGAAGGTCAATTGCTGTTTTTTCACAAAATCTGCACGGAACATTTTTGACCATGGACATGCAGTTGTAATCTGATAGATCTTATCTCCTGCATCTTTGATAGAAAATGGCATATGTTTTGGAAGCAGTTGCTCCTTCAACACCCAGTTCATTTCTTCCTTCTTGCAAGTCTGCACATTATAACGGAATGCCTGGAACAGTACGATATCTGCATTGTCATACTTTGCCTTATAATAAGCCTCTTCACACAGCTTCACATGAAAAATATCGTCAGCATCCAGGAACAGATAATATTCTCCCTGTGCAACTGCCATTCCGCTATTCCTTGCAACTCCTGCTCCCTGATTTTCCTGATTCACAATCCGGATTCGGGAATCCTTTTTCTCATATTCCTGCAATAAATCCAAGGTTGCATCTGTTGAACCATCATTCACACAAATAATCTCAATAGACCGGAGCGTCTGCATAAGCAAACGATCCAGGCATTCACGTAAATATTTTCTTGCATTGTACATTGGAATGATCACACTGACACAGATATGATCTGGTGACAAGTTTCTTTCTTCTTTTCGCATTTTGCGTTTGTATCCCTCAATCGTACATTCCCATCCTTTGTATCGTATATTGGAAACCAGATTCTTTGTCTTTTGGGGTACAAATAATATCTTCTTTCCTAATCGAAAAGTTGTAGATTTCTTAATATTGGCTACTTTGGTAGTCATGTCATGACGTATTTTATCCATTTGTTTCTGTTGTACCTGTCGGATTTCAGCTAAACATCTCACCCACATAAGATAGTCTATCTGTTCTTCCAACGGATGATTCACTAATTCTTTTCCCAATTCTTCATACGGAATACTATCTACGTCTTTCGCTGCTAGTTTCTGCAGTGCAAGCATTCGCTTCTTCAATGCACGCATAAGTTCCGGATCCTGATAATTCCTCTCCAGCACCAGCTTCTTAATCTGCGACAGACACACAAAATATCCATAAGAACTCTGGAACTCTTTTGATGCTGTCATAATCGAACCAGCCCGTACTCTACGCTTATAAAATGGAATATCCATATGTTTTGCTCTCTTTGCTACCAGAATTGCCTGTATGGTAAACAGTTGATCTTCATGTACAATTCCCTCATAAAACGTAATTCCCTGATCCAACAGCAGAGAACGCCTTAACATCTGTAAACAGGCGGATGGGCGGTAACAGTTCAAATTCTCCATCGTTGCGTATAGTTCCGGTCCTGACATAACCTGCTCAAACGCCGCCGGTCTGCGATAATAATGTATATACTGTGGTTGCTCCTGCTTCACTTCTTCACTTTCATAAAAAGATTCTGCATCAAAATAAATATTGTCGAGATCATCCTTCTTACATTCATGATACAAGATCTCTAACATATCTTCTGTAATATAGTCATCACTATCCAAAAAATACACATACTCACCGGTTGCCGCTTCTAACCCGGTATTACGCGCTGCCGACAAACCACCATTTTCCCGATGAATTATTACAATACGATCGTCCTTTTGGGCATAACGTTCTACAATCTCCATAGACGAATCTTTCGTTCCATCATCCACACAAATAATCTCAATATCCTTGAGCGTCTGATTCAATGCTGACACAAGACACTCTTCTATATAATTCTCCACATTATATACGGGAATGATAACCGATACCTTCTTCATACTATTCCACAATACCTTTCTCTGCTTTATCCATAGATATTTGTATTCTACCACATATTTTATAATACTAAAAGGAAAAGTATATGAAATCTTTTATCTAAAGAACATATAATCCGTTGTCAGTGCATCCACCTTAAGACTATTCACCATATGATATGCATCCAGGTAGTTTCTAACTGTCCACACATTAACCTTCAAACCCAAACTATGCATCTGACGAACCTGCGTCTCTGTTACACCAACATATTTGGCTCCCAGGTCAGCACTATATTGTTTGCACAACGCAATCGTATTCCCACTTGGTGAATCTGTTAGATATTCAAGAGCGATTGTATCTCCTCCCATTTCCTTAAGATCTCGGATTCTTTTCAGATTATCGGGACAAAATGTGATCAACTTTACACGTTCCGTCAGTCCTCTTTTTTCTAATTCCGTCAACAATTTGATCAACTGTTCCTGTGTAAATACTGTTTTCAATTCAACCGACAGCCTTTTTGTCGGATAATGCTGTGCCAGCTCCAGAACCTGATTCAAAGATGAAATATATTCATTCTGGTATTGCTCAACATTTTTTCCGATTGTAATACGATATGCAGTTGCCTGTTCCAGTGTAAGATCTGTGACATTAACCTTATAACCCGTGGCGCTTTCTAATGATTCATTATGTGACACAACAAACTCATTATCCTTTGTCGGCCAGATATCCAACTCTATTGCGTCATATCCGCTTTCCAATCCAAGCTTAAATGCCGCCATGGAATTATCCGGTGCCATATCACATCGTCCACGATGGGCAATATAAGTACACTCCCCACGCTCCAAAGCACTCGAATATACATAATACGTCTTTTTCTTCTGTCCTTTATCCATTGCCTGAACCGTAATGATTGCAATGCCATTTCCGACAGCTGTAATCATCCCATTGTCTGAAACAGTTGCAACTTCCGGATTACCGGAGGACCAGCTCAATGTTTTGTCCGATGCACCAGAAGGTGAGATCTCCGCATCTATTTTTACCGATTTTCCTGTCATCAGGAAAATTCCCCGTCCTTTTATTTCCTGCCAATACACAGAATTTGATTCAGTATTCAGTGTAATAGACTTAACATATGTAACCACTTTCACTACCTTCGAGATCTTCTTATTCGTTCCGTCTGTTGTCTTCGCTGTGATCACCGCAGTACCGTTCCCGATACCTTTAACTTTTCCGGAGGAATTAACAGTTGCTACATTCTCATTGCTCGATGTCCATCGAAGCTTCTTATTTGATGCATTTGACGGCTGCACATCCACGTTCAGTTTGTATGTAGAGCCCACCTTAAGCTCCGTCAGTTCACTCGCATTGGTAAATTTGATACCGGAAACTTTGGTACCCACCGTCACTTTCAATGTGATCTTTTTATTACTTCCATCTGTTGTTGTAGCTGTAATCTTTGCGGTTCCCTTTTTTCTTCCCCTAATCACACCTTTATTTGTAACAGAAACCACTTTTTTCTTATTTGATTTCCATTTTAATTTCTTATTCTTCGCCTTTGATGGTGTAACTCTGACCTTCAAAGCAAGGCGTTCGCCCTTTGATATAGTCACTGTTTTTTCATATTTTTTCAAAGTAATGTTCTTAACCTTAATCTCTTTTGCAGCACTTACATTCGTTGTAACCATCATGCAACACAAGAATGCCATTACCATCATTATTAATGTTCTACGTTTCATATCCCTTTACAACCTCTTTTCTTTTATCATTTTCCATTATAACTCAATAAGCATATTATACAAGTTATATGTAAAATCTACGCGAAAATATTTTAGAAAAAAATATACATTATGTATTTATTTTCCTTTTTTTATATGTTATTATATTTGCACGGAGGTGATTTAAGTGAAATATTTCTATTTAATAAGTTATTCTGTGAGTGGGATCAAAACTTTAGACCACAAAATTACATTATCATTTTACAAAAAGACACTATCAAATTTTTCGGATACGCAAAATTATAATATAAAAGGAATATACGGAATGAATGGTTCGGGGAAATCCGGCATTATTACTTCCATTGATATACTCAAGAATATACTTATTAATCCAAACTATTTAAACAATCCACTTGCCCAAAAGACTCTGGATGAACTCATCAATAAAAATACAGGCGAATTGTATATGGAAGTCGAGTATGTCACGAGCTTCAACAAGAATAAGAGTCCCCTATTGTATCGATATGGTGTCATGATATCAAAGGACATCTCAGAAAAATATGTAATATCTAACGAGGAATTGTCCTACCGAAAATCAACATCCAAAAGCAAATCATTGAACATAATCTATAAGGTAGTCGATGGAGAAATTGTTCAAGCAGAAGATTCGGCTAATAATTTTTATAATACAATTGTCATGAGAACAGCAAATCTACTGTCAACCGGATCCATGTGTTCCATATTATGCAGAAAATATTTATTCCCGAAAGATAACGACAAAAGCATTATTGAAAATTCATTTTTACGAAGTAACATTTTGCTTTTTTCATTCGGCATGCAACTACATGTATATGTTGACCAGCCAGACGATCATAGAGACTATTTAATGACCAATTCATTTTCAAACATTGAAAAGGCCAATATGGCAGCCCAATCTGATTTTGCCTTTACTAAATATTATTTAGAGCTTGAAGAAAGCAACGTTCTTAACATATTAAACATTACAAATAATATTATCCAAAAGGACTTATATGAACCGTTCACCAAAACAATAGAACAACTATATGAATTTCTTCATATCTTCAAATCCGATTTAAAAAATATTGAAATTGATCGAAAAGAAAACAAAAACCTATATATATGTGATCTCATCATGGTATATGACACTTATAAGATTCATGCTGAATTTGAGAGTACAGGAATTAAAAAACTCATTAGATTATTTGTATATTTAAGAGAAATGGTTCATGGCGGAATTGTATTCATTGATGAGTTTGATTCCAATCTGCACGATGTATATCTATGTGCACTATTAGAATATATGATGGAATATGGGCAAGGACAATTATGTTTTACCACACATAACGTCGGTCCCATGGACATACTAAAACGAAACAAAAAATCAATCGATTTCCTATCCATTGATCACCAGATATATCCTTGGACTGCTAACGGAAATTATTCACCGTCAAAATTATACAAAAATGGAATGATTGAGGGTTCTCCTTTCAATATAGACGCCATTGATTTCATTGGAGTTTTTGGTAATGATGAGGAGGAATGTTAATGGGCCAGCAATTGATTTTTGTCGTTGAAACTAACAAAAAATGTAATTCTGATTGGATATACATAAAAGATACTATTGAACATTTCTACCAATACGATCGTGCACATACAAAATTTAGCACTGTATACATGAACGGAAAAGGAAACTACCCAAACAAATCAAAGGAAATACAGTCTTTAATATCACAATATGCATCTACATCAGAAAACAATAGGTCACATGTTCTTTATTGTTTTGACTGTGATGATTATGACTGCAATCCCGAGAATATTCAATTTTTAAAAAGTGCTAAAAAATATTGCAATGACCGCGAATATGATCTTATATGGTTTTGTAAAGATATTGAACAGGTATATCTCGGCAGTCGAATTGCTAATACACAAAAGAAAGAGAAAGCTGCAACATTCAAAGCTAAAAAATCAATTACACAGATCCAAACCGATCTACTACTTTATTCTAGTTACAGAATAGGTACAAGTAACATTTTATGCGTATTAGATAACTATCTGATGCGCAAGAAAACCACATAACATTACAAAAAGAGAGCATCGCAAAATAACTAACTTTTAGTTATAAAGCCATGCTCCCTTTTCGCTTCTTATTCAATCATCTATTTTATTTACAGATTCGAATATCCCATCAATGCCGTGTCCACTGCACGCGCAACTTCTCTTCCTTCACGGATCGCCCATACAACCAGCGACTGTCCGCGATGCATATCTCCGGCAGTAAATACCTTTGGCACATTGGTTGCATAGCATCCTGCCTCGGTCTTGACATTGGTACGTTCATTCAGTTCTACTCCGAATGCCTTTGACACATATTCCTGCGAACCTAAGAATCCCGCTGCGATCAATACGATATCACAAGGAACTTCATATTCGCTTCCCTCGATCTCAGACATATTCATACGTCCGGTCTTCGGATCTTTCTTCCAGTCAAGCTTCACGCATTTTGCTTTTACAACATTTCCATCCTTGTCCTTCACGAACTCCTTAACGGTTGTCTCATAGATCCGCGGATCCTGTCCGAATACCGCAATTGCTTCCTGCTGGCCATAATCCGTTTTGAGGATCTTCGGCCATTCCGGCCATGGATTGTTTGCCGCTCTGCATACAGGTGGCTTTGGCATCATCTCAAGCTGCACAATGCTCTTGCAGCCCTGACGGATGGAAGTTCCCACGCAGTCATTTCCGGTATCTCCGCCACCGATAACCAAGACATTTTTGCCCTTTGCACTGACATACTTTTTATCCTTAAATTCCGAATTCAGCAGGCTCTTGGTCGTTGTCTTTAAGAAATCCACTGCAAAATAGATTCCTTTTGCATCTCTTCCCTTTGCCTTGATATCTCTCGGATTCGATGCTCCACACGCCAAGATCACACTGTCATATTCTTTCAGGATCTGGTCTGCTTTCACTGCCTTTTCATCCGGATTCGTCAGATATTCACCCATCGCATCTTCTTTGGCAACCATCGGAGTCATCGCTGCTTTCGTTGCTCCTACATTTGCATTTGTTACAAATGTAACACCTTCCGCTTTCATGACTTCTACCTTGCGGTCAATGATCTGCTTTTCCAGTTTCATGTTCGGGATCCCGTACATCAGAAGTCCACCGACCCGGTCACTCTTTTCATATACCGTAACGGAATGTCCACGTTTATTCAACTGATCTGCCGCAGCAAGTCCGGAAGGACCGGAGCCGATCACTGCGATCTTCTTTCCGGTTCTGACACTTGGTGCTTTCGGTGCTGCTAATCCGCTCTTATAAGCAGATTCAATGATACTTCTCTCATTTTCCTTATTCGATACCGGCAGTCCATTGAGATTACAGGTACATGCAGCCTCACAAGGAGACGGACATACTCTCGATGTAAACTCCGGAAAATTATTCGTCTTCTTCAAACGATCAAATGCTTCTTCCCAATTGCCATGATACACACAGTCGTTCCACTCCGGAATCAGATTATTAAGCGGACAGCCGGATGCCATGCCGCCGATCATCATGCCGGACTGGCAAAACGGAACACCACATTCCATACAACGTGCAGCCTGTTCCCGCTGTTTTTCTCTTGGGAGAGGCACATGAAACTCATTAAAGTTCTTGATACGCTCTTTTGGTTCTATCTCTTTACTCGTTTCTCTCTCATATTCCAAAAAGCCTGTTTTCTTACCCATTCTCAGAACTCCTTTCTAGTGCTTTGTAGCATAGAATGCTTCAATCTGTGCCTGTTCGGAAGAAAGTCCTTTCTCCTCCATCTGCACGATCATATTCATCATCTTCTTGTAATCATGCGGAATGATCTTCTTGAATTTTGGAAGATATTCCCCAAAGTTATCAAGGATTTCTTTTCCTTTTTCGGAATTGGTATACGCTACATGGTCTTTGATGATCTCTTTGAGCTCCAAGACATCATACTTATCCGATACCTGCTCGATGGAAACCATTTCCTTATTCATCTTCATATACAGATCACTGTTCATATCCAGAACATATGCAATACCACCACTCATACCAGCTGCAAAGTTCTTACCGGTATCTCCAAGGATCACGACGCGTCCACCGGTCATATACTCACATCCATGATCGCCAACGCCTTCGCATACTGCGGTTGCTCCAGAATTACGGACTGCAAAACGTTCTCCTGCTACACCATTGATGTATGCTTTTCCGGATGTTGCACCGTACAAAGCAACGTTACCGATAATGATATTGTCCTCTGCCTTATACTGAATCGTCTTAGGCGGATATACGATCAGTTTACCACCGGAAAGTCCCTTTCCGAAGTAATCGTTGCTGTCGCCTACCAATTCTAACGTAAGACCTTTTGGAATAAATGCGCCAAAACTCTGTCCACCGGATCCGTTACATTTTACGGTAAAGGTATCCTCTTCCAATGTATTGTAATATTTCTTTGTAATCTCTGACCCAAAGATTGTACCAACAGACCGGTCAGTATTCCTGACATCAATCTCTACACTCTTCTTCTGACCCTTTGCCAGTGCATCCTTAAATGTCTTAAGCAGAATCTTCTCATCCACGGTATTGGCGAGTTCAAAATCATACACATTCTTCTTATTATATACGATCTTATTCTGCGGACTGTCCACATATGGATTATTCAGGATTGCAGACAGATCCACTTTCTTCTCTGCTGCCTCCGCACCTGCCTTTAACAGATCAGTACGTCCAACCAGCTCATCCACTGTCCGGACACCGAGGCGAGCCATATATTCACGAAGTTCTTCCGCAATAAACCGCATAAAGTTCACAACGTACTCCGGCTTACCCTTGAAACGTTTGCGAAGTTCCGGATTCTGTGTTGCAATACCGACCGGACAGGTATCCAGATTACATACACGCATCATCACGCAGCCCATTGTTACCAACGGAGCAGTCGCAAATCCATACTCCTCCGCACCGAGCATTGCGGCAATTGCAACATCTCGGCCGGTCATCAATTTACCATCTGTCTCTAAGATTACCTTGTTACGAAGATCGTTCATGATCAACGTCTGGTGTGTCTCTGCAAGGCCAAGCTCCCATGGAAGTCCTGCATTGTAAATAGAGTTGCCCGGTGCAGCTCCGGTTCCTCCGTCATATCCGGATACCAGAATAACCTGTGCACCTGCTTTGGCAACGCCGGCAGCAACGGTTCCGATTCCTGCTTCTGATACCAGTTTTACAGAGATTCTTGCATCCGTGTTTGCATTTTTACAATCATAGATCAACTGTGCCAGATCCTCAATCGAATAAATGTCATGATGCGGTGGTGGCGAGATCAAACCGACACCTGGCGTTGAATGACGGGTCTTGGCGATCCAAGGATATACTTTACCGCCCGGTAAATGTCCACCTTCACCCGGTTTTGCGCCCTGTGCCATCTTGATCTGAATCTCTTTTGCACTCGTCAGATACTTACTCGTAACACCGAAACGTCCGGATGCAACCTGCTTGATCGCAGAACAACGGTTCTTTCCATCCGCTCCGACAGTCAGACGTTCCAGATCCTCTCCACCTTCACCGGAATTGGACTTACCGCCTAACATATTCATGGCAATGGCAAGTGTCTCATGTGCTTCCTGCGAGATTGATCCATAAGACATTGCTCCGGTCTTGAAACGTTTCACAATGGAATCCACCGGCTCGACTTCCTCGATCGGAACACCTTTTTCCGGATAATTGAATTCCATAAGACCACGAAGATTCACCGGCTCCATTTCCTCATTTAACAGCTTCGAATACTGCTTGAACATGTTGTAATCACCGACTCTGGTTGCCTGCTGCAACAGATGAATGGTCTGCGGATTGTACAAATGTTCCTCTTTGCCGCTTCTGTATTTGTGACTGCCGCTGGACTCTAACGCAAGATTCATATCAAGTCCTAACGGATCAAATGCGGCCGAATGCAATTCGTCTACCTGCTTCTCAATATCCTTGATATCAATACCTTCCACACGGCTTACGGTATTGGTAAAATACCTGTCAACCACCGCCTTATTGATACCGATTGCTTCGAAGATCTGCGAACTCTGATATGACTGGATCGTAGATATACCCATCTTGGATGCAATCTTAACAATACCATGAATAATTGCGGAGTTATAATCATTGACCGCTGCATAATAATCTTTATCCAGACGATTGGTTTCAATCAGTTCATGAATGGATTCCTGTGCAAGGTATGGATTGATCGCCGAAGCACCATAACCCAACAGAGTTGCAAAATGATGCACACATCTTGGTTCCGCACTCTCTAAGATCAATGCAACTGATGTCTTCTTCTTGGTTCTGACCAGATGCTGCGACATTGCGGATACAGCCAGTAACGAAGGGATTGCCACATGGTTTTCATCCACACCACGGTCTGTCAGGATCAGGATGTTCACTCCCCCCCGGTACAACCGGTCTGCCTCCACAAAAAGCCGGTCAATTGCCTTTTCCAAAGACGTATTCTTATAATATGTGATTGGAACCTCTCCAACCTTCAGTCCTTCTACATGCATATTCCGGATCTTCAGCAGATCAAGATTCGTAAGGATTGGATCCATGATCTTCAGCATTCTGCAGTTTTCCGGTTTCTCCTCTAACAGGTTGCCACCGGCACCAAGATATACTGACGTAGAAGTTACTACTTCCTCACGGATCGCATCGATTGGAGGGTTCGTAACCTGTGCAAATAACTGCTTAAAGTAATTGAATAATGGCTGTTTCTTATCTGAGAGAACAGCAAGCGGTGTATCAGTACCCATTGCCTGAATGGCTTCCGTTCCATTCTGTGCCATTGGCAGGATCGTATTCATATCTTCATAGGTATAACCAAATGCCCGCTGCAATTTTGCACGTTCCTCTTTGGAATGTTCTTCTACCTTTTGGTTTGGAATCTTCAGATCCTTCAGATATACCAGGTTCGAATCCAACCATTCACCATAAGGCTGTGCATTTGCATATTTCTCTTTCAGTTCCTCATCAGAGATCATCTTACCTTCTACCGTATCTACTAATAACATCTTACCCGGATGTAATCTCTCTTTGAGGACAATATGGCTTGGATCAATATCCAATACCCCAACCTCAGAAGAAAGGATCAGATTATCATCATCCGTGATCATATAACGGGATGGACGAAGACCGTTTCGGTCAAGTACCGCACCCATAATATCACCATCGGTAAACAGGATAGATGCCGGGCCATCCCATGGCTCCATCATCGTTGCATAATACTGATAGAAGTCTTTCTTCTTCTGTGTCATATAACGGTTGTTCTCCCATGGTTCGGGAATCGTGATCATCACTGCCAGCGGAAGCGGCATACCACTCATCATCAAAAACTCTAATGTATTATCTAATCTTGCAGAATCGGAACCATCCGGATCCACAACAGGCGTGAGCTTATGCATCTCTCCACGGAAATGTTCGGACTCCATTGACTCTTCTCTTGCATGCATCTTATCTGCATTACCACGAATCGTATTGATCTCTCCATTATGTACCAGATAACGATACGGATGTGCTCGCAGCCAGCTTGGTGTTGTATTCGTTGAGAAACGGGAATGCACCAATGCGATTGCAGATTCATAATCCTCATTATGCAGATCCTCAAAGAACAGGCGAAGTTCATGTACCAAAAACATTCCTTTGTATACGATTGTTCTGGAAGAAAGAGATACCACATATGAATCGTCATTTGACTGCTCAAATACTCTTCTTACAATATAAAGCTTACGGTCAAAATCAAGTCCCTTCTCTACATCTTCCGGTCTCTTAACAAATGCCTGCATAATACACGGCATAACATCGACCGCTTTCTTTCCTAAGATCTCCGGCTTGGTTGGAACTTCCCTCCAGCAAAGGAACTCCATTCCTTCCTTTTCAACAATAACCTCAAACATCTTCTTTGCCTGATTACGTTTTAACTCATCCTGTGGAAAGAAGAACATTCCAATTCCGTAATCTCTTTCTTCACCAAGATCAACACCTAATGATGCAACCGCTTTACTGAAGAACTTGTGGGATATCTGTAATAAGATACCTACACCGTCTCCGGTCTTTCCTTCCGCATCTTTTCCGGCTCTGTGCTCTAACTTCTCAACAATCTGCAATGCATTGTTGACCGTTGCATGGCTTTTCTTGCCCTTAATATTCACAACAGCACCAATACCGCAATTGTCATGTTCAAATTCAGAATGGTAAAGACCGGTTTCCCGCTTTGTAGCTTCATCAAATCTTTGTTCCATCGCTTTTTTCCTTTCTATGATAGTGTATTGAATCTGATAATTCGCTTATCACATCTTGCTTTATAACATTAGAATTATATAAATGCAGCTCGTTATCATGTTATAATGTATATATTATGAATACACACATATCTCTTTCGATTGATGTTATATTACAATCATTTCTTAATTTTGTAAATAGAAAAAAAACGAACAATCGTCATATTTTCCGACAATTATCCGTTTTTAAGCTATATAGAACCTTCAATATTCTATTTGTATATACTTTTCCGTAGAATACGCACAATTCATCTGCATATAATAATCAAATACTCTGATTTCACCTTGTTTCTACAAAAGAAAACAGCCACATAATAATATATGCGGCTGCTTTTAGATAACATTGACTTTACTTTTTCTTCTTGAATGCCGGATCGGTCGGATCCCATGTATGACTTGAACTTAATTTCTGTGCCTTTGGTTTATCAAATGGTCCCGGCACCTTCTTATTATCATAGATAATAACCTTTGTTCCAATATCACAATTATCATAGATCCACTTCGCATCTCCGGCTCTTAAACGAATACATCCATGGGATGCCACTTTGCCTAACTTGTTATAGGCTTTTACATTTAATGACTTATTGTCTCTCTCTCTGTCATAGTACACAGAATGGAACAATATCTCTGTTGTTAAATGTTCACACCACTGTCCCCATGATGGTCCATCTAACTCGTGCCAGCGAAGCTTATCTTTGATCTTAAAAGTTCCCTTTGGTGTGCGCTTTCCAGCTGAACATACGAATGCTACTACCGGAATCGTGTATCCCTTCTTGCCATCCTTTGCATACACGGTCACACAGCTACCTTTCCGGTTTACACGGATCACATAAGATGATTTTTGCTTTTTCGAAAGGTACTTGCGAACATCCTGTTGCAACTGTCCATTCTTCTTAAAGTAGAACTTATACTTACCTACATATTTCCATCCGGTCAATGCAGCATATGTATCCTTGTCAAAATAATATCTCTTATTCTTACTGTTCCGGCGCCACCCACGCTCTAATGAATAGTCCTCATCAAAACAGTAATAACTCTTGTTAAGTTTAACAATACCGGTCTTCTCAATCCTCTGACCATTCTCGGTATCAAAATAATAGGCCTTACCATTAATGTCACATACGCCGGTTGCTAATGAATAATCACGCTGTACATAATAGTTCTTTCCATTGATCTCTCTTAACCCTTTTTTCGTGTAGAGACTTCCTGCCGATTTTCCCGTTGTATAAAAATAGTACAAACTATCCTCGACCCACTGAAAACCTTTTACCTTCACTCCATCTTTATAATAGTATTTCTTGGAAGAATCCCATCCATTCAAAATATTGCCATTAGCATCCTTTTCCGGTTGAACCGCATTTACCGTTGTCTGTGTTGTACCATTCTCCGGCTTTGCATCGATTGTTGTTGCATTTGCGGAGATTCCTGTACACAGCACACTACCGAGAATCAATGCCATTAAAAACTGTTTCTTGTTTGATAATCTCTTCATATCAACGTCTCCATTCTCAATATCCTGTCATCATGTTTCTATCACAACTTGATATTATATTACCATTTATCAGACAATGCAAGCGTTTCCGTCCATAATTTATATACTTAATATTTTCTTAATATATGTGAACTTCATTCGTCAATTTCTTACACATTTCTATCAGAAAGACAATATTATTTTACTTTTATCTTTTTCGTTGCGCTATAAGAACCATACACTTTCGTTCCGGACTTTTTATAGAATGCCCGCACCTTTACATAATAAGTCTTTCCTTTTTTCAATCCTTTCAAAGTGGTTGTATTCTTATAGATCAGTTTTTTCTTTGCCTTGCTGTATTTCTTACTTGTGCTATATACGACCTGATAACCCGTTGCATTAGAAACCTTTGAAAAACGAACCTTTATTTTCTTAGACCCCCGGGTTAATTTGACACTTTTTACCTTTGCAGGTTTGCTGTTACTTGGTTTCACATTGCCGCTTCGGAGTGCATACTGTGAAAAGATCCATTTTCCGGCAGGTGACAGATCACTCTTACTCCAGCCGCTCGTCTTTTTGGTACTGCTTTTTAATAAGGATGCTGATTCTGCTTTGTTACTCAGACTCCACGCAAAATAACTGATCTCATTCTCATCCAGATAATCCAGCCATTTCTTCGCCTCTTTTGTGTCAATCGTTCCATCTCCGCTTGCCGGAGAAACTCCGAATTCCGATACGATCACCGGAAGTCCCTTATCTAGCGCTTTCTTCAATTTTGCACGATAGCTGTCTTTGTGTGTTGCAGAGTAGAAATGTAATGTATATAACACATTATCATAATCCAGTGGTTTCTCTGCTGCTACATCCACATCCTGTGACCAGGTCGGTGTTCCGACAATGATAATTGCATCCGGGTCATTCTTTCTTATTACCGGAATGATCTCTTTTGCATACTTGGTAATATCAGACCAGCTTGTACCTCCGTTTGGTTCATTACAGATCTCATATAGTACATTGTCCTGTTGGGCGTACTTTTCAGACATATCCTTAAAAAATGCTTTTGCCTGTTTCTTATACTTATTCGGATTCTGGTCATTTAATATATGCCAGTCTATGATCACATACATTCCAAGATCCGTTGCCGCTTTGACTCCCGTATCAATCCGTGCCTGTAATGTCTTCTGTACCTGACTCTGACTCTCTGACGCCGAGCCCTTGTCACAATAACCGTAATATTCCGTGGTGTACATTGCAAGACGAACTGCATTGACAGAATAGTCATCCCTTAATGTCTGAAATGCTTTCTTCGAGATATACGGATACCCAACATCCCAGTTGATTCCGTGTGTACTCACACCGCGAAGTACCACATTCTCATTCGTCCTCCGGCTGACCAGATGGGTACCGGACACCTTCAGCGCTCCATAATCATCCACACCTTTTGCCTGTACCTTGTATGTTCCCATGCTCAATCCCAAAAACATCGCGCATGCGCATAACATCCACGCCCGTTTCATCCTCTTCCAATTCATATTGTCGCTACCTCTCCTTCTCCGCATACATTTACACCTATTAGATAGCCATTGATTATGACACTAAATGACCGTCCGGTGCAAAGTAATAAGAAATTCCATGCAATGTATTCAACCCTGTCACCATCACACCATTCTTTTTAAAATAATATGTCTTACCCTTGATGGTTTTCCAGCCGGTTACCATCACCCCTTTGTTGTTAAAGTAATACTTTTTCCCTTTTACCTTTTGGAATCCGGTTGACATAACTCCTTTTTTATTAAAATAATATTTCTTACCTTTGATCTTCAAGAAACCAACAGTCATGGCATTCTGTTTTCCAAAATAATATTTCTTCTTCTTGATCGTCTTCCACCCTTTTGCAGCAACACCATTCTTGTCAAAATGATATGTCTTTCCCGATATTTTCTTCCAGCCTGTCATACAGATTCCGTTCTTATCCAGACAATATCTCTTACCGTTGGATGTCAGCCAGCCGGATGCAAGCATTGCACCCTCTGTATTAAAATAATATCTCTTGCTTCCAATCTTCTTCCAGCCAACTGTCATGACACCATTTTTATCGAAATAATAACGTCTCTGGTTAATGACCTGCCAGCCGGTAACCATCTTACCGTTTTCATCAAAATAGTACTTCTTCCCATTGGATGTCAGCCAGCCTACGGTAAGCATCACACCATCCTCATTAAAACAATACTGTTTGCCGTTTACCGTCCGCCATCCGGTCAGCACCACACCATTCTCATTGAAACAATATGTCTTACCATCTATCTTCTGTATTCCGGTCAGCATTGCTCCCTCTGCAGTAAAATAGAACTTCTGACCGGAAATCGTCTTCCACCCGGTTGACATCACACCATTCCCGTCAAAGTAATATCTCTTTCCATTCAGATTCTGCCATCCGGTCACTTTCGTTCCATCAGAGCCTAAGTAAACAGTCTGTCCCTCTGTAACATAGAACTGATTCGTCAGCAATGCTCCTTTGTTATAATATAATTCTTTGTTATTCGACGTATAGATCTTGCCATCATAAATCACCTGAATACTTATTGTTCCAGCAACACCATTCGCCGCAGTGGCCGTGATCGTTGTCTGCCCTGCACTCCGTGCTTCCAATTTACCGTTAATATCCACCCATGCCACATCAGGATTACTACTTGTCCACTGCTTGATCTTCTTTTCTTTCTCTGCCGCATTCTCCGGACTATATGTTACGGTCAGATCCGTCTGAACATACTGCATCTTTCCATTTGCAGACCGGAGATATATCGTTTTCTCTCCATTGATCGTCAAACCCTCTACATGTACTTCTTTCTCCTCCTCACCTGATGTTGATGGTGCAGTCTTTGTAATCCCCGTCGTCTCCTCCGCTGATACAGTATATGCACCTTGCATACTTCCCGTTAATATCATTGCACCTGCTAACAGGCATGCTGTAATCTTTCTTCTCATCATACTGCCTTCCCTCCTGGTAATTAAGTAATTGCAAAAAGGAACTTTATCCATTAAATATATCTACCTAACAAATAAAGTTCCCAATTTCATTCTCTCTGTTTCATTTAGTTATCTGAAGAATTCGTAGAAGTTGGTTCCTCTGTTTTCTTATCATCTGTAAACTCGTCACCTATTCCTGTTTCATTCGTAATCGCATCACTGATACGCCGTACCTCTGAAGATGGCTGATACTCGGTGTCATCCGGATACAGGAACTCATGTAAGTTCTTAACATTACTGACCAGATTGGCAGGAACAACCACGCTGCCCTTTGATCCAAGTGTCGGAGTCTCATTTGCAAGAGGGAATCCAATATTATCACTTAATTCATAATCAAATATATCCGTAGCAAGTGATATGATCTGTGATTTGGTCATGTTGGTTGCGATCATAGGGAATACCTCCTGGATCACATCATTTAACGTAGACAGATCAGATTCTTTGGCTTTCTTCACCATTGCAGAGATAACGGCTCTTTGTCTCTGTGTTCTCTCAAAATCACCGTTACCTACCTTACGGATTCTTGCATAAGCCGTTGCCTGTGTACCATTCAACGTCTGTTCACCTGCTGACCATACACCCTCCGAAGCAATTCCGGTTACTTCTACCTGTTCCTCCAAGTTGTGATTCAGGTTATTCAACTCTTTTTCCTTGACATTGATCGTAACACCGCCCAATGCATCAATCGCCTTTGCAAGTGCCTCAAAATTCACAGACACATAATCCTTAATATTCAGATCCAGATTCTTATTCAAAGTCTCTACTGCACAAGTCGGTCCACCTAAGAAATATGCATGTGTATATTTCTGTGTGGATGGTGTGGTTCTTGCCATCTCTAAGAAACAGTCACGATATACAGAAGCAAGTTTTACTTCTTTGGTATCGTTATTGATACATGCGATGATAACGGCATCACTATGTGCTGTTCCTTCCTTCGTCATATCCGAATTATCTCTCGCATCCAATCCATATAATGCAATCGTCTGATACTTATCTTTCATTGTCTCGGTAACTGCATCACTGACATCAATCTCATCCTTATCTGTGGTGTCCTGTGCCATCAGATCCAAAGAATGATTCACATAATACCATCCATATCCGGCAAGCAAACCAACAAATACCAGTATCTCCGCAAACAGAATAAGTCCTAACTTCTTATTCTTACTCTTCCTTCTCTTACTCATGAAACTTAATCCTCCTAAAATATTCCTCCACCGTGGCTACTCAACTGTAACAGATTTGGCAAGGTTTCTTGGCTTATCTACATCCAATCCCTTTGCAACTGACACATAATATCCAAACAACTGTAACGGAATAACCGCAAGCGATGGAGTAAAGCAAGGATGTGTCTTCGGAATATAGACTGTAAAATCAGAATTATCTTCGATCACACAGTTGCCTTTGTTGGTCAGCGTGAAGATGTAACCACCTCTTGTACGAACCTCAACAATGTTACTGATCATCTTTTCATAAAGATCCGGCTGCGTCACAACTGCAACGGTAAGGATTCCATCCTCGATCAGGGAAATTGTTCCATGCTTCAATTCACCGGCCGCATAAGCCTCTGAGTGAATATATGAGATCTCTTTTAGTTTGAGTGATCCCTCTAACGAGGTCGCATAGTCAACTCCTCTTCCTAAGAAAAATACATCCTTTGCATTTGCATATTTGCTTGCAAACCACTGAATTCTCTCTTTATCCCCTAAAATCTCCGAAATCTTATCCGGAAGACTCTTTAACTCGCTTAATAATTCTGCATATTCTTCATCCGAGATCGTCTCTCTTGTCTTACCAAACAGCATTGCTAACAGATACAATGCCGAAAGCTGCGTACTATATGCTTTCGTAGTAGCAACCGAAATCTCCGGTCCTGCCCAGGTATATAATACATTATCTGCTTCTCTGGCAATCGTAGATCCTACTACATTAACAATTCCTAATACTTTTGATCCTAACTCCTGCGCCTTTCTTAACGCTGCAAGAGAATCCGCTGTCTCTCCCGACTGACTGATAATGATCGTCATGGAATCCGGTTCAATGATCGGATCACGATAACGGAACTCGGACGCAATATCTACTTCTACCGGAATTCTGGTTAATTTCTCAATAATATATCTTCCGGTCACACCTACATGGTAGGCAGATCCACATCCAACAATATAGATTCTACGAAGCTTCTTAATCTCTTCTTCCGTCATGTTAAGCTCATCAATTACAATCTTGTCACCCTTAATTCTCGGACTGATCGTATCTAATACAGCCTTAGGCTGCTCGTAAATCTCTTTTAACATAAAATGTTCATATCCGCCCTTCTCAGCAGCTTCAATGTCCCATTCTATTGTCTTCGTCTCCTTGTGGATTGGTTCTAAATCTTCATTATAGAACTGAATCCCCTCTTCGGACAATTCGCAGATCTCACCATTCTCAATAAAGTAAACTTCTCTTGTATATTTGAGTATCGCAGGTACATCCGAAGCAATAAAGTTGCCCTCATCAGATGCTCCGACAACGAGTGGCGAATCCTTGCGGACTGCATACATCTTATCCGGAAAATCCTTGAATAAGATTCCCAATGCATATGAGCCCTGTACCCGGTGCATGACCTTTTCAATTGCACGGACCGGATTGCCGTCATAGTAATAATCTAACAAATGTGCTACAACCTCTGTATCTGTCTCTGATACAAAATGATATCCCTTTGAAAGCATCTTCTCTTTCAGTGGCTGATAATTCTCAATAATACCATTATGTACCACTGCTATCGTCTTGCTCTCATTAAAATGAGGATGCGCATTCGTAACAGATGGTTCTCCGTGTGTTGCCCATCTTGTATGACCGATTCCGATGGTTCCTTTTAATTTCTTGCCATCTCCGGTCAGATCACGCAATGCCTGTAATCTTCCTTTTGCCTTTACAATCTCAATATTACTGCCGTCATATACTGCAACTCCGGCTGAATCATATCCCCTGTACTCAAGCTTCGCCAATCCGTCTAACAGGATTGGTGCAGCCTGTTCTTTTCCAACATATCCTACAATTCCGCACATACTGTGTCCTCCTTATACCCGAATGTTGTTTTCTTACTATTATATACATGTAAAATAGACTAATTTACTAAAAAACTAGCAAGATTATACCACTTTAACGTAATTTTTACAATATCGGTTTTCTTAAGAATTTATAAACGGGATGATTTACTTCTTTTTCCCTTCATAATCTGTTTCAGTGCTCCGACAACCACTTTTCTTTTTACGATCAATAATATCAAAATAATAGCTAAAACAGCAAGACGTAACCACAAGTGTGTATATCCGATTGCAACCGCAACGGTAACACCTGCAAACATTGCCATAATTAACAGCATGATCTTAATATCAAATATTGTCTTCGGACAATTATTCTTTTTGCAAACGAGACACATGAAAATATAATGAACCACTCCAAACACGGAATAACTTGCCAAAGTTGTGTATCCCGCTGCAAGATACCCAAATTTCGGTATCAGCCAATAGTTTAATCCAACATTCAACAATGCTGCTCCAATCGAAGCTGCAGATGTAATTCTGCTTTCTTCAAAGAAAAACTCAACATTCACAAAATGCTGATAAAAGAACATCACAACAACACTTGCTGCCAATGGCGGAATGATCCATATTGCTTCCTGATATGATTTCGGTGCCAGTATGGATACTGCCTCCGGTGCTAATATGATCAACATAAGATTCAATACCGCAACCAGCAAAAGCGATAAATTCATTATATTACTAATGCCATCGTATGATTTCTCTTTCAGCTTCTTAAATAACCATGGTTGCAATGACTGACTGATGGATGTTCCAAACAACTGCATTGCCATAGACGCACTATACGCAACGCTATAGATTCCGGCAGCTCCCGTTCCTACTAATTGTTTTATAATAATACGATCTGAACTGTGCAACAAAACCGTCGACAAGTAATGCGGCAGCAACGGAAGATTAAATATTAATGCTCTCTTCCAGAATTCTTTGTTGTAAAATGTAAAATTGTTGTGACAGTTTACCCATATTAACACGAGTCCAATGCTTCCCTGTACCAGAACTCTCGCTCCGACAACTGCCGTTGCTTTATCCTCACTAAACCACGCTGCGATCACACCCAGAACAGGCATCAGAAAACTACTGATAGCCGTAACACAAAGCACAGAAACATAACGGTATTCCACTCTTCTTCTTGCAGTCCAGAACTGAATGGCAGGCATTGCATATAATAAAGCAAATATAAGCAGTGTCATCATTGTATTCATACCGGTACATGCATTGATCACCGGTGACAAGGCAAGATATAACAATAGGAAAATACTCGTAACCGTTATACTTAAGCATTGCATGGAAGAACAATATGCATTTCTTTCTCTTTCGTACTTCGTTAAACCAACTACGAAACCACCCCATGCCAGACGAAACGTTGCAATAATCTCAAATATCTCTATCCATGACAGAAACACAGAGTATGTTCCATACTGCTCTTTTGTGAGAATCCTCGTATATGCCGGTATTGTAATAATGGAAATACCACGCTGCATGATATTACATATTGTATAGCAGATTGTTGCTTTCGCCTGAATCGGTAACTCTTTATATTTTTTCCATAATTTATTCATGATCTTATTCCTTTAATAAAACTGCGAAATCCATTCTTTAATTTCCCTTTCTCTTAAATGAATTTCTGTATGAATATCCCCGTTAATATAATCTTCTAATGCATCTAAATTGTCGCGGGAAATGGAATTAATATTGTTAATCTCTTTAAATCCTTTGGCACGATGATCAATTTCAATAATAACAGCACGAACACCATTTTGCATAGCATACACACCGCCATGCAGCCGTGTACCTACATAATCCACATTTCCATTCTGACACACTTCCTGATATTGTTTCAAAGAATATATATGTGTAAATTCCTTCGTATGATGTAATTTATTCAGATATCCTTCATCATCATATGTCTGAACCCAATAATATATATGATCATAATTGCGTTCTACAATATCAATCAACTGCTGGTCACATTTCATATTCTGGTATTTTGACTGTCCGCTTAATGTAAATACAACATTTTTTGCTTTTTGAACCGGAATCTTGCTACACACCTCCGGTGTCAGCTTCCACAACGTAGGACAGCCTGTGTTTAACACCGTGACTCCTGCAGCCTGTTCTAACATAATCTTACTCTCTTCATCCCGTACACTATGCGCAATATCTTTACGCAATATGTCCCTATAAAATGCTTTTGTATAAAATGTTGGTGTCTGGCCGCTTTTTGTAATTCCTACACCAACCATTATGCTGTTTTTATATAACCGTTTGGAAACAGGATCTACCACCCACTGACCGATCGATCTTAACAGATCGGCCGATAACAGATTGGTGCCCATTATAAATTTATAATCACATGTATCCGCGAATTGTAATTTTTTGCTGTTTTTTAAATAATGAATAAAATTGAAATTGCCAATATGTGTTGCAAGTTCCATAATATAACTTCGGTCAAGTAATGGTGCCAATGCGTCTTCTGCACTATGCATTATCACATCATCCCCATGATTAAAGGATCCGATTGCCGTATTAAATACAACGATATTCATAGAATATTTCTCCTTATCTTTTCACAAATTCATCAATTGACTGTTTCGTCTTTTGTTTCCATTCTTCTCTTATCTTCACATCATATTGCTGTTGCATACTGTACATAAAACACTGTTTCATATTCTCAACATCCAACTTATCTTCTGTCAAAAAACGTTCTGTATTGCCCGTAATCTCTGCAAACCGCAACATCTTTTCATCCCATATAAAACTTGCAAACGGAACATCCAATGAATATGCACAAATACATGCATGTAATCTCGCACCCAAGATTCCTTTATACCCGGCGATCATTTTCACTAAATCCAAATCACTCTCCGGTATTCGTATCGTATGATCTTCCATGTTGCATTTTTTAAGTACTTTTAATCCAAATTCATAATCGACTTTTAATCCATTCGTAAAAAGTTCCCAGGAAACAGACCTGCTTTCCAGCCATCTGATATAATCACAGTAAAAATCAAGCAACCGTTCTTCTGTCATGTTTCCACCGTAATCTTCAAATATCCGTCCCCGGATCAGATTGATACCTATTATTGATGTTTCTGTTTCCTTCTGTATGCCATAACATTCCGGAATCCAGAATGCCGGATCTCCTACCGCAATTGCTTTCACAGGGGTATCCGTCAAATAATCAGCATTTAATTTATCTACACCATGTTCCCCATCTCTGGTCGTAAACTGTGTAACACATGAATAATTAGTATGCTGTTTCAACCACTCACATTTTCCATTACCACCATTATAATCCTGCACGTTTACTCCATTAAACATTACTTTGATCTGCATTTTCTGTGCCAGTTCTATTGCCAGTGAATAGTATGCCCACAATTTCTGTGTGCCATATTTGTAACTGCCACAGGCAAATATGATCTTATCACACTGTTGCAAATGTTTTCTGAAATATCGTTTTGACCGTAAACACACCCCATACCAGACAAGTTTGTCCGATATCGTCCTCACGGGTATCAACCGCGATAATACAATAAACATATAATATAACATATTGCCAATCGGATTATGAGGCGGCTCAAAATCAATAAATTCTACCTCCTGTTGTCCTCCGATCAAATATTCGGTACATTTTGCAAGGAATTGCTCTCCATAATTATTCCAACCGACCAACCCCATAACAGCTATTTTTTTCATAGATCCTCCGACTTAACTCTTAATGATACTTTATTACTCCCTTAATCGCATACCAGCAAAAATAATAAACAGACTCTATTATATTCAAGCCCATGTACCGATACACACCGAATGTCATCTTTGCGGAACGTAATTTATTTCCTGACTTGCTTGTCTCCATCAGGCGATATTTTAATAATGGTGCATTCAATCCATATGCTATCTTATACTCCTGCAGAATACGAAGCCACATAATATAGTCTTCATGCAGATGTTCCTGTTCCATCGGATATTGCTTTGCTACGGATGTTAATACCATGACTCCGGAAGTATTGATACAATTTCCCTTCAGCAATTGACGATAAGTAATCTCGTTCGGCACAGAAATGATCTTTCCGGAAAGTTCTCCACGTTCGTTCATCAGTTCCCGTGCAGTTGAAGATAGCACTGCCTGCTTCTCTTCCATTAACGCCAATTGGCGCTCCAATTTATCCTCTGTCCAATAATCATCTGCATCCAAAAAAGCAATATATTTTCCTCTCGCCATAGAAACCCCACGATTACGGCTTACTGCAACCCCACAATTTTTCTCATTTACTGTATATATAATGCGTTCATCCGATAAATAGGGTTCTATCTGCTTCCTTGTTCCATCCGTTGATGCATCATCTATAATCAATAATTCCAAAGAAACATTTTGTTTCAAAACAGAAGCAATTGCCTGTGCAATATATTTCTCACAGTTATATGCCGGCATAACAACCGATACTACCACTTTTTCCATATTATAACCTGCCATCTATCCATTCATAAGATACCAAACAAATCATCCGTGCATAATTAGACTGCCGTATGAGCCATACGACAGTCCATAAAATTATACATTCTTCTCCGCTTCTCTCTTCTGCTGCTCCATATCATAATCCATCTTTCTGACATGATATTGAATATCTTCCATTATCTTTCTATTGGCAGCTATAATATCTGCCTGCAATCCGATTACTCCTGTCATGAATCCCATCATCATCAGAGTAGATGCCAAAATGAGAGACTGCACGTGTCCACCCGGAATACCAGCAAATATAAACACCAAATACCGGATTCCTAAGATCAGACCAATCAGAAACAAAATCGTACCGATCAAGCCAAAGAATCGTAACGGTTTGTACATCATAAAAGAACGGGCAATCGTCACCACAGACTTTTTAATGTAACCGAACATGCTGCTAAACAGACGGGAAGGTCTCAACTCATCATTGGTACGGATCGGTACAGATGTCATCGCAAATTTCTCATGTCCAGCCTGAACAATTGTCTCCAATGTATAAGTATATTGATTCACAACATTAAGGCGCAACGCAGCCTCCCTGCTATACGCACGGAATCCACTTGGAGCATCCGGAATATCAGACTTTGAAGCAACTCTTACAGTCCAGCTTCCAATATGTTGCAATTTTTTCTTCAATGGCGAAAAATGAGCTGTATCATCAATTGGACGTTCACCGATCACAATATCTGCCTTTCCATCTAGAATTGGTCGAACCAATTTCTCGATATCCGCACCACAATACTGATTGTCTGCATCCGTATTCACAATAATATCTGCTCCGTTCCGAAGACAGGCATCCAGACCAGCCATAAAACCTCTTGCAAGTCCTTTATTCTGCTTGAAGTTTACAACATATTGTACACCCCAGTTCTTTGCAACCTCTACTGTATTATCTGTACTTCCGTCATTAATGATCAGATATTCAATCTCGTCAATCCCATCAATATGTTTTGGAAGATCATTTAATGCGACTTCTAATGTCTCTGCTTCGTTCAGACACGGTATCTGTATAATTAACTTCATAACTGCCTCCTATGTATTCTCCTTCTTAATCCTTATTGTATACTCATTGGTTTATTCCATACATTCTATCATTCGATGGTACATATCCACAAGTCCAACTCTCGCCTTCCATCCAAGCGCCTCTAAGCGTCCACAATCCAGATATACATGACATATCGGATTATAACTTGCATTTGGTGTATCCGGGATATCTAAAACAACATTACATTTTTTATTACCAAAATGTTCTGCTACCAAATCCGCCATTTCTCTAATCGAGCAATATGTATCCATATTGGCCGCATTATATGCCGTTCCCGGCTTACCCTGAGTAAGAACCGTCAAAATTGCGGTTGCCGCATCCGCCGTATACAAATACATCCTTTGCGTTGCTCCCGTTGTCTGTAATCGAATATCCTTACCCATTGTTGCACATCTTGCAAATTCTGCAAACACTCTGCCATCATCGGCTGCTACTCCCGGTCCGAACGTCTGTGTCAACCGTATGATCTTAACCGGAACCTGATACTCTGAACTATACGCAACACATAGATTCTCAACCATCTGTTTACTTTCTGAATACGAGCTTCTGACTGCCAGCGGATTCAGATATCCCATTCGTTCTTCTGTTAGAGGCTGTTCATTAAGTGGAGTTCCATATACCTCCATGCTAGACATATATACCATACCCTTCACTTTTTTTCTACGTGCCAGTTCTAATATATTGCGAGTACCTTCTATTGCTGTCATGATCGTCTCAACCGGTTTGGTTACAAAATCCTTAGAAGCCGTAACACTTGCACCATGTATAATATAATCAACATCCGGCAAGAACTCGTCAAATGTATTGATATCTCCTTCAACAAGCGATAAAGTACTATCTTCCATATAATCCGCGAACATTTTCTCAGCCTTTTCCCGATTACGAACTAACGCATATAATTTGATATTATCCGCATTCAAGCGATTATATTCCATTATTCCCCGCACTATCGTTGCACCGATCAACCCGGTTGCACCCGTTATAAGTACACTATTATTACATAGATTATTCCACTCTATAGAACTACTCTGTGCAATAAATGAATTGTCTTCATTATAAATAATTTCCTTTTTTCCCATGAACAGCCTCCATTAATCAATATAAATCTGTGCATTTTCCTGTGCATCCAGCAATGCACGCATTGTATAAAAATCATCCGGTGTCGTAATCTTAATATTCTCATATGGTCCGTCTATCAAATACAGATTATGTCCATAGTGTTTCATCATTGTGCAGGAATCAATAAAATCAAATATTCCTTCCTGCTGTGCTCTCTGATGAACCGAAAGAATATCCTCCAGCCAAAAACTCTGCGGTGCTTTTGCAACACGTGAATGTGAACGATCTGGTACATAATCAATAGAATTATCATCTTTCACAACCATAATCGTTTCTTTCACAACCGCACTTGTAATAGCCGAACCATGTTCTTTCACACTTTGAATATTATTCGTAATTACGTCAGCATTAATTAACGGACGTACTCCATCATGAATCAACACAACGCTTTTCTCATCACCCGCTACCTCTTTTGCCGCTGCAAGTCCATTATAAATTGACATCTGCCCGGTATCTCCTCCCGGAACCACCTTTTTGACCTTTGTGATATGAAACCGTACTAACAATTCTTCTAAGTATGGAATCCAATCTTGTACACATGCTACCACGACGGCATCTATTTCCGGATGCTGTTCAAATATCTCTAATGTATAAATGATAATCGGTTTTCCATGCATTTCAAGAAACTGCTTCGGACGTTTTGTTGTTTTCATTCTTTGTCCAATTCCACCTGCAAATATTACCCCAATATTCATTCACTCTTCTCCTTTTCTGCAATTTTTTCAATGCACTCCGCTAATTTGCGCGCATTGCCCATCTCTACAAAATATATTCCCGGCATATCCTCATTATACAATTCGTGCGTAGCCGCATTATCTCCAAGAATCATCGGTTTTTGCATAGCTCTATATATATACGCCTTACCAGGAATTGTCCTCTTCGCTTTGTTAATTGCCTTATTAAAATGACCTGCCAGACACAGATCAGAGTAACTTATATATTCTGCAAGATCTTTCTGGGATAACCAATCATGATATTCTACCGAATCGCTTATCGGTTTTATAAATGAATCCTTGATTGGCCCCACTATTACAAAATACATATCCTTATGATCCTTCAGTATATCTACTGCTTCAAGTATTGTATCCAAACCTTGCAACGGTAAAACACTCCCAAAATACAACACAACAAATCGATCCTTCATTCGTTGCGGTTTATTCTGCACTCTCGGATAATATATATTCTGATCTGCCTTCAAGTATAAAACATGACATCTTTGAGTATCTAATCCAAACTCCTCAGTAAAATAATCTCCATGCGCTTTTGTATCTACAATCACCTGATCCGCTTTTTGAATTGTCTTACAGTCAAACCATTTCAAAATCTTAGCAGGCAGACTATCCGGTTTCACCTTTTTACGGTCGAATGCAAGCGTATCATACATAGAAATAAAAAAGTCAATCCAGATCTCTTTTTTCTTAAATTTCCATCCGAATACCGGCAGCACAAGCTGTGGTGCAAAACCGATAAACACTTTGTCAATCTCTTTCATAGAACAAAATAACAATCTGCTATATACATGCAGCAATCGAACAATATATTTCTGACTATTTAATCCAATTACCTTTACATTCCCGCCCTGTTCTTTTATGTTTTCAATTTCCTGTGTATTCCTCAAATAGTCCAGATTCTTAGTTGTAATAAATAAGACTCTTTGACCTGAAAACTCTGCCATACCTTTCACTATCCTACTTTCCTTTAACCTCGGATATCAGACGTGTCTGAATCCATTCAACAACCTGCTTACACGCAGCACCGTTCTCACACAAGCCTACCTGATGGAATAATTTCTGTAAATTATCTTCATAAACAGTCTCATCAAACTTAAGAATCCTATCTTCCATTTCATCATTATTCTCTGCTAATGGGAACGGCAATTCATAAATATTGAAATAAAAATCATGTTCTTCCTTGTACTGTGCCGCATCTGATGCATACATGAAACATGGTTTTCCGGTTGTTACAAAATCAAACATACAGCTCGAATAATCTGAGATCAGTACATCACATGCAACCAGCAACTCTTGCATAACACTATATGATGTCGCATTGATAATCGTATCATTATACTGCATAAATTGTTCGGCATCCATTAAATTGTGTGGATGAAGTCTCACAAGAATTACCCATTCCCCACCAAATCTTTTTTCAAAATTCTTCCGCATTCTCTCAAAATCCAGACGATATGCATCTGTACCGAAATCATTACGGTATGTTGGGGCATATAATGCCATCTTTTTTCCCTGTGTGTGAAAATAATCCTGAACCTTTGCAATGCATTCATTATTCTCTGTAAAAAATATATCATTTCTCGGACTTCCACTCTGCAAGATCTCCCCTTTGTACCAAAAGGCTCTTCGATAGATCTCGGAATAAAATGTACTATTGGATACAAACAAATCCTGTATCTTCGAATTATACTGAATATTCCTTTTGTCAAACAGATTCATCTTATCCGGAATATCCCCATACATCTTCTTAAGTCCATAACTTCCATGCCATGTCTGAATGTAATACTGTCCCTTTCTTTTTAATACTCCTAATGGTTTGGTATTACTGTCAATCCAGATCTTAGCGGTTGTCAGTTCGTACGCCATACTGAAAGGATTATAATTCGCCGGTCGTATTCCTTCCGGCAGATCAATATCTGTATCTTTCTTAATCAGCCATACAATCTCATACGGCAAATGCTCTCTTAAAATCTCGTCAACAATATACTTCGGATTATCTCCATATCTCTTTCCCTTCATATTGCAACACACAATCTTATTCTTCTGAATAGGAAAAACACGCATCATAAAACACAATACGGAAAAAAACAGTCCATATATATTAAACAACACATATATGATGTAATAACATATCTTATTCTGGTTTGCAAACCGCTTAATTCTATCTATCATTTTCTGCCCCTATTGATCATTATTTTATTAATCTGCCATCTCATATTGTCTACAGGCATTGTACATTTCTTCATTCCATATTCCAACCCATTCGCTGTTATCCAATTGTACAACATATGGTGCCCTGTAATTTTCTAAATCTGTAATTCTATTGGTCAGAACCACAGTATTATCCTGTGTTTCCAACTGATTACAATCATATTGTATGCGCTTATCGTACAACATAACAAGCACAGCTTTTCTATAATTCTCTGTTCCCGCGCAATATATAGAACCTTGATCCTGTCCCCAATCATTCTCCAATAACTCGTAAGTTGCATCCGCCGCCTCATATCTGCGATTGGATGCCGGAATACACTGTTTTTTCTCTAATTGTGTATATAATGCACCAGAAAAGATTAACATCGTAATACAAATAGCCACAACATGTTTTTTATACTGCATAACCAGAAGAAGACATGTATATCCTAGCAACAGCAAGAGTGCCACTCCCAATACATTTTTAGAGAATTTCTGTTGTTTTGGGTATAGTGTAAACATCTTAAAGAAATAAAGAGATGCATTACTAGTCATACTCTCTCCTTTTAAAATTGGTAGTGAATAAAATACATACACAGCACCTACTATCGCTGTGATTACACCGCTGCCTATTACGATTCCCTTAAATGATAAATTCGTTTGTTGTTGTATTGTCCACAACCCACATAACAAAAACGGACCAATAAACGGACAAACATATCGTGTATACAGTAAAAAACGGTATCTTCCATTTCCCGCTCCTAATAGTGCTACACATGCTGCCATCCCCCACAAAATAATTGTGGAAAACAAAAAGAGAATCACATATTCCTTTTTTTCCTTTGTAATCTGTTTATAATTCTTTACCGCATAATATAAGACAACTACCGTTACAATTGTAAGAATTCCTCCTGTCTCAATTGACGTAGCTCCTGCAACCGAAAAGAAATTACAGATAATCTTCTTGATTCCATCTAATGATGTTAATACTTCATAACGTGAAGTACTTGTCACTACCTGCTCTGTTGTGTTTACCATTTTCTTTCCAAGTTCAACCTGATATAAATGGGTTTGTACATAAGACAATAATGACTTCTGCAACTGAATTGCTGTGATAAACACCGCAAGAAATGCAGCCGGTTGAACCAGCCATTTCTTATACAATATTAGATAAATCAGACAAACAATTGCCACTGTAACAAAAAGAACCAGACATCTACTATGGATGGAATATGCGTATGCCGTAATAAATGCAAGCACGACCGACCAGATTACTCTTCTGCTTCCTGTCTCATTTATTAATTTTAACATAAGAAGCACGATCAACCACACAATCAATGTCATCGGCAATTCATTATATACAAAACCACGAAAGAACATTACAATTGCATTACATGTAGAAACCAATGCAATCAGGGCACTCTCCGTTTTGTTACACTTTAACTGGCGATTCACTACATAATATGCCACTACTGCTGTTAAAGCATGTACAATCACATTTACAAAAAGCATACAACGATATATCATAACAGGATCTGTAAATAATCGGTAAATCGGAGATAATAACATGGTATACCCGTAATTATAGAACTTGTGCAGACTCATATAATTACTCCAATCATGTCCTGCAAAAAATGTTGCTCCTGAAAGAGTATAGACCTCATCAGCAACAAAAGGAAGTTTTCTGCATAATGCATAACGTCCCTCAAATGCAACAATAAAAATAAACATTGCAAGCATAATCACACGATTGTCCAGACTCTCAATCTTTATGTAAATCTTATTGCCCAGATCTGTCTTCTTAGCCAATAGAAACCAACACACGACAAACACTGCCATTTCCAGCAACAATATCTTTACTAACTCCATCTTACCATTTATCCTTTCAGCAATCTATACAGTTTACCACTTATATGATTTATTCTTTGATAGCTTTTTTTTCTTAACACAATATGGTGTTACTTTAATTGCATTTTTCTTTCCTTTTTTTGCATAGCACATATTCTTCTCTGCTACAACTTTTCCAAACTTAGATGAGGAATGTGAAAACACATAAAAACCCTGCCTGCCACCTTTGATCATATTATTACGCACAGTATATACTGCTTTCTTCATGCTTGATGGTGCTTTTCCAAACATAGCAATGTGTAAGCCAACCGAATAAGCACTAGAGGTTCTGCTGCTCTTTGTCACAATTGTATTGTCCTCTATCGTTGCTCCAATCACATTAAATAAAGCAACTGCTTCTCCCGTCATACCGATAATTGTATTATTCTTCAACACAATATTTTTATGGAAATATTTCTGAAATTGTTTTTCCTTTGAGGCATAATTGGCACATATACCTCTGGATCCGGTAATTACACAATTCTGCACTGTGATATTCTGACAAGTCTGTCCTTTTACCAGTTTCTTACTATATTGTCCGACGGTCGGAGCCGTTCTAGGTGTTGCAATATCAATCTGCAACTGTTCTTCCACACTATTTTTCTTTGTTTTCCCAACACCTTTTAATACACAATTATCCACTAATACATTTTTGCATGCCACTAATTCAATACCATGTCCTTGATAATTCGAATAAACCGTAAGATTCTTCAATGTAATATTCTGTCCATGTGAAAATTGGATAAATGACTTCTTGAAACCATCTTTATCTATGTATTTCCATGTACCACCCTCTACCGATACATTCTTCACAGATTGATAGTTACCTTTGGATGGACGATTTCGAAACGCCCCTGACTTTGAGATGATCGTAGCTCCCGTTGCTGTAATTGAGCTATTATTCTCTAACCATAACGTTGCCTTCAGATAATATATTGCACCATCTTCTAAGACAACATCTCCATCGTTATCCAATGCCCCCATAATATTCTTATAATCTGTCTTGCCGGATTGATCCCCTGACGCCGGCACAATCGTTTGCGCATTCACATCCAGTGTCTGTAACGCAAACAATATGGTAACAATAAATAAAAATGATGTGTACTTAATCCACCTCTTCATATAAATAACCTCTCTTATCCCATAATAATATTCCTTATTATAATCGTTTCCGCTTAATAATTCAACCTCTATCCATTCTTCGTCATCATTTCACATACTTCACCCATTTTACATATAGAAGCATTAGTGTTATACTTAAATAATTAATTATTCAAGGGAGGCATTTAAAATGCGATACAGAAAATGTGCTCGAGGCGTTGTGTTGTTCGCCGCATTAACCGGATTACTCATTACAACACCCGCACCAATCGTTCAGGCAACTGAAGTATATGGAGCAACGCAAAACGAGCAACAGGACTACTTAACAATAGAAGATGTAAAAAAAGAGAACAAACAACTTCTTGAACAGCTCAATACGTTTCAGGAAAAAGTCAATACTCTTTTACCGAATGCCGGTTCCGGAAAAGATGTTACATACGCTTCGATCTATAGCGATTACTCCTCTTATAAGGAAAACGAAAACGTTAAAAGCACTCAGTCGTTACTCAATGATATAAGAGATCTTATATCGGGAAACGAGGGATATACCGATCGGTTAGACAAACTGGCAAAAGACTACCATGATAAAGAACCGGACAAATATCTATACGATACGTTAGCTGAGTTATCCAAAGAGATTATCACCCGGCAAAACGACCTTCGCAAGCAGGAGACAGTATTTAATGCCGTAACCCCTTACAAAGATCTTGTATTATCTTCATCTGTTACTGCATTAACCAGCAATCTTGGATTACTAAGAAGTACTACGGATTCCAAACGTCTTGCTTTAACACCAGAGAACGAAGCCTTATATACATCCGCTTCCTACGCTACATACAAGACTGTTATTACAGAAGCCGACACACAGATTCAGTCAACTACAACTTTGTTATCCACTATTCAGACTGTATTGACCGGCTATAATACAAAAGCAGCAGATCATAGTCTGACGGATGACGACATTGCTGACATTCAAAAGTATATGTCATCCACGGATGCTGATTCCGCAAAAATATCCGCAATTTTGGAAAAAGTAAATGCACTTGATATTTCCAAATTGACAAAGCGCCCATCTAAATCCAGTCTGAAAAAACAATTAAATGCCGCCAAAAAATATCCACCGGATAAATATACCACATACACAAAAGAGACTGATTCTGTATTCAAACAGTGTCTGGCGGATGCCCAAAAGGTATACAATAATCCGGATGCAACAAGTACTGAGATTTCCAGAGCAGCCACTGCCTTAAAAAATGCAATCAAGAAGCTGAAGGAAGTTGATCGTGCATACAAAGTAGTAGGCAATACATATTATTACAAAGTTTCTGCTTTTGGTGCATTCGGCAACGACAAGGCAGATGACACTTATGCATTACAAAAAGCATTGGATCAATCCCGCTCCGGTGTTAATGTCGTGATTCAAATCCCAAAAGGAACATACTACATAAGCAAGACGCTATACATTCAGTCCAACACCACATTGAATATGGCATCCGGTGCCAAAATATATCGTTCCAAGTCGGCACTTGGAAAAAATATGTTAAAAAATACTGACTCCAAACACAAGACCTCCGGTCACGGAAAATACACGCTTTCCCAAAACATTACGATCAATGGCGGCATCTGGGACGGAGGCGATATCAGCGAATCAAAAACAGGCTGTAACCTGATATATATCGGTCATGCAGATAATGTCAAGCTGATTGGCACAACAATTCGCAACTGTCACGGCTCTCATGCATTAGAGTTTGCCGGTGTTCAAAATGGTCTGGTTCGAAGCTGTAAATTTTATGGTTTTCGCTATGATAACGACCTATATACAAGCGAAGCGATTCAGTTTGATACCTGTTATAGTGACTGGGCTCCGGGATTTACAAAAGACAAGACAACATGCCGGAATATTACAGTTGAAAAATGTACCATATCCGATTATCCTCGTGCCGTAGGAAGCCACCACGTGCTCTCTAGTGCTAAGTACGAAAACATCACAATCCGGAATAACAAGATCAAACGCACCTCTGCCTCGACACAAGGCAAAAGTATTGTTGGAATCTTCCTCATGGGTGTTAAAAATGCAAAGATTACCAGCAATACCATAACAGGATATTATTACGGAGCAATGATAAAGCAATCTTCTAAAGTTTCAATGAAGAAAAACACATTTCGCAATAATGGCATTTATAATATCGCATATAGTGGCAATGATAAAGCAAACAAATATGTAAAATTTACCGTAACGAAAGATAAAGTCAAAACAAAACGGCTTACCTTCACTGCTCCAACGATCAAGAGGGGAACAATGAAGACGCGCGGACAGACATATAAGATTCGAAAAGCAAAGAAATCATACTCTGTGAAATTAAAGAAAAATCTTAAGAAAAAACAGAAAGTCTCTTTCTACGGAAAAGACAAAGACGGTAACAAATTCTACCGCACATACTACGTAAACTAAAAAATAACCCATACATAGCTGTCTTCGCTATGTATGGGTTATTTTATTTGTCCCAGATCATTACAGTCTTACCGATCAATTTGTGAATGTCCATCTCAAATGCTCTTGTAATATCTTTAATCTCACGGATCACAATTTGTTCCCCGACAATATTCTCCAAATAATCAATCACTTCCGGATGTTCTTTGTACAAGGCAACTAATTTGAGGTAATCTTCCCGTCCACTTCGGCTGCTACCCACAATCTTCAAGCCCTTTTCCAATACCATACGGGTATTGATTGGTGCCAGATCCTCAGATACACCCAGGATTCCAATCGTTCCCTCCGGATTAATATAATCTATGATCTGATTGATCGCCTTATGGGCACCGTTGCCACCCACACACTCAAACGCATGGTCTATCGTAAAATCTGCAGGAATCTCATGAATAGAATATGTGCCATCCGCAAAAGTAAAATCATTTAGCTTGGATTCGTTCACACCCATCACATATACTTTAATCTCCGGATACATCGTCTTAAGCAGCAATGAAGTAACATAACCTAAATTGCCATCTCCCCATACACCAATCCGATTACGTCTTGCATGTGCAGTATCCATAAATCTGCCGATTGCATGAAACCCAACACTGACAAACTCGGTAAATGCCGCTACCGTCAGATTCATTCCTTCCGGAAGTTTCACAAGACGATCCGGCGTAGTCTGAACATACTCCTGCAGGAAACCATCCGTACCACTCGCACGGAACTTAGAACTTCTCAAATAATTCTCTGCAATAATCTCATCCTTTTCACAAGGAAGATTCGGTATCATAACAACCTGATCACCCGTCTGAAATTCCCCTGACGGATCATACACTACCTTTCCAATTCCTTCATGAATCAATGCCATCGGAAGTTTCTTTCTCAATACATCTTCCGGACGGGTTCCCTGATAATATCGTTGATCAGCATTACAGATTGACAAGTGTGTCGGCCGTACAATCACATGTTCTTTGTCAAACGTAATATCCTTATACACAAGCTCAAATTGTCTCGGACGTTTTAACTGATACACTGCATTTAACATATTACATGCCTCCTAACAACGCTTCCGCTACTCTCATATCATAAGGATATGTGATCTTAATATTGGATTCCTCACCTTCCACCAGATGAACTTGTTCTCCCTTCATCACCAGAATCTTGCAGGCATCTGTCAATATCTCTTTCTCTTCCGTAGTAAGTGATGTATACAAATCCCTTAAATATTTGGCATGGAATGATTGAGGTGTCTGCCCCTGATACATAGTAGAACGATCAGGAATAGATGCGATCAACTGATGATCTTTGCTCTCTACAATAGTATCCGTTGCGGGTATTACCGTATCACATGCCCCAAATTCTTTCGCATAACGAATATTCTCCTCCAAGATACGATGTGTAACAAACGGGCGAACTGAATCATGGG
>OLPV01000057.1_pt1 | contig 108936 bp, 89 predicted proteins | sample 1671961 | NCBI WGS metagenome assembly OLPV01 (sample SAMEA3136630, study PRJEB25190) | human gut metagenome | biome: human gut; feature: human-associated habitat; material: faeces | place: Austria | collected 2013 | reverse complement strand
CAAACGTGCCTGCGTACCATAAAGGCAACCCCACATGGCTTTCTCTATATCTTTTCGCATGTGCCCTCACACATCGTCCGTCCCGCTTACGCTGTGCAAAGGAGATTAAAGCATTTTGTGAATCATGGCAAGTACTTCTTCTCCAAGTTCTTTTGAAAGATTCTGTGCATCCTCCAAAGAAGTTCCCTTTACACCATAGTAGAATTTTACTTTTGGTTCTGTTCCGGATGGTCTTACACACAACCATGCAGAATCACTCATGTCATAATAAAGAACATTTGAATTCGGAAGTCCGGTAGATGTTACCTCTCCTGTTGCAAAATTGGTAATCGTATCTGCTTTGTAATCTCTTGCAGATAATACATCATATTTTCCAATCTTAGAAGGTGTATTCTCTCTTAATGTATTCATGATCTCCTGAATCTTTGCAAGACCTTCAATACCCTTCAATGATACGGACTGAATTGCATCGATACAGTATCCATACTTCTCATACATATCAAGCATTGCATCCCACAAGGTCTTACCCTGACTCTTATAATATGCTGCTGCCTCGCAAAGTGCCATTGTAGCAACGATAGCATCTTTATCTCTCGCATGTGTTCCAATCAGGCAGCCATAACTCTCCTCAAATCCAAACAAATATGTTCCCTTACCGGTTGTCTCAAAATTAAGGATCTGCTGTCCGATATATTTGAATCCGGTTAATACTTCAATCAACTGAATGTTGTAGCCCTTTGCAATCTCATCCGCAAGGTTAGAAGTAACAATTGTCTTGATCAAAGCACCATCCGCAGGAAGTGAACCCTCTGTTGCTAATTTCTGACTAATCTCATATTCAGCAAGAAGGCATCCTGACATGTTACCGGTTAAAGTAATATACTCTCCAGATCTTGTATCCTTCACATACACTCCTAAACGGTCTGCATCCGGATCGGTTGCAAGTACAAGATCTGCATCCTTTTCCTTTGCAAGCTTCAAAGCAAGTTCAAATGCTTCTGCAGCCTCCGGGTTCGGATAACTGACTGTCGGGAATTCTCCATCCGGCAGCTCCTGCTCCGGTACAACATAAACATTCTCAAATCCGATCTCTTTTAATACTCTTCTTGCAGGAATATTACCGGTTCCATGAAGTGGAGTATATACGATCTTAATATCTTTTCCATATTGGTCGATACAATCCTGATGAATAACCAGTTTCTTAAGTTCTGCGATATAATCATCATCTACTTCTTTTCCAATCGTTACAAAAAGACCTGCTTTGACTGCTTCTTCCTTATCCATTGTCTTGCAGGTAGACAAATCGGTAATCGCCTTTACCTCATCCATAATTCCGGTATCATGTGGAGGTGTAATCTGTGCACCGTCCTCCCAATATACCTTGTATCCGTTATACTCCGGTGGGTTATGACTTGCCGTTACATTGATTCCGGCAATACATCCCAAATGGCGAACTGCATATGACAATTCCGGTGTCGGTCTTAAAGACTCAAAACGATATGCCTTGATTCCATTTGCTGCCAGACATAATGCAGCTTCTTCTGAAAATTCCGGTGACATTCTACGGGAATCATATGCGATTGCAACTCCCTTGTTCTCGCCACCCTGTTTCTTAATATAATTTGCTAATCCCTGTGTTGCTCTTCTTACTACATAAATGTTCATCCGGTTAATTCCGGCTCCAATAATACCTCGAAGTCCTGCTGTACCAAACTCCAGATCCGCATAGAATCTTTCCTTAATCTCATTGTCATCATTGCGAATAGACTCTAACTCTTTCTTTGTATCTGCATCAAAATACGGATTGCTAAGCCACTCCTCGTAAATCTTCTTGTAATCCATTCGATAACTCCTTTCATGTCCTTGCATTTATGTAATGATTCCATTTATTCTATCAAACTGGAAATGGAAATCAATTCATCATATTTCAACGGACTGTCCTTACCATCATCTGTAAAATTCACGGTATAACTCTTTGACAGATAGCCCGTCTGACTCAATGTAATTATATGACTTCCCGTTACTTTTGTAAAGGAAATCGGTGCAATTCCTAAATATTGTCCATCAAAATACACACTGGCTCCAACCGGTGCAGAAACCGTAACCTTATTTTTGGTTTTCGTTCCCTCCGATGTTGTCACATCTTTTACATCCGAATTATCAGTAGTGGATGTCTGCGTAGTTGCCTCACTTGTTGCCGTTGTTGATTTGCCTGCATTTTCCGCTGTCGTTGCTGAAGAAGCGGACTCCGTTGTCTCATCCTCTTTCTGCAACGTATATTCTTTTACTTTATAGGCATAATTCACATTAAATGATGCACTGTAACTCTGATAGCCCTCAGCTATAATATTAATCCTGTGCTTGCCAAATGTAATATCAACCGCACCCTCTGTATTCACCCGGCGGCTGTCAATATAAACGGCTGCATCCGATGGTGTGACTTTAAATAATACCGAACCCATTTGTTTCGGTTCAATCGCAATATCCGCAAGGGACAGATCGGTTTCCTGATTCTTAACAACCGTCACCTCTTTCGTACCGGCATCATCCCCTTTTGCAATCCGCAACGTATACGTCCCTTCCCGTACAGTAAGAAGCATGTCCTCTGTCACGGGAACAATGACATCATATCCTATCTCCACCATTCCGCCAATATAAGAAGCATAGTCGGATAAACGGACATAACCATGTCCCAATTCAACATATACCGAATACACCACGTTATTGTAAAGCCACAGCGCAATCTGATCCTCCGAACAGATCTCATCCAGACCAATCTCTGTATTCTCGGAAAATGCACAAACAGAATCACTCATTTGATATGTCTTATTGTCCACCCGTATCGTATTATTCACCGGATCAATAACCGCCCCGTCTACACTTTCTAACTTTGTAATATTGGCATCACTTGTCATATGCAGCGATTCTAACTTGTCTCTGTTCGCATCATAAACAATATCAACTACACTTCCTAATTCCACCTGCGACATCGGCATCAGATCATCATGGGAATCGCGGACATCCGTCCCACCGGTATATACAAGTTCCTTTTCCGCATCCTGCCCAATCTGCCGTACCTTAATCTTCTCATTTACATCATCAACATTGCAAACAACCGCTAACATGGAAACATCGTCCGCCGGTTCCACATCCTCATTATAGACCGGTGCCTCCACTTTGTTTGAACAGCCCGTCACAAAAAATGCCTGCATGCCAAGTAAAAAAACACATATCAGACACCGATACAACATATGAAATTGCCACATCTTCCGTACCTTCATACAATTTCTCCAACTTTATCTTCTATACAAACATACTAATTATATATATGTTCTCATTTTATTAACACTCCCATTATTATAATGGATTTCAAAGGGAATGGAAACCCCAATATTTTTCAAGCATATCCTGCTTTTCCTGTTCCTGCAAGATCACCGTATTTAACTTTTCCATATATTTCGGCGATAGAAATGCCTTATTGGAATTGTAATAACTATTGGCAATCTTCCAGAATTTCTCCGGATATGCAAATAATATATATAGATAATAATAATCCTCATCCGAGAGCCTGATCACCCTGTTATATGCGCGAAAGATATCCTCTAATAATACAAAATCAAACTCATTTTTTTCCATTGCCTTTCGGGCAAACTGATACAGATCCTCTAACTGATTTCCTTTTGAAAAGCGTTCAAAATGCACAATTGCAGCATCCTGTCCGTCCAGGATCACATTATGATGGTTATAGCTGCCATGACAGATTCCATAATGATGTTTCCACACGGAATACAACGATATATCATCTTTTGCTGTTACCATTTGTTCCAACATACCGACACATTCCATGCCTTTTTGAACATAACAGTTTACAATATTCTGAAATGTCTTTTCAAACTCATTTTTCCGTTTTACTCCCGAAATATATTTTTGTATCTTTTTTATCTCGCGATTATGCCTCTCAAACGTATCCTTTATCCGGATATACTGCATATTGGAATCCGTCTCCTCATTTGTGGAAACATTTACATGCACCGGCAAATCCCCACAGCCCGGTTCGTCTTCACATGTGTTCTCTTCTCCCTGTTTTAATGCCGTTTCCAATGCCTTTTCGCTGATTTCATATATGTATGTGATTCTCTCTAATTCTTCTCCGTTTGCAATTGCTTTCCGGATTTCTTCAATCCTTTTGAGTTCCTTCTTCTGTCTGCACAGATCCCATTCCACCGAAAACTGTTCCGCAATCCCCTGCCCCGCAACATGAAAATGAGCCAGTGCTTCAACTGCATGCAGAACATCATCCAGATTATGCATATCACATTCATTTCCTGTAAAATAATATTTCAACACATAGGGCTGACGATATTTATCACAGGTAAGAAGCTGCCCATCTTTATTGGGAATGATCCGGTCCAGATTATCGGAACCCACCTTGAAAAACAATTCTTTTAACACATACTCCTGTTCCAGCCTCGTCACACTGCCACGAAACGGTTCCAAAATCCGCATACCTTCTGTTGTGGTCAGAATCGTTGCGCCCCGTCCCTTTTTTGCCGACAAAATCTCTATGTCATACTGTTCAAATACCTCTGCAAGTTTTTCAGACATAAAAACAACCCCTCCAATCATGTGTCCTCTTTCATCTTATGAAGGGGTTGCCTAAATTATCACTTATTTTGAAAACTTTATAATTGTCTTGCCATATCCAACAGCACATTCCGCTCATTTAAAGACGGATCATCCAATACCCGGTCGAGTAATGTATGCAGAGTTGTTCCAATCTCTTTTCCCGGCTGCATTCCAAGTTCCGTGATCAGATCCTTTCCGGTAACCGCAAGATCTTTTAACGACAGACACTGGTTCTCCTCAATGATCTGTGTATAATAATCCCTCAAAACATCAAGCCTGTCTAATTTTTCCTGCCGCATGTAAGTGCTCTGCCCTAAAATATCCGCCCGTTTCAAACAGATATAATCCTCAAACAGATCTGCACCCATCTTACTAAGTCCCCGTCGAAATGTACGAAGTTTGATCGACGCACCCATTGCATAATCATGCCAGTACACCAGACGTTTCACACGGTCAATCGTTGCATTGTCGAATTTTAACCGCGTTAAAATTTGCCGTGCAAGCTCCACACCGGCTTCATTATGTCCGTAAAAATGATCTCCTTTTTCGTCCGTTGTTTTCGTAACCGGCTTCGCAACATCATGCAACAGCGCCGCCCAGCGGAGCGCCTTTTGTGCAGGAACCTGTTCTATAACCCGAAGTGTATGTTCTCCCACCGAATACATATGATGTATATTGTTCTGCTCTGTCTGCATCATGCGGTCAAATTCCGGCAGCACAACTGCCGTCACGCCCAATTCATATGCCGTCCGCAGCCTCTCCGGATGTTTGGACAATAACAACTTGGTAAGCTCCACCTGAATACGTTCTGCACTGATATCATTTAACAATTCCGCCTGTCGTTCAATCGCCAGACGTGTCTGCTCCTCGATCGTAAAATCCAATTGTGCCGCAAACCGCACCGCCCGCAGAATACGAAGTGCATCTTCATCGAAACGTTCCTGCGCCTTTCCCACACAACGGATCACATGCCGTTCCAGATCTCCCATTCCGTCAAAGTGATCTACAATGCCCTCTTCCTCATTATATGCCATGGCATTGATCGTAAAATCCCTTCGTTTCATATCCTCTAACAAACTGGCAGTAAATGTTACCGATGTCGGTCTTCTGTGATCCTCGTATTTTCCATCCACCCGATAGGTGGTAACTTCATATCCTTCCAACTTTCCACTCTCTGCATTTGGCATCATTACCGTGATCGTTCCATGTTGAATCCCGGTATCAAAGGTCTTCCGGAACAACGCCTTTACCTGCTCCGGTCTGGCAGAAGTAGTAATATCCCAATCATCCGGCTCTTTGTTCAAAATGGCATCTCTCACACAGCCACCCACAATGTAAGCCTCATAACCCTCTTTTTGTAATCGTTTAATTATTCTGTTTGCATTTTCCGGCATTTTAATCTGAATCATGCTATCACAACTCCATCATCTAAGAATCCTCTTCCTTCACATTATAATCGTTTTCTTTTCTGCTGGCAACCGACAGAAACTGTCTCCGGCTGCGATTTCCGATATAAATACAAGAGATCCCCCTGCCACAAACTGCAGGAGGATCCCATTCACACATTATGCCTCAGGATCAGCTCTTCATTTTTACCTTTTTGCTAAGACCTTTCTTCCGGAACAATTTCTTATATGTTTTTAATTTTTTCTTTGGAACCTTGATCGTTACCTTCTTGGAAATTCCCTTAAATGCATTCTTACTGATCGACTTGCTTGTTAATTTCGTACTCTTGATCTGAATCGTCTTTAACTTGCTGCATCCCTTAAATGCATTCTTTCCAATCGTGATAATATTGCCCGGAATTACAACTTTGGTAACCTTCTTATTATTCTTAAATGCATTGTCTGCAATTGCTGTTACTTTGTAAGTAACACCATCCACTGTCACCGTAGACGGAACGGTAATTGTTTTTGCCTTTTTATTTTTATTGCCACTGTAGGTCACAGTCGGATTCTTTCCATCCTTGCTTGTTACCACATAAGATACTCCCGTCTTTGCATCCTGCAATCTGGTACCCTTTTCCGGAACTCCGGTTGCTGCAATGGTCATTGCTGCCACCGTTGTTTCTGTCGTACCTTCTGCATCGCTATATACCTTACCACAATCTGAACAAGTCCAGTATGCTTTATTACCTGCTGTGGTAGCAGTTGCTGCCTTCTCCTCCGTCTTCACCAGATTATGCTTATGTTCCGGTGTTGGTGTTGGTTCCGGGTCTTTCTCTTTTCCCACAATCTTCACAATTGTGTAAGTAGAGAACTGATTGGTTGGGAATGTTAATGTCTTGCCTGCCGCATCATACTTCGCATCCAATGATGTCAGCTTGCCTTCGTGATCTCTTATAACTGCCAAGCTTTCACCCTGTGCAAGTGTAACATCCTTAAGTGTTAATCCAACCGTAATCTCATCTTTAAAAGAAGAAATATTCTTAGTCCAGTATTCATTCTCACTGCCTTTGCTGACAATGTTATCCAATGTCATATCCAGAGAAGCAATCTTCTGTATCGTTTCATCCGCACCTAATTTCACTGCTGATGTAACATCTGTGTCATACTTTGTATTATTCTCGACAGTCAGACTTAAATTACCGCTATCTGCTGCATTCTCGCCATCTGCAATGGTTGCTGCGGATACTTCTTTTGCTTTCACTGCGGTTACATTGTCTGCTTTTTCAAATATACTGCTGAAATGAAGATTGCCATTCAATGTAACTTTGAATGTGCTTACTTCTTCCTGTGGAGCAACTTCCTGACCGTTAATACTTGTTGACTTTAACTGGTATCCATAAGTCGGGATCAATAACAAGGTCACTTCATCACCGTTTCTTGCAATTATATCACTATGCGAGCTATAAAACTCTGCATTTATATCCTGCCACTTCCATATGTCATAAAACGGGCATCCATTTTTATCTAATAGGAGACTGCCATCTTTATCATACTCCACACCACCAATTAATATTTTACCATCACGCTTAATCTCTTTGACATACACTTTTCCGTGTTCCACCAGATTATCCTGTTCCGGACCATTCTCATCTTTTATGTATGTCCATGACAATGTCGCATCATCCGATGCATGTTTACGGATCAGAATATTATACTTTTCTGCGGCTTCGAGTGAAATCTCATAAACATTATTCTCATTCGGTGTTACAAGTTCGTCTGCTGCAAAAGTATTGTCCATATTCTTATCAATATATACCTCGTCAATCAACCGGTCAGAGATACGGATCACATTCTTGTCGTTGCCAGTTTTATATCCCCCAGCCGGGAATTCCAGATAACTGCTTGGTGTAACATCTACCAGATTACCCTTGTTCTCTCCCGGAATGGTCGAGATCCATTGAACTTTTATCGGATTGCTGCCATCATTTGTCTGCGTCTCAACACCCTGTCCACCATAATAATTGTCATTAAATGTAAATTCCAAATCCGGATTACCCTGTGTGTCCTCTACATATTCGCCTGCAATATTCTTTTCCGCGTAAATAATCCTGCCGTCTTCATCTCTACCGGCTTCACTCTGCACAAACATATGAATCGTACAACTCTGATCATATGTCTTGATCACACCGGTTTGTAAAGCAAGAATTGCATCACCCGTGATTGTCGGATTTCCATCTGTATCCTTAGAGTGTTCTTCCGGATCAAACGTAAATGTATATCCTGCTTTACTCATCAATCCTGTCACAATATCCTGCATGACATCCTCAGAGCCGGCTATCGGATAATCAACCTGCTGATCGTCTGCATAATATCCTGCCCAGCTATGCGAAGGATCTAACGCATATCCTTCGTTCATTTCAACCTTAACAGTGATCTGTTCCTTCTTCTCCAATGGTTTCACAAAATACAGATTCTTTAATTGCTTTTCGGAAAGTGTCGTCCAGTCTGTAGCATCACCTACTTTGTAGGATACACTCTTAATTCCGTCATTGGCAAGTTTCTTCGACTCTGTATTCACATTCCAATTGAAACCATTATCAAATGGAATGTCATTAAATACTGCGTTAACCGGAAGCTGAAGATATCGTTGTTTCCCATTTTCTGTAGCGGGTTGTCCATCTGAATCATATTCTGCTAATTCTTCTTTTGTGAAAGTATGTGTGTAAGATCCATCTTCTTTCGTTGAAAATGGTGTGCGCTCGTCATTTTCTCCTTTGTAGGTTTCATTTACATACCACTTGTCTCCAATCTGAATCTGATTGATCTCACAACCTTCATTCGGAGTAACAGTAACCGATACCTTACCAATCTGATCAATGGGATAGTTATACTTTTTACCGTAAGATTCGTGAATAAACGAGTTACCCTGATCCGGTTCCGGAGTAATCGTAATAAAACCTTGCGAATCATCCGAATTCATTTCAATCTGGAATTGTTCCGTCTCATTATACCCAAAGGCATCATAATCACTCCAGAATATACGGACACCATCAAGCGGCTCATACTTATATGTAAAATGCCATGTTGTAGGATCTGTATCGCCACAATCATCAATAGGAAATTCTGTATCACCAACTTTATATAAATCTGTTGTTCCATTATCATGATTGATCCGTACGACCGGTTCAGCGCCCGCACGCCATCCATACCTGTTACGTTCTTCCTCCGTTGCACCATTCCAGTCAAAATCATCCGGATAATCCGGCTTCTCTGTCAGGTACATATCATATGTTCCGTCCTTGTCACCCTTTACCTCACACCATGGCTGCAATACCTGTCTTTCGGCATCCGCAGAATCTTGGGGTTTCCATTCTACTTTTCCATTACCATCATCATAACCTACCCAGACAGAATTACTCATATCTTCTCCATTGTGGATCCAGATGTCTGTCGTATCATGCCAATAATCATAGCTTACTTTTCCGTTCTCATCTGTAACCGTATTACCATCTATGTCTGTAGAAATATTTTTGGTATAGAAATACACACGGATCATATAATCCTCAATATCACTACCGGCTACCTCTGACGGATCCTTTTTCAGGGTAATCTTCACTGTATCCGCGTCAATTATCTTATATTCGATACAACTTGAACAATCTGCTTGCCATTCCTCTTCCCCGTTGTCATTCCACCTCAAAACGCCAACTGCAAATGCCCCTTTTTTATCTAACACCGGTTTGCCTTCCGAGTCAACAATCACATTATAATTATCATCATATGTGAGTTTGCCAAGTTGAAAACTATCATCATCCCTTTTCAGATAAAGAGTCGGATTCTGTGAAATATCCTGATAATAATAATCTCTTAACGGATTATCTGTAATCTCATTTGTTTCATAGAAATCCCATGCCCGATGTGTTAATTGAAGATAGCAGGAATACTCCTCCTCTCCATCTTTGTAAGTAAATTTGTATGTACCGGACTTATTAAACCGATAATCCGTAAACGATAACTGTGTTCCCTCCGGAAAATTATATTGTGTACTATCATATGTTAACATCTCAGAAGAAGTCTCCATTTCCATCTGCCCTTCTTCCAATGCTCCAAAGCTTGCTTTGTCATATGTTTCCTGAATCAAAACATTATCTTCCAGGACCTCATTGCAATAAGTGATCGTAATATCACCTGACTGAACAGATGTATATTCTGTTGTCACTGCATCTCCTTCACCCACCTGTTTCGTAAATATCAACGATGTACTAAAGGTATACGGAAGATCAACATTCCAGAGTTCACTAAATCCATTTAAAATATTAACCTGCGACTCATCATTCTCACCCGGTTCCTCCTTCCAATTAGCAAAATGCAGTCCGGTTCCCGGATTCTGTACCTTTGCTTCACCTTCCGGCTCGTCCGCCTTCGCCACCGTAGCCGGCATAAGGCTTGTCATCATTGCAAACATCATCACATACGCAGCGATCTGTTTACATTTTTCCCATAACTTTCCGCTTCGTTGTTTCATCGCACAACCCCCTTTTCCATGACCTTTTTGATCATATATATTATTTATTCTGCCTTTACCTGATTCCGCATCAGATATTCATATTTTACAACAAAATTTATCTCATTCGAAGAAGGTTGCCAGCTTTGACATTTGCCAAATGTGACAATTTCGTTTCCCATTTTTGTTTATTTTTGCTATAATTAAAACAATTATAGTAATTACAAAACATAGAGGAGGAATGATATGGAATTTAACGAGCAGCTGAATACCTATATTGAATTGTTGCAATGTACTGCAAAAGAACTCTCGGATGCCTCCGGACTTTCTCCCTCTGTTATCAGCCGTTACCGGACAGGCGAACGCGAACCGGATGTAGAATCCGATAACCTTATAAAATTAGCGCAAGGTATTGCTACAATTGCGCTTTCCAGACAGCAACCGGATCCGTCTTATGATGCGATATATTCCGCTCTGCAAAATGCTTTTCTTGAGAAAAATACATTTTATGAACAATTTGCTTCTAATTATGATACCCTCATCAAAACACTCGAAATTCCAATGAAAGAATTAGCTGCCGCAACGAATTTTGATTCATCCTATCTATACCGCATTCGTTCCGGTCAACGTCGCCCAAAAGATCTACATTCTTTTTCTGATAGTTTCTGTGACTATATTACCAGTCATTATCAGAATCCGTCCGATAAGGAAAAGCTTGTCGGTCTGTTTGGTTGTGCAATGGATAACCTGAATGAACCAGAATCCTATCGTTCCCAACTTACTGCCTGGCTGCTTCACACCCCAGCCGAAACGTCTGATCATTATATGGACGATTTTCTTGAGAAATTAAACGAATTTGACCTGGATGAGTATATTCGCACCATTCATTTTGATGAATTAAAAGTTCCTTCTTCCTTTCAGATTCCGAGTTCCCGACATTATTATGGTGCTGAAGACAGTCGCAAAGGAGAATTGGATTTTTTTAAGGCTACTGTTCTTTCCTCATCCACGGAACCTGTTTTCATGTGTAGTGATATGCCAATGATAAATACATCCGGCGATAAGGACTTTAACAAAAAACGGATGTTTGTCATTGCTATGTCACTGAAAAAAGGACTTCATATCAACATCATCCACAATGTGGATCGTCCTTTTGAAGAGCTGATACAAGGGTTAGAAACCTGGATTCCCATCTATATGACCGGACAGGTTTCTCCTTACCATCTTCCCCACACTTCCGCCAACATTTATCACCACCTCAACTATGTATCGGGTTCTGTCGCATTTACCGGAGAATCCATACCGGGACATCCGGATAAAGCAAAATATTACCTGACCAATAACAAAGAAGAACTCTCTTATTACAAACAAAAAGCAGATTTTTTGCTGGAGAAAGCGGAACCCCTCATAGAAATCTATACGAAAAATCAGAAAATTGCTTTTGAGACTCTTGCAAATACATACATACAAAAGAGAGGTAAACGGCATCATCTGTTATCCGCTCTTCCACTATACACAATTTCTACGGAATTGCTGATCGGGATATTAAACCGGAATCACATTTCCCAACCGGAACAGAAAGAATTGTTATACCATGTAGAAAAAGAACGTTCTTACGCAAAGACCATTTTACAAAATAATGTTATATGTGATGAGATTCCTCATCTCTCTGCTAAGGAATTCATCAAACATCCTATGAAATTATTTGTAGCAGGGGCATTTCTTGACAAAGAGATCACTTATACCTATGAAGACTATATAGAGCACTTGAGATTAACAAAAGATTATGCTAAGAAACATCCAAATTATACTTGCAAAAAAACCAAACAACATACATTTCCAAACATCCAGATTTACATTACCGAGAATGATAATGTACTGATATCCAAAGCACAATCACCAACCATCCATTTTGTGATCCGGCATCCAAAGATTGTGCAGGTATTACAAAATTTTGTTCCAAATGTTGCCGGCAGATAACAAATGGGACAATCCCGTTACAAATATTTATTTGTAAGGGAGTGTCCCATTTATTACATTTCACACCAATTCTATTTAACTACAAACACAATTTTATTCTGCGACAAGAAATTTGTCTCATATTCCAATGTAATTTCCTTTGCATCTTTCGGAACTTCATAATAGACAGCGCCCGCTGCCTTCTTACCCGGCGACATCGTCGCATCAATTGCATCATCCCCAAAATACTGTGCATCCATTGCATATCCATCCGCATAACAATCCCATGACGCCACACTAGAAACCGTTTGATCAACATTACCAATATTCTCAAATTCAAATTCCATTCGATAATACACATAACCGTCCTTTGGTTGTATCACCTGACTGTCTGACTGATACTCCTCGGCAGAAATGTATGTTATCTTCAAATCAGATGTTTCCACTACATCCCCCACCTTAAAAGTATTATCTACTTCTTCACTTGCAGCCTCTGCTGTTTCTTCTTTTGAATCCGTGTCACCGCCCTTACTTTCTGTCTTCGCAGTAACTTCTCCGGTCTTAGTTGCGTCTTCTGCATCATTTCCACCAAGCGCAGTTCCAATGACTGCAATTACCAGAACTGCAATAACAATCCATTTTGCTTTGCCTCCCTGTTTCTTTCTACAATTTGGACATACTTTTGCCTTTTTCGGAATCTCCGACTGACAATGCTTGCAGATCTTTGTCTCCACCTGCTTGTTTTCTGTTGTTTCCTGTTCCATTTTCTTGCCCTCCACTTTTCCTCATATTTTGTGATAATTTTCAGAACCTCTTCCGTATTTTACAAAAAGAAGTATTGTTTCGTCGTCCGCTTCATAGCGGAAACTTTAATTATTTTAACCTATTTCAGGTTAAATATCAATACCCTAAAACAGGTTAGCATATACTACACAAGAGGTGATTCTATGGGAAAATATCAACGTATCCGCGACTTACGGGAAGATCAGGAACTAAATCAAACACAATTTGCCAAAATTTTGGGAATGTCCCAAACGGGTTATTCTAAATACGAAACTGGTGAAAATGATATTCCAACAGAAATACTCTTAAAAATGGCTGACTATTACGAAACAAGTGTCGATTATCTATTAGGACGTACAAACATCAAAAAACCATATCCAAAAGCATAACGCTTTTGAATATGGTTTCTTCTATCCATCCGCTCCCATAAACATAATAAGCAATACAACAAGAAAATAAAATATAAGCAAATAGACAACCGTAAATATCCAGTGTAATTTCTTATTTCCATTCATTAACGGTAACTGATATCGAATACCGCGATAATTTCCCAAAAACAATATAGTACCAATCAAAATTACAGCCATCGCAATTCGATTTAACCAAAGAGGATACCCCGTTAGTGCAATCCCATCCGAATTAGTTGCAGACATTGTTATTGCAATCCACAAACTACCCCAATATCCATAAATGGCAACTAACATTTTCCACAGCACCCCGGAGCGAAAACCAACCGGAAATTTTTCATTGTATGAATACAAACTTCGCGTAAACAAGTTCATGTGTCTCCGATCAGTCATATGTCCTTTATTAACATCTTGCCGCCATCCCTGATCCCTTGCTGCAAGAAACTTCAACAAATCTTTTTCAAATTCGTCCACGTTCTGATAGCGTCGTTGCTTATCTATATTTACGCATTTTTGAATAACAGGTAATAATTTTCCATGATATATTTGACTCTCTGGAAAATCCTTTGTTATCAAATAATACATCGTAACACCTAGTGCATATATGTCTGTTCTTTGATCTGACTGTCCAAATCCATATTGTTCAGGAGCTGCAAATTTTCTTGTTCCCATAAGCCTTGTATCTTCATTTTGACCATAGCTAAATTCTCTTGCCGCATTAAAATCAATTAGTTTTACAACTCCATCATTGCTCACCATAATATTAGAAGGTTTGATATCCCGATGAATAATAGGTGGATCGCTTTTATGCAATATATGGATTGTATCACACAATTGATACATAATCCGTGCTGTCTGTATTTCAGAAAAAGCACCATCTCTCTCCAATACTTTTTCTAATGAAATACCATGAATATATTCCTCTATTACTGTTAAACCGTCTTCCTCCTCCACGCATAATATTATCCCCGGTATATTAGGTATGCAGCTATTCTGTAATTGAAAATATACCTCTTTATTATACAATTGAATCTTTTTCTTTACATAAAGAATTCCTGTCTCATTATGTCGAACCAACCATATTGATTTTATATCATCTAGTTGCATTAATTCCTCATAGCAGGATAATTTATATCTTTCTTCTATCGTCATAGTAACTTGTCTTGTAACCCTTTCCCTAATATACTATAATTCATTATAGCAAATATTTTATTTCTTTCAAACCTCATTGGAAGAAATCAAATTATACCTACTCTTATATTATTTACAATACAGTTACCAATCAAAGGAGAATATTATGTCGGAAGAATCAACAACAGAATTACTAAATATTTTAAATAAACTCGATCAAACAGAATTAGACCAATACATTCAGCAATATGGACATACTGAAACGAATGTTTTTATTTTTTCAGAATATATTGCAAAACACCATCTATCCGTTGCTACCATAGTCCGCAATAGTAAGGGACTAATCTCTAAATCTTATATATACGATATTCTAAGCGGCACCAAAAAAAATCCATCCCGCGATATTCTGCTTATTCTTTGCATTGCTGCAAACATGGATCGTAAATCCACAAGAAGAATCTTAGAGGTCTATGGTCAACGTGATTTATACGCAAAAGACACGCGTGATATCATTATCGCAACCTACATAAACAATAAAAACTTTAATCTAGATCTTATCAACGATGAATTATACCGCCACAATTTACCAACATTACACTCTTGCACAGCGTAAGTTTTCACGGAGATAACGTGAATGGCACATGCCCGAAAACGTAAATAAAGCCATGTAAGTTTGTCTTATATGGTTAAGCAGGCTGGTCTGTCTACGCCGGTGCTTGGTGAGGTTCTTACGAACCTAGCACCGCTGCGTAGGCAGTATAAGTGCAAACGTGCCTGCGTACCATAAAGGCAAACTTACATGGCTTTCTCTATACCTTTCGCATGTGCCTCACACATCTCACAATCCTTACGCTGTGCCAGGGTATCTAGTATGCTCTTCCGAAGTAAACCATTTTCTTTGCCGGTTTTCCACAGTGAACGCACACATCGCTTAAATGTTCCTGTGCAAACGGCATACAACGGGTAGACGCTCCCGTCTCATCCTTGATCGCTTCCTCACAGGAAGTTTCACCACACCACATTGCCTTGATGAATCCCTGCTTATGCTCAATAATATCCGTGAATTCATCCCAGCTTGTTGCAGTATGTGTATTGGCATCTCTATGCTTTAACGCCTTGTTATACATATCTTTCTGAATGGTTTCTAACAGTTCACCAATCACTGTTTCGATCTCATCCAAAGATACCTCGATCTTTTCTCCGGTATCACGACGTACCAGCAATGCCTTGTTTGCTTCAATATCTCTCGGTCCGATCTCTACACGGATCGGAATTCCACGCATCTCCTGCTCCGCAAACTTCCATCCCGGATTCTTATCGGAATCGTCTACCTTTACTCGATATGCAGATAATTTTTCTTTCAATTCCGCAGCCTTCTCTAAAACGCCTGCCTTCTTCTGCATGACCGGAACGATCATAACCTGTGTCGGAGCAACCTTCGGAGGCAGTACCAGACCGGAATTATCACCATGAACCATAATGACCGCACCGATCAAACGGGTTGTCATTCCCCAGGATGTCTGATGCACATATTCCAATTTGTTATCTTTGCTCGTATACTGAATACCAAATGCCTTTGCAAATCCATCGCCAAAATTATGACTGGTACCAGACTGCAACGCCTTACCATCATGCATCAATGCCTCGATCGTATAAGTTGCCTCTGCACCTGCAAATTTTTCTTTCTCCGTTTTGCGTCCGCGAATTACCGGCATAGCCAATACATCCTCACAGAAATCTGCATACAGATTCAACATCTGTAATGTTCTCTCTTCTGCTTCCTCTGCAGTTGCATGTGCGGTATGACCTTCCTGCCATAAAAATTCCCGTGAACGAAGGAATGGTCTTGTCTCTTTCTCCCAACGCACAACCGAGCACCACTGATTATATACTTTTGGAAGATCACGGTAAGACTGGATATCATCTTTATAAAAATCGCAAAACAATGTCTCAGAAGTCGGTCTGACACACATTCTCTCCTGTAATTGATTCAAGCCGCCATGTGTTACCCATGCAACTTCTGGTGCAAATCCTTCTACATGATCTTTCTCCTTCTGCAACAGACTTTCCGGAATAAATATTGGTAAATAAACATTCTCTACACCGGTTGCTTTAAAGCGTTCATCCAACTGTTTCTGGATCAATTCCCAGATCGCATATCCTGCCGGCTTTAATACCATGCATCCCTTAACACTTGTATACGCAATCAAATCTGCTTTTACACAAGTATCCGTATACCATTGTGCAAAATCTTCCTCCATGGAAGTGATCTGTTCTACTAACTTCTTATCGTTTGCCATGTTCTCTCTCCTTCATATATTCTGTCAAACTGATACATCCTGACCGGATGTTCTCGATCAACAGGTAATCACCTGTTCTTACTCGCTATCGCTCATTATATCCCGATTATTCCTTATTTGCAAGCAAAACAACCTGTCTGACGATCAATACTCCAATCGGTCCCAGCAAAAAACCGGCCACCCCAAATAACCGAAAGCCAATATACATACTCATAATCGTATAGATCGGTCTTAACCCTATCTGCTTTCCTATCATTTTCGGCTCTGTGATCTGACGAATCACAACGCAGCAGACATAGGCAATCCCAATGATAACCGCCTTGCCAAAGGATCCGGTAAAAATCAGATACAACACATATGGAATCAGTATGATTCCCGCACCCAGTATTGGCAGTGCATCTACCACCGCCGTCAACGGTCCAAGAAATACATAATATGGTTGTCCGATCAGGCAAAATGCAATCGTACATACAATACTATCCAGCAACATGATCCGTCCTTGTGCCTTTATATACGTTTTCAAAGTATGTTTACAAGATGTCACGATATTACATATATTCCTGCCAATATCATTTTGCAGCAATCTCTCCCTGATCTGCTCATAATCTAATATCAGAAAAAAAGTTGCAATTATAGTTACAATAAATGCAAACAAGAAACCAAAAAAGCGTTCCACCGTCTGCACGGAAAATAAGGTCATTTGGGAAACTATACCGATTCCTGCCGACCTGCCGGCTACACTTTCTTTCATTATGGTCATCCAGTTTTCGAGATAAGCAAAACATACTCCGGAACGCATCTGAAACCAGGCGTCCAACTGACAACAGCATTTTCTCATAAGGCATAACGCTTTTGCCTCATAAAACGGATAATTTAACAAAATATTTTTTGCCTCCGCACACAGATATCCAATCAGACCCATACACACAATCAGAATAACCGCATAAAAGACCACAACCGCTATAGCTAACAACCTCTTTTTCTGTCCGGTATTGTGTTCCCATAAGGAACATTTCTGAAATATTTTACGAATAAACGGATAATATAATATTGCAACAACGGCAGCTACCACAAAGGGAATGACTAACGGCAGCAAAAAACGGAAGATCAGATAAAGTGCCGTGAACAGTCCCATATACAAAGCAATTTTACGATACACACTGACGTCCTCCTAAAAACAGGATAAGATATATTACATATCTTACCCTGTCTGATCCACATCATGCATATTTCGATATAGAACCTTCTAAAAATCCTCCATCTCAATCACATCAAATACATCACCTTCCGGTTCACATTTGAACACCAGATGTTCCCCGCTTGACGGATGCTCAAATTCCAATCTGGTTGCAAACAATGCAATCTGCTGATATTGCTTTTTCGTTTTCATGAACTGCGGATTATACTTTGTATCACCATAAATGCCGGCTCCCCGGCTTGCCATCTGTACACGGATCTGATGATGTCTGCCTGTCAGCAGTTCGATCAACACATAAGTAAGAATTCCCTGATCCGTTTCAAACACATCCAACACCTCATAATCCAAAATTGCACGCTTGGCACCTTTCGTACCTTTATTAACAACTTTGGTCGTATTCGTCTTACCATCCTTTAACAGATAATCTTTGAGTGTACCGCTCTCTTGCGGAAGTTCTCCGGTTAGAATTGCCTGATAGAATTTGATCATTGTTCCATCCTGCACCTGGTCGGACAGTTTGGCTGCTGCATCCTGATTCTTAGCAAACACCATCACTCCACCGACCGGACGATCCAAACGATGAATCATGGCAAGATACGGTTCTTCATCCATCTCCTCTTTTTCAAAAATATAATGTTTCAGATAAGTCAGCAGATCTACATCCCTGCTCTTATCTCCCTGAACCGGCATCCCAACCGGTTTGATGCATACTAAAATATCCGAATCCTCATGCAATATCTCAACTTTCACACTGACGTCCTCCTCTGATCAGATTCTGCAATTATCAAACAGATCTTAATTCGAATAAATTATAAAATGACGCATACAAAAATGCAACCGTGAAAATCACATCAAAAAACGATAACCAATTCCCCAGATTGTCTCAATATATTTCTCTTCACACCCCTCCGGTTCAATCTTTTTTCGAATCTTCTTCACAAAAGTTGCCACGCTATTATATCCGCTCTCTATGTATCTCTCATCCCACGTATTCTTATACAATTCGTCTTTGCTCACTACCACATTGGCGCGTTGCGCCAAATATAAAAGAATGTCAAATTCCCTTAATGTCATAGGAATCTCCTGATCCTTCAAATACACCTTTCGGTTCTTCACCTCAATGGAAAGCGAACCGGATCGAATACATCCAAAAGAACGTGTTAAGCGTATATACTGTTCCAACCTGGCATGAAGTCTTGCAAGCAATTCCCCATTACTGCATGGTTCTACAATATAATCATCCGCCCCCATCTGAAACATCTTTATCTTCACCCACTCATCATCATTTACTGTCAGAATAACAATAGGAATATCCGTAAAATAACGCAGTTTCTCACATAGCGAAAAATAAATACCTGCATCTCTGCAATTAAGCAGTATCAGATTCCAGTCAAGGATTCGTCGTCCTATGTCTTGCGGAATCTCCATTTCCTCCTCATCTACAGAATATCCGCTTAATTCCAGATATTCTTTAATCCGACAGTTTCCTCTTTTTTGGTCGTGCAATAATAAAATACGGTACACGAAAAAAACCCTCCTTACTATATAATCTTGTGTAATGTGAAAAATGAACCGATTCGGTTCTAGAGACGGACTTAAAAAGAAATATCGTCCGCCATGAAAGATATGCTATACCACATATCTCATTATATTGCTGCAACCAAATATATGATTGCAGCAATTATATTCTTGCTTGTAACAATGACCAATAATATTATGTCATCCTACTTTTAACTTGAATTTCTGAACTTCTTTGTCCGTCTCTGCAATGGCAATCTGTCCACCCAAAGAACGAATCTTCTCATCAAATGCTTCATATCCACGTTGAATATACTTAATATCCTCTACTTCCGTGAAGCCATCTGCTGCCAGACCGGCAATTACAAGTGCAGCACCTGCACGTAGATCCGGTGCAACAACATTCGCACCAACAAATTTCTCAACGCCATCAATAATTGCAGTATTACCTTCTACCTTAATCTGTCCGCCCATCCGGAACAACTCATCTACATACTTGAACCGATTTTCAAAAATACTCTCGGTAATAATGGAAGTACCTTCGGATAATGCCAGTACAACCGCCATCTGTGGCTGCATATCCGTTGGAAATCCCGGATATGGTAACGTCTTAATATTCGTAGCCCGTAACCGGTGATTACTTACCACTCTTACTGCATCATCATATTCCATTACCACTGCACCAATCTCTTTCAGTTTGGAAGAAATTGCCTCTAAATGCTTCGGAATGACATTACGAATCGTAACATCTCCTTTTGTCGCAGCGGCCGCAACCATAAAGGTTCCTGCTTCAATCTGATCCGGAATAATGGAATATTCCGTGCCTTTTAACTTCTCTACACCACGTATACGAATTACATCCGTTCCGGCGCCCTTAATATTAGCACCCATGCTATTCAGGAAATTCGCAACATCTACGATATGCGGTTCCTTTGCCGCATTCTCAATGGTAGTCTTACCTTCTGCCAAAACTGCCGCCATCATAACATTGATGGTTGCACCAACCGATACAACATCCATATAAATATGATTACCGATCAGCTGTTCTGCCTCTACATGAATCATACTGCTATGTATGTCGACATCTGCACCTAACGCTTTAAATCCCTTGATATGCAGATCGATCGGTCTGCTTCCGATATTACAGCCACCCGGCAATGCCACACTGGATCTCTTATACTTTCCAAGCATTGCACCTAACAGATAATATGATGCACGAATCTTACGAATAAACTCGTCATCCACACAATTATCCGCATGCGGATTAATTGTACCTCCGCAAATCTTAACTGTATGTTCATCTATATATTTAACCTTTGCGCCAATTCCCTCGATCGCCTGCAAAAGAACTCTGGTATCTCTTACATTCGGAACATTCTCAATTACAACTTCTTCATCTGTCATAATTGCCGCAGCCAAAATACCGAGTGCTGCATTCTTTGCTCCTGCAATGGAAACTTCCCCTACTAATGGAGTGCCTCCCTTAATTACATACTGCTCCATATCGCACCTCTTGCTATAGTCCTCGACTACTTAGTGTAGACGTAATTATTTTCATTATAGCATGAATGATAGATTTGTAAACCGTTTTTTCTTATTTGACTTTAAAAAATTAAGGACAAACTTATCTTTTATAGTTCTTCGCCTTGATTTTCCGCCTCACAATAAATACAACGATAGATCCGTTTTTGTGGATCCGTCAGCTTAAAAATCTGCTGGATTCCCTGCTCTGTTGTGGTAATGCAGCGTGGGTTTTTACATTTTACAACATTGACGATCTGTTCCGGCAAACCGACTTTTTTCTTTTCTACGGTAACACCATCTTTAATAATACAAACGGAAATACCCGGATCTACATAGCCTAAGATATCCAGGTTAATATCATAATCCGGATGATCGATCTTCAATATATCTTTCCTTCCCATCTTACGGCTCGTAGCATTTTTAATAATCGCAACGGAACAATCCAGCCGGTCTAAATGCAGATATTTATATACCAACATCGCTTTTCCTGCTGTAATATGGTCTAATACAATTCCATTCTGAATGCTGTCAATATTCATAATGACATCCTCTCTTTCGCATAATTCATTCTATTTGTCTGTGAGTCCCAATAATGTCATGATCAATGCCATCCGGACATACTTTCCATTTAGTACCTGTTTAAAATAACATGCTCTCGGATCATCATCTACTTCCACTGCGATCTCATTTACCCTTGGAAGCGGATGAAGAATACTCAGATCCTTTTTCGCATTTTTCAGCTTAGGCATATCCAGAATATAGGTGTCCTTTAACCGGATATAATCCGCCTCATTAAAGAAACGCTCCTGCTGTACTCTTGTCATATATAACACATCTAATTGATCAACTACTTCATCAATGGTACGAACCTGCTCAAATGAAATATTCTTCTGCTCGAACACCTCTTCCTTAATATACTCCGGAAGTTCTAACTCCTCCGGTGAGATCATAATATATCGCACATTCTCATAACGGGAAAGTGCCTTGATCAGGGAATGCACCGTACGTCCAAACTTAAGATCCCCACAGAATCCGATTGTTATGTCTCCAAGTCTTCCCTTTTCTCTACGGATTGTCAGCAAATCTGCAAGTGTCTGTGTCGGGTGATTATGTCCTCCATCCCCTGCATTAATAATTGGAATTCCGGACTTCATTGCAGCAAGGTATGGTGCACCTTCTTTGGGATGACGCATCGCAATGATATCTGCATAGCACGAAACCACTCGAACAGTGTCCGCTACACTTTCTCCTTTACTTGCGGATGACGATGCTGCGGAAGATACACTTAACACATCTCCGCCAAGTTCCATCATTGCCGCCTCAAAGCTTAACCTTGTACGGGTACTCGGTTCAAAAAACAATGTTGCTAATTTTTTTCGTTTACAAACATCCTGGTATTTCTCTTTGTGCGCAATAATGTCGTCTGCTAAATCTAGCAGCTCCTCTAATTCTTTCACACTCAAATCCATTGGATCAATTAAATGTCTCATTTTTTTCCTCCTGTGGTGTTTGTTCTATTGAACATGAAATATCATGTTCTTTTAAATATGCCTCTGCCTCATCCCGAAATTCCTTCGCAATGCGCAGCGCATATTGTTTTCGATCTGCATACACCCGCAATTCCACTGTACTAATCTCATCATTAACAATCCGGTACGCCCGTATCTTCTTCCATTCCAGATAGGTAATTCCAATAAATACCCCGATCGGTGCAATACCGCTCCGCATACGGCTATTCAAAAATATCAACAGCACAAAAGCAAGCAGTGCAGGCAAAAACCGATAATTATGAAAATATAACATGCCTGCCACCAATACAAGTGACACATTTACATAAAGAATCTCTAATGGCCCCGTTTGTCTCCCATACCGGCTCTCGATCGTGATCTCCTTTTGCTTATCAATGGTAGAAAATGCGATCACACATGCTGTTCCAAATCCAAGAAATAATATGATTGCGAATGCATTTAATATAATGTCTAACTCCATATCGCTACCTCATAATTGCAAAATAATATCCTGCCATGTATCATCCATGACAGGATATTCATTTATCAACTATTAATCAATGTGACCATAACGGCTTTCTCAGCATGCCGCCGGTTCTCTGCCTGATCCAATATAAAATCAAGATTCTCATCCACTACATCCTGACTGATCTCAAAACCAACATGCATTGGCATGTCATGCATTACTTTTGCCTTGCTTCCTGCAAGAAATTCTTTGTTGATCTGATATGGCATCATCTTTGCTAATGTCTCTTCCTTCTGTTTCTGATAAGCCGGATTATTAAAGAACTCCATATCTACCCATGTATCGGTATATAATACATCCATCTCGGCTGCATACTTCTTTGCCTCTTCCATGGACATAGATGGATCTAACTCTACATAATAGCCGGTTGCCTTTGCTTTCTCATAAAAATCTGCATCTACCGCAGTCTCATTCACCAACGGAGTCAGACCATAAATGGTTCCCTCACCCATCTTTGCAAAGAACTCAACCAATGAATTAAACACATTATTCTTTGCTCCAATGTACATAAGTTTTACATTCAATCCACCAAAATGCTCTTTCAAAGTTAAAGCATCTGCCAGAATCTGACATGGATGGTATGTGGAATCGCAACCGTTGATAAACGGAACGGTTACATTTTTATTGAACAATTCTACTGTGTCATTTTTAATAAGACGTGCCATGATAATATCTACATTACGACAAACATATTTGATCTCTGAAACCGTCTCTCCCAAAACAAAATTGGAATCTTTCCAAAGCTGGTTATAATATGTACCACCAAGTTCTGTGATTCCCGTTGTAAATGACAGGAATGTTCTCGTCGACGTTTTCTCAAATAACGTATATAATTTTTTTCCTTTTAATGTGTCTGCATACTTCTCCGGCGACTTCTTCATGTCATATGCCAGATCAAGAATCTCATTCAATTCCTCTTTGGAGAAATTGCTAAAATTCACCATGTTTTTCATCTTCCGAATCCCTCTTTCTACTTACTCTGTCACTCTGATTTGTATCATCTTATTCATTATATCCAATTGATTAAGAAATGCAACAGGTTTTTGTGTTTTTGTAGAAAGCCGCAAGAACACCCATCTCTAGGAAACCGTTTCTGATGTTGTCTCCACCTCTGTTATTGTTTCTTTCTCCTCAGAGACGTGGTTTTGCTGATTGTTTTTTCGTTTTAAACGTTTCTGGCGACGCTTGTCCACCGGGCGCATATTCGCTGCCGCTGCTTCAAGTCTTGCCTGCTGGATCTCGCGAAGTGTCTGATCCAGTTTCCGATACCTTTCTTCCGCTCTTTGCTCCTGCTCCTTTGTCATGCCTTGAAACTGCGTAACTACCGCATTTGCCGCATGTTCCCCTGCCGTCTTACCGATCAATTCATTATTTTCCTGAATCGCATTGGACAGGATACGGTTCATGATCTGTTGAAACTGTTCCATTTTTTCTTCATTTGTCAGAGCTCTTTGATGAACCGGAATCATCTCATTTTTTGTTGTCTCATTTTCCTGTTTTTTATCTGTTTCAGACATAGCCACTGCTGCAATCTGATTATCTTTTTTCACTTGTTTTTCCGTAATCTGTTTTCTTCTCATCTCCAGATAATTCCGGATTGCTTTCAACTGCAATCCTTTTTCTTTTAAGTCCCGGACTTTAGAAAGTACTTCAATATCTTTTTCCGTATAGTAACGATGTCCCATTTCATTGCGGTGGATATCCATTTTTAATTCTTCTTCCCAATATCGCAATACATGAGATTCCACACCAACTTTCGCCGCTGCTTCTTTGATCTGATAATACGTTTCTTTCATGTCTTTCCAGCCTCCCTTGATATGTTCATATGGTATTATTATACGGAAACGGGGAGGCATGTCCTAGTAGGTATCGTTCGCAATATATATGTAAAAATGGGATTTTTCGACGGGCAAAAAATCACCTTTCCGCTACAGAAATTGTCTGCATCAAAAAGGTGATTCTTATCTTATTCATGTCCAATTATCTTACATTGTCCTAATTTATTTGCTTTGTAAATGGTTCCGTTGTATGTAACCTTCTTATTCTTGACCATTTTACCATTGCTTCCAAAGTAATACATCTTGCCTGTAATTCTAAATGTTTTTCCCTGTACCCGGATTCCTTTTTTATCTACATAGTAACGATTCTTACCTTTCTTGATCCACTTCTTTTTCTGGACAATTCCTTTTTTATTACAGTAATAATACTTGCCCTTGTACTTTTTCCAGCCGGAAGATCGTTTTCCGTTTGACTTAAAGAAGTATGTATTCTTACCAATCTTAACCAGTTCCTTCTTTGCTACTGCACCATCTGATTTCACATAAACCAATGTATTGCCTTTGTATAACCACTGGCTTAATAAGATCAAGCCCTTTTCGTTCGCATAATAATCTTTACCTTTTACCGTAAACCACTTTTTCTTCACCATTTTACCATTGATGTAATAATATTGATGAATACCGTCTTTTGCTTTGCGGAAACCGGTAGATGATGTTGTTTCGGTTGATTTCTCTGTTGTTGGTTGTTCTGTCGTTGTCTGCTCTGTTGTAACCTGTTCTGTCGTGCTTGGAGTATTCGGCACTGTAATAACCGTCGCATTAGATGGTGCCGTACCCAATACCGTTGCGTAATTATCTGCCCTCTCATAATTGGTGATCGTAACCGTTGTCAGATCAATCGTTCTTCCCCACGAAATCTCACAATTCGGCTTATAATTTGCCTCTCCAACCGTAACCACATTTCCGTTTTTCGCTATAATAAATACAGAATGAGAACCACTGATTCTTACGATATCCCCAACCTTTATCTCCTGATACGCCTTCCCGGAATTTGTATGAAGTGTCCATGTTGTATCACCAAACACATCATAACCTAATTTGTTTGCAAATCCCATACACTGTGCTGCCGACAAGTGACCTTTACACGCAAAATGATTACAGGTACAGCCGTTCGTTCCATTTGTATGTCTTCCGTCTTTGATTTTATGTAATTTCGCATCACACGGACTACTCGTATACCCATCCGAATTATCTACTGACATTCCTACGTGATTCCAATACTTCTCATTAGGGAATTTGTTCTGTAACTCTGTCATTCTTGCATTAAAATCAACCGTTGCCGCCCGACCTGGAATGTTCAGAAACATCACCCCAAATAATATCCCTGCCGCAGCCAGACATATCTTCCAAATCTGTAGTCTGCTATAGATCGTCTTCTTCTCCATACAATTCATCTTTCGTATACCCTCCATTTTTACTTTGTGTAACTATAAAAACATATACCTATTGAAAATCAGCTTAATAGTATTAGTATAACACTACTATTACTGTCTTGTAAATTCATCCCTATCAGAATCTCACATATTTATTAAATTATTGTGAAAAATGGAAATTTGAGGACTAATTTATTATTCAAATATTTAAAACCAAATTTCACACAATAATACTTGCATTTGATCAATGACAATGTTATTATAAATTCAAAGCATATTTTTCATATTGGGTATGGCCTTGATGCTGCATACTTTTCTGTGTATTTTATTTTATTTCAATTATCTCGAAAATTCATGCTTTATTTCACACTATTTATTTTTATACAGCAGGAATTTTTAGAGATTTACTTATTATAATAATCTGATGTTCCTGCTATAACAAAGGAGGAACATATATGACAGGAAACAGAGAATATAAGAGTGATGTATTTAGTATGTTGTTAGAGGATCCGGAAAATGCATTGAGCCTTTATAATGCAATGAATGATTCAGATTATACCGATCCCGACATGGTGGAGATATGTACATTAGACAAGGGCATTTCCTTGACAGTACACAACGACGCTTCCTTTGTATTAGATATGCATTTAAGCATATATGAACACCAGTCAACCATATGTCCCAATATGCCGGTTCGAAGTCTGATCTACTTTACAATTATATTACAGGATATGCTGAAAAATAAAAATCTATATGGCAGGAAATTGATCAAAATTCCCACACCAAGATTTGCCGTTTTTTATAACGGAGAAGAGGCTCAACCGGAGCAATATGAATTAAGATTATCAGATGCATTCGAACATCCAATCGAACAACCTGAAATTGAACTTGTATGTACTGTATATAATATTAATTATGGTAAAAACAGGAAATTATTGGAAAAATGTCCATTTTTGAATGAATACATGATTTTTGTAGACTATGTCCGCGAGAATCATCGTATTAACGGATATGAATATCTGGAGCATTCCATTGAAACCGCTATTGATCGTTGTATTAATGAAGATATATTGCGTGATTTCCTGATAGAACATCGTTCGGAGGTGGTAAAAGTGGTTAAGCTAGATTATACATTCGACAGACAATTAATGTTAGAGCGAGAAGACAGTCGAGCGGAAGGCCGCGAAGAGGGACGAAAGGAAGGCCGTGAAGAAGGACGCGAGGAAGGACGCAAAGAAGGCCGTAAAGAAGGCCGCGAAGAAGGACGCGAAGAAATGGCAAACGAAATGACAGAATTGGCGATTCATCTAATCAATGCCGGTCGAGCAAACGAAATCGAGAGATGTAAAGATTCTGTATACCGTAATACATTACTTAAGGAATTTCATTTAATATCGTAATTTACATCATGTAAATACGCCTCATCGGATAAACATTCTGCATAGCATTACTATCCGGTGAGGCGTTACTTTTTATTTCCTTATTCCATCTTAAAAAATTATTATTTTTTCAAAATTTTATCCAAATATTGTCCGGTATAACTCTTCTCATTCGTCGCAATCTCTTCCGGTATTCCCGCTGCCACAACCGTTCCTCCCTGATCGCCGCCTTCCGGTCCAATGTCAATAATATAATCTGCTGTCTTAATAACCTCTAAATTATGTTCAATAACAACAACCGTATTACCGCCCTCAGATAACCGACGCAGAATCTCGACTAACTTATGCACATCCGCAAAATGCAGTCCCGTTGTTGGCTCATCTAAGATATAGATTGTTCGTCCGGTACTTCTACGGGACAATTCTGTTGCTAGTTTCACACGCTGTGCTTCGCCGCCGGAAAGTGTAGTCGATGGTTGTCCTAACCGGATATAGCCAAGTCCCACCTCCTTCAAAGTCTCAATCTTTCGAAGAATAGACGGAACATTTTGGAAGAAATCACACGCTTCATCCACGGTCATATCCAGAACATCATAGATATTCTTTCCTTTGTATGTTACTTCCAATGTCTCGCGGTTATATCGTTTGCCTCCACATACCTCACATGGAACATAGACATCCGGCAGGAAATGCATCTCAATCTTGATAATACCGTCACCTCTGCACGCTTCACAACGGCCACCGGATATATTAAATGAAAACCTTCCCTTCTTATACCCCTTTGCCTTGGCATCCTTCGTTCCCGCAAAGAGATCCCGGATCATATCAAATACACCCGTATAGGTTGCCGGGTTTGAGCGTGGTGTTCTTCCGATCGGTGACTGGTCGATATTGATCACTTTGTCAAGCTGATCCAATCCCTCAATACCGTCATGTTCGCCTGCTTTTACTCTGGCACGATTCAGTTCCTTCGCTAAATGCTTGTAAAGAATCTCATTTACTAAGGAACTCTTACCGGAACCGGATACTCCGGTTACACAGGTCATAACCCCTAACGGAAATGGTACATCAATATTCTTCAGGTTATTCTGTCTGGCTCCTTTTACCGTAATCCATCCGGTTGGCTGTTTTCTCTCTGTCGGCACTGGAATCTTGATCCTGCCGGACAGATACGCACCTGTAATAGACTTCTTATTCTTCATGATCTGCGCTGCCGTTCCCTGCGCGACTACCTCACCGCCAAGCTCGCCTGCACCCGGTCCGATATCCACAATGTGATCTGCCGCAAGCATCGTATCTTCATCATGTTCAACCACAAGTAATGTATTACCCAGATCCCGCAAATGTTTCAGCGTAGCAATCAACTTATCGTTATCCCGCTGATGCAGACCTATACTTGGTTCATCCAGGATATATGCCACACCAACTAATCCTGAACCGATCTGTGTTGCCAGACGGATTCGCTGTGCCTCGCCACCGGAAAGCGTTCCGGTCGGACGGTATAATGCCAGATAATTAAGACCCACATCCAAAAGAAAATGTAGTCTCGCTTTAATCTCCTTCAGGATTCCCCCGCCGATAAACTGCTGCCGTTCCGTCAGTTCCATATTGTCCAGAAATTCCACTAATTTATCAATTGACATCTTCGTGATTTCATAAATGTTCTTGCCGGCAATCGTCACCGCAAGAGACTCCCTCTTCAGACGCTGTCCTCCACAGTCATCACAAGGTGTGATCGTCATAAAGCTTTCATACTCTTCCTTCATGGAATCCGATCCTACTTCCCTATAACGCCGCTGCACATTACGGATCAAGCCCTCAAATGCCACATCATAGATACCTTCACCCCGCTGCCCTTTATAATATACCTTCACCTCATGTCCGTTGGTTCCATACAGAATTACATTCCTAGCCTCTTCTGACAACTGATTAAATGGCGTACTCAGATCAAAATGATATTCCTTTGCCAATGCATCCAAAATGGCACGGGTATACGACTTCTTATCCGTACAGGACTGCCAGCCAAGTACCGCAATCGCACCATCTGCAATCGATATACTCTGATCCGGTATCATCAGATCCACATCAAATTCCATCTTATAGCCAAGTCCAAAACAAGTCGGACAGGCACCAAACGGGTTATTAAATGAAAAACTTCTCGGTTCAATCTCATCAATACTGATTCCACAATCCGGGCAGGAAAAGCTGGAACTCATGTTAATCGGCTGGCCACCGATCACATCCACTACCATAATACCTTCTGCCAACTTCATAACTGCCTCAATGGAATCATTTAACCGGCGTTCGATTCCCTTCTTCACAACCAGACGGTCGACAACAATCGACACATCATGCTTCTTATTCTTATCAAGTGCGATCTCCTCTGACAGATCATATAACGACCCATCTACAATCACTCGTACATAACCACTCCGCTTTGCCTGTGCAAGCACCTTCTCATGTCGTCCCTTTCTTCCACGGACAACCGGTGCCAGCAGCTGAAACTTCGTTCCCTCCGGCAGTTCCATGATTGTATCTACCATCTGATCAACGGTCTGTTTCTTGATCTCTTTGCCACACTGCGGGCAATGTGGAACACCAATTCTCGCATACAGCAGACGGAAGTAATCATAGATCTCCGTCACCGTTCCCACGGTAGATCGCGGATTGCGGTTCGTTGACTTCTGATCAATAGAAATTGCCGGGGACAGCCCTTCAATCTTCTCCACATCCGGTTTCTCTGCCTGTCCTAAAAACTGTCTTGCATAAGAAGATAACGACTCCATATATCTTCTCTGTCCCTCTGCATAAATGGTATCAAATGCAAGAGATGACTTACCGGAACCAGATAATCCGGTCAGCACCACTAACTCATTCCTTGGTATCTTAATATCAATATTCTTCAAATTGTGCTCCTTCGCACCTTTGATCGTAATATATTGTTTCATGATGTATATCCTTTCTCAAAATCCGATGTCCTAACATTGCCGATGAGCACATAATTCAAAGAAGCAAATCCTATTATTCATGCTCATCTATTATTCTGACCGTAATTATAGCATTTCACGCAAAAAAAGTACAGAACAAATCGAATGTTTGTTCTGTACTTAAAATATACTAAGTAACGATATGATTCTATTCGTTTATCTCGCTATTTTACCTGAATCGTAATCTTCGCTTTCCTACCGCTTCCATCCTTTGCAGTTGCCGTAATCTTAACTTTTCCTTTCTTGATTCCGGTTACTTTACCTTTTGCATTTACCGTTGCAATCTTTGGATTAGAAGAAGTCCACGATACTTCTTTACTGATTCCTTTTGAAGGTGAAAGCACTGCTTTGATCGTTGTCGACTTTTTAACCTTAATTTTCTTAGTCTTTGCGATCAGCTTCACTTTCTTGACAGCCTGTTTCATAACTGTAATTTTGTAAACTGCCTGAATAGAATCGTCCTCATCCGAAGTTGCCATAACAACAATCTTCCTGCCTTTGGCTCTCTTCTTCACGGAAACAACACCTTTGCTGTTGACGGTTGCATATTTCTTATCTGCGCTACGGATTGACCAGGTTACATCCTGATTATCCGCATTTGCCGGAAATATATTTGCTTTCAGTGCAATTCGCTTACCCGGTGCAACTTTTCTGGTAATACCCGTGATCGTAATCTTTGCCACATCTACCGGTTCATCATTATCCATGTCCTCATCAGAATCATTCTGCTTCGGATCTTTATCACCCTTCTGATCAGAATCCTGTGTTGCTTTTGCTAAAACCGTAATCCGGCAGGTTGCTTTCACACCGCTTCCATCTTTGGCAGTTGCTGTGATCTCCGCTGTTCCTGCAGCTACCGCTGTTACGGTGCCATCTGTTACGGTCGCAACCTTTGCATTATTAGTTGACCATTGTACGGACGTATCAAATGCATCATCCGGTGTTACCGTTGCTGTCAATGTTGTATTATCACCAACAGTCAATGTTTCCGACGTGCTGTCTAATGTTATCTTAGTCACCAGAATTTTCTCATATGTTACTGTATAGGTTACAGCATCGGTAACCACCTGTTTTGTTCCAACCTCATATACTTTGCCCGATGCATCTTTCCATTTTCCGGCATAGCCTTTCTTTGCAGGAACCTTCGGCAATGTAACTTCTGTTCCCTTATACACTTTTTCTGAAGCCTTCACTTCATTTCCATCCGAATCAAGATATTTCACTTCATACTGTGTAAGCACCTGTCCGTTCTCATCTTTTGGCTCGGATGAATATATATCCTTATCTCCATCCGTGGATGAAATGTCATTATTACCAATCAGCGTAATATTTCCCGACTCAATTGCTTTTTTCGAAGAATCCTTTGGTACATCTGCCTTTACTGTTGAATCCTTGATCGTAACCTTATCTCCCTTGATTGCCGGAACATCTTTCTCACCTCTTACACTGATATTCGCATCCTTAATGGTAACAGAACCGGTTGCTTCAATCCTTCCGGAGCTTAGTTTACCATCTCCTGTAATTGTAACAGAGCCTTTGTCTGCCTTGATTCCGCCTTTGATTACAACATCATCTGTTGCGGTTCCGTCAGAAGCCTTGTCAATCTGAATATCAGTATTGACTGTATCATCCGTATTTGCAATCACCAGATCTTTGATCTTTGCATCCTTGAATATAATCTTAGCTATATTCTCTGCCTTAACCGTAATATCCTCATTGTTACCACAGATCGTATATGTTTTATCCTTTTTATCCAATGTCAGAACATTATCTGCCAATGTTGCAGTCGTTGTTCCGTCCTCATCCCGTAATGCGTCCATGTAGTTTGCATCTGTTGCCTTTGAGACATCAATAACATATGGATCTTCTACCAGCGTATAAATGTCTGTCTTGTCAGATACTGTTCCTGCTTTGTGCGTTGCTGTCTCGGCATATCTTGCCACAACAGAATATTTTGTAAATGCAGACAATCCGGTAAATGTTACTGTGCTTTCATCAGCCTTTTTCTGAATCCAGTCCTTACCATTATTTAACGAATACTCTACACCATCTACCGTTTTTACTGTAATGCTGTTTGAAGTACGTTTTACCAAAACCGGCTTCTCTGCTGTCTGGGTGCAATCTGCTTTTGCAACAATAACCGTAATATCTTTTGTCAGGACTGCGTCCTCATCCTGTTCTGATATTCCATAATCTGCCATTGCTTTTTTACTCCAGGCAAACTTCATGGTAGCTGTTAAGCTGCGTGTTGTAACATCCTGTTTTTCTACTGTTCTATCTGGTGTTTCCCATGTAAATGTTCCATATTCCGTGGAACCTCCTGTCAATACAGCATCACTTAACTTCTGACCATACACCAGACCGGATGCAGACGGGAATGTGATAGCCGGAAGTCCTGCACGTTTTACATTTACGGACACTTTCCGTGTAATCGTACCAGTCGTTTCCTCATATCCGGTCACCTTGCTAAATGTATAATTCTTCTTTGCCGTATCTGATAACGTCAGCTTCACATCACCCGAATAGGTTCCTCTTTTCGGAGTGGCAGAAGGATCAACCCATGCAAACGTTCCGTACTCTGTAGAACCGTCTGTCAACGATGCCTTTACTAATGATTCACCCTCCTCGATATCACCTGCGGTAGGGAATACCACATCTGTTATTCCTTTCGGATTGACTGTCAACGTTCCGTTCACCGGTGTAATATTATAGTTATCATTTGTTCCTATTGTAACCTCAATATCATATGTACCCGCATCTGAATCTGTCTTTGCAGATGTAGATAATGTGACATCTATACTGTCTCCCTTTATCAGATTTTCAGATGTGATCTGATAGGTCAATTGTGGGTTGGCATTTCCATATGTCTTTTCTTTATTGTCTGCCGTAATGGTAATCGCTCTCTTACTAACATTTACTGTTACCGGAATGCTTAACTCATTCTTGCCATATGTAACCTTAATATTGTCTGTATATGCTCCGGCTGCAAGTCCTGTTTTCGCCTGCACTGTAAGCGTTGCTTTCTCTCCGGCTACGATCGCAGAAACTGCTCCCGTCAAGGTGAATGCACTTGCGGAACCTTTTTCCATTGCGATTGTGGTATTTGCATCTGCATTTCCCTGATTGGTAATCACAACCCTTGCTGATGAACCCGTCGTATATCCATACTCTAATTTGTCACAGCTTATAGATGTTGATTCTGCTACAAGTTCTGCCTTTGGCGCTGCTGTTACTGTTACTGTACACGTTGCCGTTAATGCTGTACCATCTTTTGTTGTTGCTATAATCTTCGCATCGCCTGCCGCATTTGCAGTTACTTTTCCTGTTGCATCTACTGTAGCAACTGTTTTATTAGAAGATGTCCAGGTTACATTCTTGTTTGCTTTGTCCGGAGTTACGGTTGCAGAAAGTGTTGCCGTTTTTCCTTCTGTTAAAGATAAGGTTGTTGGAGTTACTGTAATGCCAGTTGCTTTGGTAGTAGTATCTCCTGCTGGTTTAAAATTACTTCCACCCCAGAAATCAGCGCTAATCGCCTGATTAGTAAATCCCTCATCTGTACTATTCCTATATTTAAGATACAATGCCGCTGCCGCGCCAACCAGACCTGCATTATAATCTAATGTTACTTCATTTGTTGTAGAATCCCGTACCGAATCATTATAAGTTGTAAAATCATTAGAACTTGGTCCACCACAAAGCGCACCATATAACGTATATTTTTCTGTCGCATCACTATTAAATTCATCCCATCCGGAATAGCCGGATGCTGCCCTATGGTGTGGTTTCTTTGGAGAATTCGTGTTGTAACCACAAACCAGATTCCGTTTTTTTACATTATTACCAAGAATGATACTCATTTGGTAACGACACCATGCGTCATAAGTGTCTGTATTCTGAATCTTATCATATAACAACATCATCAACTGAACATTACAATTATAACGTGCTGATCCCCATTGGCTACTACAGTAATACTGTGTTTTATTCGCATTTGCAATACCGTTAAACCAATTCTGCATCTCTTGTAACTGTGAGCTTCCTCCCGGTGCATAAAATGCCGCTACCTGATATGCATTATCCCAGTCATACGGTTTACTTACATTACCTGAATTGTTATTATTATTTCTATATTCTGTAGCATATGTTTCGTCTTTTGTAATATCATATAACAACGCTGCCGCTAAACAATATTCATCTTCCCACTTACTAGAAGTATAAAATCCTCCCTTACATTCCGCAACCTTCTTACCGGATGTGTTTTTTGCAAATTCAAACAACGCCTTTGCATATGCCAGATCATCCGGATTCTTAAAATTCATATAATTCAATGCCAATGCTGCCGCCGTACCGCTTACTATATCAGTTGACGGATTAGAAGACGTTGCAACTTCCGAAGTTGTTCTCTTTGTATTACTCTCATTTTCTACTTCCGGAGCAGTCCAATTTGCATGATCCGCACCTCCGTTACCAACCTGATAGCAGAATGCTTCCGCCTGTGTACCAGAACTATTTAATACTGTACAACTCTTCACATAAGTACAATAGTAGTCCACAATCTTCTTCAAATGCTGCGTCTGTCCAAGTTCATCAAATGCTTCTCCAAATTCATGATATCCAATTCCAAGTGCAGTCATCGCCTGTGCCATTGGTAATCCAAACTTCACATGATCTCCTGCATCATGATATCCACCAACCGCAGAATATTGTTTCCCATTGTATGTAAACTTGTCATTTACATGGCAGTTTCCTCTCCAGCCATTATATAAATCCTTTGAGTACAAAGAAGTTTCGCTAACTTTATCACCACACATATTTGCATCATAGAAATACAATGAATATTGCAAAAGTTTCGCAAAATTATAATCTAACGAAGTATCAATCGTTCCAATATTACTTCCATCAAATGTAGAACCCCCGGACGATCCACCACCGCCCGAAGAACTTCCCCCTGACGGCTGTGTTCCACTTGCAATTACTTTATCAAATGCTCCCGTACTTGTACTACCTGTGACATAATATACTTTTGCCTCAGATGTTGATAACGCCTTACTTCCGTTATACTGAATCTTATAACTTTCTCCGCTTACAGAACCCCCGGCAGGAATCACTTCTCCAGACTTCGATGTAATATACATATAACTGTCGGTATATGACCATTTTACTTTTGCCCAATCACCATCCCAATTCGGTGAAGATGTAATTCCTGAAACCGGGACAGCTACGACCCAATCGCCGATAGACTCATTCAATCCATTGTTAATTGCAACTGTATACTGGTAATATTCTCCCGCCTGAGCAGAATTTTCAACATTTACTGTCACTTTGGAATTCATCTGTCCTATCGCAGCCGGATCTGTTTTCGTATCATCAACCGATGGTTCCTGCGTGGAATCGCCCAAATGATAAGTTAATTCAATTGTAGCGTTTTCAAAAATGTTTTCCCGGCACTGCATGCCCATTCCTGTTACCGTGTCATGCGCTGCTACTTCAGCAGTATTCCATTCACCATCATCACCGTTTCCCTTATAAGTACCAATTACAATTTTCCCCGTTGTTTCATCTACTGATATTCCATTCCAGCCGGAATTATAGTAGGCAGATGAATTTGGTTTGATCGTTATCGCCCAATCACTTATCTTCTGATCAGTATTATTGTGAAGTGTGAATTCATATTTATACAAATCAACCTCTGGTGTACTTCCCCAGACTCCCTTTTCAAATGCCAATTTGCTGGTATACGACAGATATACGCTATTATCACTTGCTGTCAAAACCTGATCACCTGTAACCGTAATTGTCTCCGCCGCCTGTGCCTGTCCCCCAGGCACCATCACCAGACTCCACACCATGATAAATGCCATTATCCAGGCAGTTATCCGCTTTCCTTCTCTTTTCATAACATCCTCCTTTTCATAACCCGTTGTCATTTTGTTTTCTTGTTTACAACCGTCCACTTACCCTTCTTCGTTCCATTTCCTTTTCGATATGCACGAATTCTTATGTAATACCGTTTGTTGCTTTTTAATTTCTTGCCATTTATCTTTGAAATTGTCTTACTCGATTGTCCGGCTTTCACCTTATACGTCTGCTTTCCCTTAAAAGATTTATTCGCTGCAATCTGTATCTCATAACCGGAGGCTTTTGCCTGTTCCGACCATTGTAAAGTCAGCTTCTTCTTACCGGAACGCGCCGTTACCCCTTTTACTTTTGCAATCGTACTTTTGTTTCCCGTTAACAATACGGTCTCTTTTGAGGAAGTCCTGGATACCTGATATGTTACCTTCTGATTATCCGGCTTAGATGTCTTATCCGCAGCATCGTAACCAAAACATTGTACCCAATATGTATAACTCTTTGTCTCGAAACAACCAATTCCAATTGACGAATATCCTTTATTCAAAATGTTGGTCTTATGTCCTTTCGAATTCATCCATCCGTTCATCACCGCCTGAGGATCACTATAACCCATCGCAATATTCTCACCATAAGACTTCTTGCTAACCGAAAAACAATCCGTTCCATTCGGTCTCATATGATCAAAGGAAACCTCTAATTCTGCTGCCCGAAGCATCGCTGCCTCCAACAGCTCCTCATCCATTGTCAGCTTACTCCGACCAGCCTTCTTTCTCTCCTTGTTGACAATCTCAAGCACCTTATATGCATAATCATACCGCTGCGTTCCCGATACCTTTTGTGTATTCGCAGCCTGTACGGTGCTTCCCGAAAGTAGAAAAAAGAAACCAACCACTAACAGTCCCCGTTTCATCTTCTGCAAAACCTTCATTGATTCCCACCGCCTATTCTTTTATATACAGATAAATTCATTATATCAATAATTCTTTTTGCGAACAATGTTTTATAATTAGTAATAGTTCACAATCATTTTAGTAATAATGCACAATCCCGGCATTTTCCGTTCCGGTCGCAGAGGAAGCAAAAAACAAGAAACAAACAACCGAACAACCTATTTGATAATGACTTGCAAGATATTCCATTCTATGCTACCCTTTGTCCATAAAATATTTCATTTCATCGGGAGGAACTCACATGTCCAATCAATCGAAACTATTACTATTTCATATAGATCCTGCCAAAAGACGTCAGATTGAAAATCTCTGCCATAGCCTTCACATTACCATTCTCTCCGTAAAAAGATCTTCTTACAGTCAGACACTCGGATACCTTGCAGGGATCTCCGGCTTCGCCCGACAGAATATCTCCTATAACGGTCTGGAATTTCCATCGGAAATGTTGGTATTCTGTGGAATGGATTCCGAAACCATTGACACATTCCTTGCAGCATACAAAAAAGCCTCCATCCCACCGATCGGGCTGAAGGCCATTCTTACACAACATAATATATTCTGGAGTGCCGAAACACTCTACAAAGAATTATTCAAGGAACATACATCCCTGCACTGAACATAACTAACGATTCCTGTTATCTCCCTGAATACGCAAATGGCAATTTGCATCTATACTTCAGGATTACTCTTCCTCCCAGAAGAGTTCATCTAACGTCTTGCCAAGCGTCTTACAGATCGCACGGCACAGATTGATCGTCGGATTATAATCTCCCTTTTCAATTGCATTGATCGTCTGCCGCGATACCCCTACCGCAGTTGCAAGATCCTGCTGAGACAGATCCAGCGCCGCCCGGGCAGATTTCATTTTCAAATTCTTCATAGGCTATTCCTCATTCTCTTCCTGCCTCTTATCATACAACAATTTGAGATTAAACAGAAGAGTCAATGACAAAAATAATATGGCTACGATCAGGTTTGTATAGTGATAAGAGATACTGTCATTCTCAATAAACGGTGTTTTATCCCGAATTGTCATTATTCCATTTATCAGATTCAATAACCCAACCGCCAGAAACATCATATTGATTCCTTTTACATTTTCCTGCAGTGACATATATGCATCCTCCCAGATACAGACAGCCGCAAAACAGAATATTGCAAAACAAACACCGATCCAGATGCCTCCAAAGGAAAGCAGTAACCGGATTCCACACAGATCCGCAAGTATTCCCGCAATCGTCACATAAATGATCAAAATAAAGAATCCTGCCTTGTATGCTTTTCCTCTTGCCAACAACTGCCGCTCGTCATATTGATCCTGTTGATTGCATTTAAATGATCCAAATTTACCTCCCAGCTTCCGGATCAGCCAGGCAAACACTGCCACCGCCAGAAATCCCGCTGCTAATCCGCATATCATCCCAACCACATAACTAACACTATGTTCTTCCATCTCTATCACTCCTTTAGATTCTTAATTGCTGTACCAAGTTTGATCGGATTACCATATCGCAACGTTCCCATCCGGTAGATCTTCGCAGCCAGCCAGCCTACACCAAAGATGGATGCTAACAGGATCACTGCTGATACCACAATCTCCCACACAGCTACTGTTCCCATTCCGATTCGTACGAACATTGCAGAATAAGATGAAAATGGAAGGAAGGAACAGACCTTCATAACAATACCGTCCGGATTCTGCAACTGGAACAATACCGCAAAATATACCAGCATGATGACCAACTGTAAAGTTCCGGCAGACTTGTTAATATCCTCTGTCTTAGAAACCAATGCTCCCATTGCACCATATAAAAATGCATAGAACAAAAATCCACCGATTCCAAACACTGCAAACCCTCCAAGAACCGACCCCGGAATATCCAGAATCATATCTAACGCATCACCCCAATACACATGATTGATCGCATATCCGCCAAGTACAGCTCCAAGAATCAGACCTAATTGCACAATCGCTGCCGTTGCTCCGGCAAACACTTTACCAAACAGCAGATATTTGGCATCAATACTTGTAACCAATACCTCAATCGAACGGTTACTCTTTTCCACTGTTACAGAAGTTGCCACCATTACGCCATACAAAATAATCATCATAAATATCACAATTACCAACGCATAACAATACCAGTAATTATCCTCTGCATCTTTTCCCAATATCTTTTCCGTACAATCCACCTCTGCATTATACTGCTGCATAAATGATGTATAATCAATCCCCTGTTCCTCACAGAATTGTTGTTGATGAATTGTTGTAAGTACCTCTTCAAAGACCACCTGGTTCTCATCAAACATCTCCCGGTTCAGTACATAATATTCATAATGCAGATCGTCCTTTACATCAAACCCCGCTGCAAGTTCTTCCTCCTTTATCCGGTCAGAAAGTTCTTTCACATTATCTACCTTTACAATTACGACATCCTCGCCAAATGCCTGCTGTAAAGCGTCTGTATCCGCAAACAATCCCTTTTCATCCACAAGTCCGATCTTCGTCCCTGCCTCATCTCCTTTGCTGACAACACTGTCTTCATTTCCGGTTCGGGTATTCTCCGTCTGATTACTTTTCGTGCCTAACATATCTGACACATCAAACACTCTCGGAAGAAACATCACACCAAACAAAAGCACTGCTAACACAATTGTCGTAATAACAAACGACTTATTCTTCATATAACTTTTCAATTCAAATTCATATACTGTAAAGAACCGTTTCATTCCTCTTCACCTACCTTTGCCACGAAAATATCATTTAATGACGGCTTATATGTCTCAAAATGTTCAATCACTACATCCTGCATATCCGCAAGTGTGCGGAATAATTGCTGCCGCTCCACACCATCCTTCAAACGCAGAATTACATCCTCCTTAGTATGTCCGGTAACCGTTATGAGCTCCGACAACCGTTCTTCCATCATCCCGGCAAATGTATCCACTGCAACACCAACGCCACTGACCACTAACTGATTCTCACCAAATGTTCTCTTAATCTCAGCCAGATTACCCTCAAGTACAACCTCGCCATGATTGATGATCACGATATCCTCGCAAAATTCCTCCACGTAACTCATCTGATGACTGGAGAAAATGACAATCTTGCCATCCGTGATCAGTTCCTGCACCACTTCCTGCAGAATCTGGGAATTGACCGGATCCAATCCGCTAAATGGTTCATCTAAGATCACAATATCCGGATCACAGACTAACGTAGATGCCAACTGTACTTTTTGTTGATTCCCCTTCGATAATGTTTCAAGAAGCTTTGTCTCATATTCAGCAACTTCCAACCGTTCCAGCCAACGCTTTGCATTCACTATTGCCTGTTTCTTACTTACGCCGCGAAGTCTTGCCAGATATACCATCTGTTCCAAAATTCCCCGCTTCGGGTACAATCCTCGTTCCTCCGGAAGATATCCGATCTGCACATTTCTCTGAACAAACGGTTCTCCATCTAACAATAACTCTCCGCTGTTGGCATGAAATACATCCATCAGAATACGAATTGTTGTTGTCTTTCCTGCACCATTTCTTCCCAACAAGCCTAACGCCTTACCACTCTCTACCGAAAAGGAAATTCCTTTCAGGATTTCCTTCTCCCCAAACGTTTTGGTAATGTTTTTCACTTCCAGTTTCATTCTGAAACCTCCCATCTCAATATGTATCTGTTTATAATACATTCCTTTTTCATACAATTTGCATCATTTGTTGTTAGTGTCAGTATATGCATCTCTTTACATTTTGTCAAGTATATTTTACTTTTTGTTTTATAATCTTTCCAGAATACAGATTTTCGTGCAAGCACGAATTTGTACTCCACTCGGCTCGTTGTCTACACAAAAAGACCGGATACATATATGGTCGTTTTACATTCCCGTCATATACGATATCCGGTCTTTCGTTTCAATTATTTAACCTAATGCTTTTTATTTTTTCGTCTTTTTGCGAAGAGAAAAATACTTTTGTCCCTTCTGTAAAGAATATCCACGATATTTGGCAAGTTCACTAACCGTTACCAACTGGTATCCCTGTGCCTTCAACTTCGGAATGATCTTCAAAGCTGCATCCTTTGTCGGTTCATGAATATCATGCATCAACACAATATCTCCGTCCTTTACATTCTTCATTACCGCATCCACTGTCTTCTGCGTGTTTCTTGTCTTCCAGTCCAATGTATCAATTGACCACAGGATCATCGGTTTGCCAACATTTGCACTTACGGTCTTTCCAACCGAACCATATGGCGGACGCATTAAGGTTGCTTTCTTTCCGGTTGCTTTCTTGATCTTTTTATCGGTATCACTCATCTGTGCTTTCACATCTTTTGCAGACAGTTTTGCCAGATCACTATGGTTGTAACTGTGACTTCCGATCTCGCATCCTGCTTTGTATGCATACTTTACAGAATCACGATAAGAATCCACGCTGCTCCCTACAACAAAAAATGTAGCATGTGCATCATTTTTCTTCAGACAATTCACAATCGTTTTGGTGTATCGTCCCGGTCCATCATCAAAGGTAAGTGCAACCATTTTCTTATTCGGATCAATGGTATCTGCCAACACTTTACAAGCCTTACTCTTTTTCCCTGCAATCACTTTATCATCTGCCTGATATGTTGCAGTCACCTTATAATTGTAATACTCACCTTTTTTCACGGATTTGTCCGTATATTTTAATTTACCCGTCTGTGCAATCTTCACATATTTTCCTTTTGCATTCTTTCGGTATATATAATAGGTATCCGCTTTCTTGACTTTGTTCCAACTCAGCACAATTTTCCCTTTGCTGAATTTTCCCGTTACCTTTGTCGTTCCGGGCTTAGTGTATGTCTTCGCCTCTGTTGTTATCTCCGTTGATACTTCCTGCGTTGTTGCCTCCGTAACCACTGCTTCCGTTGCCGGATTCTGCGTCGCATGTACATCACCGCCAAATGCCAGAACCGATGTCAAAATGATTCCTGCCGCTATCATCTGTATGCCACATATTTTTTTACTCATGCTATCCACTCCTTCTATACTATATTTATTGAATTCACTATAGCACAATCAAATCACATATACAATCGCCTCCAGACGCACAAAATATGTGCAATCCCTTGAAAACAAACGCTTCCAAAACCATTCTGAAGTTTTTCTTAAAGTATAATTTACTTGCATATGTTTTCGCTTTCTTATATAATGATAGAAAATTCTTAAGAAGAACTTTCAGAAGATAGAGGATGCGCAAATGAGCACAGATTACAACGAAGAACAAACCAACAACGAACCGGTCAGCAACACGACCGCCGAAGAGCAACAGAATGTTGCATACCCGGATATCAGCAAAGCGAATACAAAAACAATCGTTATCATTTCCCTGATCTGTATTGTATTGATCTTCTTTTTATCTGTATTCTTTCCGGATAAGACAAAAGATAACACGAATACAACCTCTCCAAAAGCAACAACGGAGCAATCTGTCAAAGATCGTGAATCAACAGAAGATATTACAACTACAGAAGGTCTGCTCGATATGGGACTGCTGAACAATCTCGAACCAAACGCCTCCGCGGATACGGAGGCTTTTTCTTTTACCCCTCTGTCAGAAGCCGCTCCCGGATTTTGTACGATCAACGGCAACACTTATTATCTGGTCAGATATTCCAACCATGTAACCGGCTGGATGAAGATTAACCGTGACCAATACTACTTTGACAAAAATGGAATTATGGCAACCGGCTGGAAGACCATTGCAGGAAAGAAATATTATTTTCATTCCGACGGAAGTCTCGCTGCGAATGAATGGATTGATGAGCGTTACATCGGCGAAGATGGATATGTCCTCACCAGCACTTTAACTCCGGATAATATTTATGTGGATAGCAACGGTTATGCAAATGATTCTCTCGGCACGACCGGAAGCAAAGAAGGTCTTGCTCCGTTGCGTTCCACCTTACAAAATATGCTTTCCGGCTATTCCGGAACCTGGTCTGTTTATGTAAAGAATCTAAATGCAAACGAATACCTTTCTATCAACAACATTCAATATTTTTCAGCAAGTCTGATCAAACTATACTGTGCCGCCGCTGCATATGATCTCATGGACAAAGGCGAATTGGAAGAAACCGCTTCCATCGATTCTTTAATGACACAAATGCTGTCCATCAGCGACAATGACGCATTTAACCTGATGGTTATGCGATGTGCACCAGATAACAGTCACATCACAGGACGCGGCATTATCCAGGATTACATTGACCGGGAAGGCTACACGGACACAACCATCACTTCTATTCTGGTTCCTACGAAGTACAAAGCACCATCGTCTGCCGGACGGAATCTGACCACTGTCAACGACTGCGGTCTGTTGATGGAAAAGATCTACAAAGGAAAATGTGTAAGCCCCGAATATTCCGAAAAGTTTCTGGAATTATTACTGAACCAGACACATATAAACAAAATTCCGGCAGGTCTTCCTGCCGGAACAAAATGTGCTAACAAAACCGGAGACACGGATGAATTCCAACACGATGCAGCCATTGTCTATTCTCCCGCAACCGATTATATCATCTGCGTAATGAGTACAAACTGCGGTGCCGCCATCCCCAACATTCAAAAGATCTCAAGCACAGTTTACAATTACTTTAACCATGAAACATCTATCGAATAACATAAAAGTACAAAAGGACAAGCAAACCGAGAACGATACGATACCATCCAAATACTTTGAAGTCATGCTTTTTAATGTAGCTCATCAGGAATTTGATTGCCAGAATGGATACTCCAAATGCGACCAGCATTCCAACGATCAATACAGCTAACTCTGTACCGGTAAATGCCAATCCAAACTTCAATAATTTGATCAGACTGGCTCCAAACATAACCGGAATCGCAAGGAAAAATGTAAACTCCGCTGCCAGCTCTCTCGAAGCTCCGATCAATATACCGCCAATGATCGTAGAACCGGAACGGGATGTTCCCGGAATCAATGACAATACCTGAAATACACCGATCAAAAATGCATCTTTAAAACTTAATTCGGACAGTGTATTCATTCTCGGAGTTCGTGTCTTATTGTAATTCTCGATCACAATAAAGATCACACCATAAGCGATCAGGGCAAGCGATACAACCGTTGCATTGTGAAAATGTGCTTCCATCCAGTCATCAAACGGAATCCCGATGACCATCGCCGGAATACACGCAAACACAATCTTTACCCACAACACGATCTTATCCATATAGCAATAATTATTACAAAATGTCTGAAAACCTTTCATAACACCGTGATCCGCCTGATTTGCAAACCAGCTTCTCCTCGGTGCTTTCTTCTTTGTGTGAAATGGCCATAATTTATCCCAGTACAACACAACGACCGCAAGTATGGCACCTAACTGGATCACAACATTAAACATCTTCATAAACGCTTCACTCTGATTCAGTTTCACAAATTCATCCACTAATATCAAATGTCCGGTACTACTGATTGGAAGCCATTCTGTAATTCCTTCCACGATCCCCAATAAAACTACCTTTAACCACTCTACAAAATTCATGTCTGTTACCTCATCTCCATATCTTTTCTAAATTATGTACAAAAACAATTTATTATCCCATATTTCCGGACAATCCGCAACCTGTCTACAAATTCTGCCCTGCAAGTACGTTACCATCTCCCGTTACAATATGTGCAATCGAATGTTCCACCATATCAGAGACTGCATTTTCCGTATAGAATGCCATATGTGGCAGCATCAATACGTTCGGAAGATCCTTTAAAACAGACATCTCTCTATGTCCGATCACCTGATATTTATAATCTCCATAAAAGATTCCCAGTTCATTTTCAATGACATCCAATGCCGCCGCACCCACTTTACCGCTTTCTAATGCATCAATAAATGCAGGCGTATCAATAATACTTCCTCTCGCTGTATTGATGATCACAACACCGTCTTTCATTGTCTTCAAGGTATCTGCATTAACCATGTGATAACTGCTCTTTGTGGCAGGTGTATGAAATGTGATCACATCACTTTTTGCAAACAGTTCCTCTAAAGAACAATAGGTTCCATATAACTTCGCCTCATTATTCTCATACGGATCATATGCCAATATCTCACAGCCAAATCCGGACAGGTTCCGCATTACATGTGTTCCGATCTTGCCGGTTCCGACTACACCAACTGTCAGACTTCCGATCTCCCGTCCAATATTACCGATCAGCGAATAATCCATTCCCTCTGCACGTTTGATAATGGATTTCATTCTACGAAGTGCCATCAGGATCAACATTACCGTATAATCTGCTACGCTTCCGGTCGAATACGTTACATTGCTGACTGCCATTCCGTGTTTCTTCGCAGCTTCAAGATCCACATGATCGTAACCGATCGTCCGTGTAGAAATATGGCGCACTCCGGCTTCCTTCCATGCCTTTATAATATCCTCTGTGATTGGGGTTGTGATCACACTGACTCCTTCGCATCCATCGGCAAGAGCTGCATTTTCTACCGTTGGTGCCTCACGGATCGGAATGATCTCCACCTGATATTCCTTCGCAAATTTTTCAAAGAACTGCGCCTCATCAAAATCTCTGTAATTATATGCTGCTATCTTCATGTTTCTGCCTTCTTTCTTAGAATCCGTCCTCTATTTACGATTATACTTTGCATCATAGGTTAAGAGTCCCGCAATGGTCTTCGAATCTGTCATTTTACCTTCGTAGATCATCTTCTTGAGATCTTCCATATCCCATCTCTCCACATTGATCTCCTCATCCGGGTCTAAATGCTGCTCCGTCTTTGTAAGATCGGTTGCCAGATAAAGATCTATCTTTTCATTACAGAACGCAACTGTTGTATTCACCGTAAGAAGATATTCCATCTTGCCGGCACGGTATCCGGTCTCCTCCTCTAATTCCCTCTTTGCACATTCTAAGGTCGGTTCCTCCGGATCATCTAACTTGCCGGCCGGAAGCTCTAATGTAAAACGATCTAATGCATTCCGGTACTGCCGTACCATCAATAATTTGCCATCCGTATCCACTGCCACTACGGCAGCCGCACCATCATGATGAATGTAATCCCACTCGGCAATATTGCCATTCACTTCTACCGTATCTTTATATAGATTGATTACTGTACCTTTTGCGCGCAGCTCTCTTTTCAAACGTTTCACCGGTTCCATAATTATCCTCCTGTCTGATTGTCATTTTACTAGAAAACATTTTATACCTTTTTATACTTCCTTGGCAACTCCTCTTTTTGTAAACAATTGCTAAATAAATTCTAAACAACCGACCATAGAAGAAAAACGCATGAGTTCTCACTTCTCATGCGTCTGTTTTCTTTACACACTAAACAATTCTTTATTCACACCGTACCTTCTTGGCTGCCTCTACCATATTGATCAGGCTCGCCTCTGTCTCCGGGATTCCTCTGGTTTTCAATCCACAATCCGGATTCACCCACAATTTCTCACGATCAATCTTTGTCAGCATGATCTGCAATGCCTTTACAATCTCCTCCACGGAAGGCACACGCGGTGAATGAATATCATACACACCCGGTCCAACCTCCATTTCAAAATGATTCTCCCGCAATGCATCTAAGATCTGCAGATCCGAACGGGACGCTTCAAAGGTAATCACATCTGCATCCATGTCATCAATCGCCGGAATAATATCCGTAAATTCGCTGTAACACATATGCGTATGTATCTGTGTCTCCGGCTTCACACCACTGTGTGTCAGGCGGAATGCAGGAATTGCAAAATCAAGATATTCCGTATTCCAATCCGATCTGCGAAGCGGGAGTTTCTCCCGAAGTGCCGCCTCATCTATCTGTATCATACGAATACCATTTGCCTCAAGATCCAATACTTCATCCCGAATTGCCAATGCAATCTGTGAAATGGATTCACGGATTGAGATATCCTCTCTCGGGAATGACCAGTTGAGAATCGTAACCGGTCCGGTCAACATTCCTTTTACAATGTGATCGGTCTGTGCCTGTGCATAGGTCGACCATTCTACCGTCATTGGTTTCTCGCGATACACATCACCCCAAATGATCGGTGGTTTTACACATCTTGTTCCATAAGATTGTACCCAGGCTTTTTCTGTAAATAAAAATCCACCTAATGCCTCACCAAAATATTCCACCATGTCATTTCGTTCATACTCTCCATGTACTAAAACATCTAATCCGATCTCTTCCTGTTTCTTAATACATTCTGCAATCTTTTTCTTATTGAATACAACATATTCTTCCTGTGTAATCTCTCCCTTACGATATGCCGACCGGTTTGCCTTTACATCCTTTGTCTGCGGAAATGATCCAATCGTAGTCGTCGGCAATTCCGGCAGTCCAAACTCCTTCTTTTGTAACTTCTGGCGTTCCTTTCGTTCCGGCAGTCTTACATAGTCTTTCTCCGTAACCTTTGCAAGTCTTGATTTTACTGCTTCGTTATTACAGTTCCGATCCTGTTCAAATAATACATAATTCTTCTGATATTCAACCTCTTTTGTGTAGTCCTTGCAGTCCGCTAACTTGCCTAAATCTTTTAATTCCGTCAATTTTTCTTCCGCAAATGCAAAGTGTTCCAGATATTCCTTGACAAGTTTATTCTCATGCTGCAATGTATACGGAACATGCAGCAAAGAACAGGAAGTAGATAACACTACGTTAATATCCTTTTCACGCAGATTGCGGATCACCTTCAAAGTACGGTCGTAATGATTCTTCCATATATTCTTTCCATTTACTAATCCGGCAAACAATATCTTATCCGTAGGATATCCATACTCCTCCACTAACGCCACTGTCTTCTTTCCCTCTAAAAAATCCAGACCAATTCCCGCAAATGGCATTGTAATCAGATCTTTATAAATATCTCTCACATCACCAAAGTACGTTTGAAGTAATATCTTACAGGAATCCGATACCGATAATAACGCATCATATATTTTATGAAATAATGCAATATCTTCCTTCGACATATCCTGAACCAATGCAGGTTCCTCAATCTGCAACCAAAGTGCACCCTGTGTTTCACATTTTTCAATGATCTGCTTGTATACATTTACAAATGCATCTGTAAAATCCGCTGCCTTTTTGCTTCCGGTATATCTGCAAAGCTTCAACATTGTATATGGTCCGACCACAATTGGTTTTGTCTCGATTCCCAATGCCTTCGCCTCTTTATATTCTGCAAACAGTTTATCTCCCGACAATTCCATTATCATATCATCTTCCACTTCCGGAACAATATAATGATAATTCGTATTAAACCACTTCTTCATTGCCAATGCCTTTACATCCCCGGATTCCCCCTGGTATCCTCTTGCCATGGCAAAATAAGTATCCAATGTGGAAAGTTTCAGTTTCCGGTATCTTTCCGGTACAATCCCTAATAACACTGCGGTATCTAATGTAATATCGTAAAATGAGAAATCATTACTGGAAATATAATCAATCCCTGCCTGTTTCTGTACTTCCCAATGTCTTTTACGCAATTCCCTTGCAGTTTGTAAAAGCTCCTCCCGTGTAACCTCTTTTCTAAAATACCGCTCGCTTGCAAATTTCAATTCCCTTAATGTTCCCACTCTGGGGAAACCGATTACTGCTGTTTTCATCATATCCTCCTTCGACGTTATTCATTATGGATACCATTATAGGAGAAAATATGCATATTGAATAATACATAAAAAAACAGCTTATCCATAGTTTCAAACTATAGATAAACTGTCGCACCAGACTGTCTGTCAATCTTTCCATCTATATATTCTACTTTAAATACTTCTTCAACGAATCCAGATATGTCTGCCCTAACCGGCTCATCACACCTTTCCGGTGTACAATATAACCGATCCGCATATCACTTTCGTCTGCTAACGGAACCGCAATAATATCCTTGCCATTTAACTTCTTATCAATTACGCCACTGCACACTGTATATCCATTTAAACCGATCAACAGATTAAATAAAGTTGCACGGTCTCTGACACGGATATTCTTCTTGCGCTCCACTGCCGAGAATATCTCCTCCGAAAAATAAAAGGAATTATGCTCACCCTGTTCAAAAGACAGATACGGATATTGTTCCAATTCCTCATTCGTGATAACATCCCTGTCTGCGAGCGGATGTTTCCGACTGATAAATACATGTGGTCTGGCAACAAACAATAAATGAAATTCCAGATCGTGCGATTTCAGGATTTTATGTATTACCGTCTCATTGAAATCATTTAAAAACAAAATGCCGACCTCACTCCGCATCCTTGCTACATCCTCTATGATCTCATAGGTCTGTGTCTCCCGTAAGCTAAAATCATATTCGTCCTGTCCATACTGTTTGATCAGATCTACAAATGCATTGACCGCAAACGAATAATGCTGTGTCGATACACAAAACTGCTTCTTACCACCCTGTCCACTCTTATATTTGTCCTCTAAGATTGCCGCCTGCTCCAATACCTGCCTTGCATAACCGAGAAAATCCTCCCCTTCCTTAGAAATATTGATTCCCTTGTTGGTCCGGCGAAAGATCACGATGTTCATTTCTTTTTCTAACTCATGAATGGCGTTCGTGAGACTTGGCTGCGAAATGTAGAGCCGATTTGCCGCCTCTGTAATCGTTCCGGTTTCCGCCACTGTGATCGCATATTTCAGTTGCTGCAGTGTCATATTGTATTTCTCCCCTTTCTGTCAACCTTATCACAAATGAATACGATATAATTTCTTCAGAACCGGTCTCGTTCCGATCAACAAAAACACGAACGTTCCGCCTGCATGAAGCAGATCAAACGGAACTCCCATCGCATATGCAGAAAGAATCATGTTCCCATTCACATGCTCCTGATACATCAATACCGATGCCGGATTCATAATTCCTCCATAGATAAGAAATACCGTCACAAAACCAAATACACTGATCCCGACTACCCTTTTCCAATCATACGACCGTTTGCGGTAAAATATCAGTCCCGCAAGCCAGCCCAATAACCCCATCGCAAACATCTGCCATGGCGTCCATGGGCCCTGGCCAAAAAATATATTCGACACCAGCATAGAAAGTGCACCCACCAGAAAACCGGCTTCTCCACCAAGTCCGATTCCCGACAACATAGTAAGTGCCGCCATCGGTTTTACATTCGGCACCATATAAAATGCCGCTCTTCCCACAACGGTAATCGCTGTCATAACTGCAATCACCATCATTTCCCGAAGCTGTGGTTTCTTTCTCTCATACGACACAAAAAATGCTCCCAAAGCCTCCATCAACAGCACCAGTGAAATAAAATAATATTTTCGCTGTTGCAGGATGGTATGTCCCGCATAGATGGTCATTGGCATCATACAGCAGAAAATAAATGCCGGAAGAATACGATACCACTTTGATAGTTTCTGTCCCGTCTGACAGTCGGATTGCTTGTCCGGATTGCTTACCGCTTTCTGTTGCGTGCAATCTCCGTTCTCTGATGAAGTTCCGCTCTTATCATCTATGTCTTTCGGCATATTGTTATCTTCCGGTTCTACCGGATCCTCATCTTTTCCAAAATATTGCTCTACCTCTTCCACTGTCACCACATTATCGATCAGATTACGGCACATCCGTACAACTGCTGTTGTATAGAACACATTTTGCAGGAAAAATGATCTGGTATCCATCATCGACACAATATGCCCGTCAAAAAACAATCCACACCACTGCGTATATTTTGCACAAAACTCCACATCATGACTTACCAGCACAATTGTTTTGCCTTGTGTCGTCAGACGTTGCAGCTTCCGTCCCATCTCACATTTTGCTCCATGATCCATACCTTTTCCCGGTTCGTCCAATAATAAAATGTCATAATCTGCAAGCATCAGTTTTGCAATTCCTAATTTCTGCATCTGCCCACCTGACAGATCAAATGGATGCTGCTCTAATATTGACTGCAAATCCCATTCCCGGATCACATCCTGCAAGACCGGACTTTCCGTGTTGCAAAATTGCTTTTCCAGACCTGCACTGACACACAACTCTTCCCACACCGTATCCTGTGCAAACAATGTCTGCGGATTCTGCGGAAGCATAGCTACTGTTCCTGTCTGTTTTCGGATCCTGCCCCGCAAAGCCTCATAATGTCCTGCCAGCACATGAAGCAATGTAGATTTACCGGTTCCATTTCCGCCCATAATAGCTGTGACACTGCCCTTTTCCGGAGAAAAACTGCATGCCTTTAGAATATCTTTTCCCTGACGTTCATACCGGAACCATAATTCATCCGCACAAAATGCACTCTGCATTTTCTGTGGTCTTCGCCCGTTCTCCCTATCACTCATCTGCTGTACATTCTTCTCCGTACGTTCTATGCCGAGATTCTTCTGTGCCGTATCCGCAGTTGCGTCAGGACTTTGCATATTCCTCCCAGATTCCGTAAGTATCTGCTCAAGCCGGATTCTTCCTTCCCGGACAGTCAACGGTACATCTTTTCCACTTCTTAACTGTAGATAAATTCTGGCAGCGGATGGCAGCGCACTATACATTACATGTTTCCGGTCCGCCAAATACGTTGCAATCTGCTCAGGTGTGCCCTCACATTCTATTTGTCCATCGCTCATCAACCAGACACGGTCACACATCGAATATGCATCCTCTAATCGATGTTCCGTCATAATGATCGTTGTTCCGAGTTCCCGGTGGATACGTTCTACGATATGAAAGAATTCGGCAGCCGCAACCGGATCCAGCTGGCTGGTCGGTTCATCCAATACCAGCACTTCCGGTTCCATCACCATAACTGCCGCCAGATTGACCAATTGTTTCTGTCCGCCGGACAGGTTACATAATTTCTCCTCATAGATTCCCTCTAATCCAAAAAATGCGACCATCTCCGCAACTTTTCGCTGCATTACTTCCTGTGTATACCCAAGACTTTCCAATCCAAATGCCAATTCATGCCATACACGATCCATCACCTGTGCAGACTCCGGATTCTGCCGCACATATCCAACAATTCCTGCACTCTCCCGCTGCGATAATTGCTCAATTCTTGTGCCATTTAAATATATGCGTGTATTCTCACTTCGCACACCCGCCGGAAGATAGTCCACTTTCAAGTGCCGCAGCAATGTTGTCTTACCGCATCCGGATTCCCCAATGATCAGCACAAATTGTCCCTTGTCCACCACGGTTGAGATATCATTTAAACTGAAATTATCTCCCTTTCTATATGCAAATGTCAGATGTTCGATTCGAATCTGCTCCATACAAAACTCCTTATATACATCAGGCTCTTACACGTCCCTGCGAATACGTTAGTCTCTCCCTAAGTTCTATGCCGACCGGAAGAAAACACATCAATCCATACACCACATACAAACTCACGGAATAAAGATTCATTCCTCTGCCGCCTGTCACCGGATAATATTCCCATTCCAAGCCACCCTGTAGCCCACCGATCACAATATATACAAGCATTACCAGAATCCCCGACAATACCATCCGATCCCACTTTGTAAATCGAAATGTTGTATATGCCGTTCTGCCCGGCAACCCATATCCCCGCCCTTTCATGCTGTCCGCCATGTCAACGGAATCCTGAAGTGCCCAGGTGATCAACAACGACACATTCTGAATCCCCCTACGACTGAGGTGTATCTTCGTTCTGATCCAGCCTTTTTCCGGATAGTCTTCCTGCGTCCATCCTTTTTCTCTTACACTCTCCGTACACCGGATCTCCTTTAGCTTTCTCTGCATTTTCGGAATAAATCCAAGCACCATCGAAAGGATCATGGAAAGAACGGGAAACACTTTTCCAAACAGATACACAATCTTATCCGCAGTTAATATCTCACTAATACACCGAAACCACATCAGAGTTGCCCCCAGCATAAATGCTGCCGCAATTCCATAACAGATGGATTCTAATGTCAGCGCATTGCCATCTGGAAGATAGCAGATTGTCGTCACTCCCTGATGACTAAATGCAGGATTCAATATTGCTGCTACTACCATCACGCCTGCCATGCCGCACAATCCCTTCCGTGCATTGCGATATCCAAACATCTGAATCGTATAGCAAAACGCTGCCACAAAACTGATTGCCAGACATACCGGATGCATCAACATCATACTACATCCGAGTACAACTGCAAAATATATGAAATTGACCACCGGATGCAAACGGTTCATGTGCGACCTCCTACTCTTTGAAATATCCTCCGACATCCTTACCCAGATTGCAGGTGTATACCCAGCGGATCGCATCCCCATCCTTCACCTTATAGGAAGAACATCCTACTCCCGGAAATGTTCCATTTACACAATACATCCAGCCGGACAATTCTCCACCGTCAAACTCATATAAATTTCCAATTCCTTCGATATAATAATTCTTATATGCCGGTGTATAGTTAAATTCTAGCTGAATATTATTATCTTTTGTTACTTTTTGCAGCACATCAAACACAGTGCCTCCCTTTTTCACCTTAACCGTAGTGGCTGCTAACAGATATCCGTCTTTGGGAACAAGAGAATGTTTCTTCTCTGCTAACTTGTCCATATTATTTAACAACGTGCTACAAGATATACTGATCGTACAGCTTATCATATCTGCCGTATTCTCTGTTGTCTTTTCCGTTGTCGGCTTCTCTGTTGTTGCCTGCTGCGTCTGATCTTCTTTTGACGAATCTGTCTGTGTGGAAGCATTGGCTGCTGTTGCCAAATCCCTGCCACCCGATGTTGCCGCGTTCTGATTGTTATTCGACTTCGAAGTTTGCTTTGTATTTTTCTTGTCTTTTGAAGCTTTCTTAACCGCTTTTTGTGCATTTTTCTGCGCTTTACGGCTATTCTGTCCATTCTGCGATGTACCGGAAGATCCCTTATGACTGATCTTCATGAACAATTGTTGGAAGATATTCCCCTTTTTCTCTTTCTTGTCCGCAGATTGCCCGGATGCGGTATTCTGTGACTTCTGTCCGCTCTGTACCCCGGCTGTATTGGAAGTGTTGGATTCCGGAACATTGTCTGATATCCCTGTATTTTCTGTCGTTTCGATTGAAAAGCCCCGGTTATCAATTCCATTTCCACCATACCAGAATGCAAATACCAAAAGGATTGCAACAAACAGGGCACCCGCAATTTTCTTCCATTTCATGAGATCACCTTCTTCCTATCCTATACAAATCTTTCCTCAGTATAACATGGGCTGCTAAATCGAACAACTTAGCAGCCCTTAAAATTCAGATTATTTTACTGTTACTTTACATCTGGCTTTCTTACCATTTGATGCCTTTACTGTAATCGTTACTTTTCCTTTTTTCTTTGCCTTTACTTTTCCGTTCTGATCAACAGTAGCAATCTTCTTGTCACTTGTTGACCATTTCAGTTTCGTAACAGCCGTTACCGGCTTCTTTGTAACAACGAGTTTTTCCTTCTGGTTCACTTTTAATGTTACCTTCTTCTTATTCAAAGATAACTTCTTAAGTGGTACAGATTTCTTAACCTCAACTGTTACTTTGGATACCCGACCATTCTCATCGGTAATGGTGATAACTGCCTTACCCTTCTTCTTTGCCTTGATCTGTAGCTTTCCATTCTTAACAGTAACCGAAACAATCTTCTTATTATTTACCTTGGCTTTCTTAATCTTGGTCTTTCCTCCATTGATCTGGATCACATTGGTTTTCTTACCCGTCTGTAACGGAATCTTGCTGTAATTTACCTTGGCAGGTGCTTCTGTTGTAGCCTCGGTAGTTACTTCTGTGGTTGCCTCGGTCGGATCATCCTTCTTCACAACCTGTGGAATCTCTTCTTCCTTTGTTGTTCCACATACCGTACATGTAAATGTCCTGATTCCCTTTTCAAGCTCCGTAGCCGGTTTTGTCACTTTTCCGGAATCCCATTTATGCTCGTTATCTGCACAAATATACATACATTGTGCATCTGCCATCTCATACAAGCCACTTTGTCCATTCTGCAAACGATCATATGCTACCAATGTGTAGGCAGCCTGCTCTGATGCCATTACATCAGGCTCCTCATTTGTCTGTTGATGTTTGAATCCGCCGGTCTTATCATCATAAAATGTAAGGAATGCTTCTAATAAAGAATGGTCATTCTTAATAAAACGTTCGTCCGACTGTGCATCAATTCCCAATGCGGATAATGCACAGATTACCTGTGCGATCGACTCACTCGACCGATCAGTGTCACTTGTTCCTATACTTGTCTTAGCATAGCCGCCATTGTCTCCCTGCAAATCAGATAGAACCTGAATTCCGCGATCAACACTTTCTCTTACTTTTTCATCTGTTTTATAGTACGGTGCTAAAGCCTGAATAACCATCGCCGTCATGTCAACATCCGGTGTCGTACTCTCATCAACTTCTCCAAAGGCCCAGCCGCCATCCTTAATCTCTCTACCTAAGATGAACTGAATCAATTTTTCTCTTGTTGTTACCTCATCTACACCATTCACCTGTGGAATGCTATAATTTGCAGTATCTAATGCGATCAATGCATATGTTGCACCATTGATACCCTGTTTTACCACATAATCATAATCCGCTAATGGCTGCAACAGATTCTCTCCATTTATGTTTGTAGGATCTGCACCAATTGCTGTTAATGCAATCACCACTCTGGAATTTTCTGTTGATTGGGTATTACTGAGCTTATTTCCTCTAACTTTTATTGTATTCACTACCTGATCATAATAATGGTGATACCACGCAACATCCTTCACATTATGTCTTGCCAGTGATAATACAGCCCATTCACCACCTGTAGAACCAACAGTAGGTTCTGTTACAGCAGTATTATGGAGATACTGAATTACCGGTTCCAAAGGATTCTGAACTTCTACCGTACACTCGGCTTTCGCTCCATTTCCATCCTGTGCAGTCGCAGAAATGACCGCCTTACCATTCGCTTTCGCTATTACAATACCATTCTCATCAACTGTAGCAACCTTCTCATTTGAGGATGTCCAGACAATATTTTTATTTGCTGCGTAGGATGGTTTAACGGTAGCAGAAAGTTGTAATTGTTTTCCAATAGTTAATACCTTTTCTGTTGTATCTAACGTGATCGTCTGTAGCGGAGTATCAATCGGATCTGCATTTACTTCCTGATGACTGTGCACATAATATAATTTAACTTCGTCTCCGTCCGAAAGCTTATACCCGAACATTCCAAAATTCGGAGCTTTTCCATTTACCATGTACATCCAGCCGGAACCTGATCCATTCATAAACTCTGCAAGAGTTACTCCATCCGGTGTGATGACTCCAGATATATAACCATCTTTATCCACACGCTGGAATCCATACTGATTAAAAGCATCATCAATTAAATCTACTACTGTCTTTTGATCCGCTTCTGTATAAGATGTTTTATATCCATCAATCCACTTATAAAATGCCTTATGTGGATTAGCTCCATGCACATCATCGCCCACTAGTGTAAATGTTACATTGACCTGTTTGGTCTGAGATTCCTTTGAATATACCTTAACTTTAAAACTCTTCGTATCAGTTGTTGCGTTTGACACAATAGATGCTTTCAAAGTAACGGAAACAATACCACTTTCCGGAAGTGTTATCGTTCCATCATTTGCAATCACATCTTCATTATTACTTGTCCATGTGATCGTACTGCCATGCTTACCCTGTGCCGGAAGTTCAATCTTTCCAGCTTCTCTAACATCTGTCTGAATTGATAACTCGTCTTTATCCCGCGTAACATTTCCCTTATCCGTAGAATATACAGTTAGCCAGAATGTATTCGTAACATTGGTTTCATTTTTTGTAATGGTAGCTGTTAGGTTAACTCTCTGTGTTCCTGTTGCCGGTAATGTAACTACTCCTTCATTGGTAATATAATCTGTCTTATTACTCGTCCATGTAATTTCACTTCCATTCTTACCTTTTATTGGCAAATCCAATGTCTGTGCTTCATAGATCGTCTTAGATGCAAATTCTATTGCATTACTATCTGCCAATGCATCCTGATAATCTACGGACTGCACTTGTACAAAAAATGTTTTTGTATCTGTTGTCTCATTATAAGTGATTGTCGCTTTTAATCTCACAGATACCTTATCTGCTGCAGGCAATATTACGTTTCCTTCGTTAGAGATAACTTCCGGCGTATTGCTCTCCCATATAATAGTAGATCCATTAATTCCGTGATCCGGCAATGTAAGCTGACTGTTTTTCAAAATTGGTGAGGCAAATGATTGCAGTTCTGCTTTATCCTCTGTTACACGAAGCTTATCTGACTTACCAATTACCGATGTTGGTTCAGATATCACCTTGGAATCATTTCCACCTGTTACTACAACACGAAGCTGTTTTCCCACATATGCTTCTGTATCCGGCAACGCAAATGTTGGATATACCGCATCTGCAATATCCTCATAACCCTCTTCACTCGATACCTGCCACTGATAACTGACACTCGTTGGTTCTTTATCATTCTCACCTGTAATAGCAGCTGCTAATGTAACACCAGACAATGCATCACCACTAATTGTCGCACCCTTTACTGCAACAGGAGTTACCTCTATGCCTTTTCCTTCCCATACTAATGCAGGGTAACCATTCGATTGCTCAAACATGCAATCCGCCGGAACAAGACTCTTCATAGATGTAGTTAATGCATTCAACGCATTAACCATAGAATTCTTTTTGAATTCCTCATCTGTCCGTGCACCTTGTTCCTCAGCATCTGATAAATAATAGTTATTTGTTCCAAATAATGGTGCGATTTGATAACATTTTCCACCTTTCAATGTTCCCACCGAATAACAATTATACGGCTTTGCGCTATACGCAATACCACTAATATAGGTTTCGGTTGAAGCCGCCTGTAAAGTTCCCTCGTTATAAGAGAACCAGATATTCCCTTCATCTGCATATCCTGCAATACCACCTATATACATCCATTTCGAATTCTCATTCATTATCGTTCCACGATTCACGCATCCAATGATATATGGTTTTCCCGTCCGTTGACGCCCTACAACACCGCCTATATATGCACTAGATACTGTACTGTCTGCCGGAATCGTAATGGTTCCCTCAAACGAACATTTCTCTACAAGTGCAGTATCTGTTATATTATATCCTACTACTCCGCCAACATAACCTCCATTCTTATTACAGATAATCTTCACACTACTATGACAATTAACAACTTTTCCTTTATTAATTGCTGTAAGTCCCCCGATATTTGTATGATTTTCCGTATAAGTTCCGGTAATATCAGCAATATTCTCAATAGTTCCGATATTGGTTCCAAAAATACCTTGATCTTGATCCGTTGAGTTAAAAGTAAGATTCTTGATCTTATGATTCTGACCATCAAAAGTACCTGCATATTCTGTAATAGGAGTCCAAGTCTTTCCTGCCATATCAATATCATTCGTAAGTACGGCATTTAATTCCTTTTCTCCTGCATTTACCCTCTGTGCAAATGCCAGCATATCATCTGCACTGCCTAACTCATAATAGCCATCTGCATTTACAGTAAGTATATCTTCTGCCTGTACATTAAGCTGATTTCCCGGCAAAATGAAACTAAATACCATCGCAAGCATCATCAACCAGGAGAATACTCTTTTCTTTTCTTGTCTCATTCTTCTTCCTTTCTTCCCCGTCACCTTGTACGGATACTATACAAAATCATCCAACATTTTCTAATACAAGAAAGGCTGCCAAATCTATCCTATAACTTGGCAACCTTTCCAGTTATGATTATTTAACTGTTACTTTACATCTGGCTTTCTTACCATTTGATGCCTTTACCGTAATCGTTACTTTTCCTTTTTTCTTTGCCTTTACTTTTCCGTTCTGATCAACAGTAGCAATCTTCTTGTCACTTGTTGACCATTTCAGTTTCGTAACAGCCGTTACCGGCTTCTTTGTAACAACGAGTTTTTCCTTCTGGTTCACTTTTAATGTTACCTTCTTCTTATTCAAAGATAACTTCTTAAGTGGTACCGATTTCTTAACCTCAACTGTTACCTTGGATACCTTACCATTCTCATCGGTAATGCTGATAACTGCCTTACCCTTCTTCTTTGCCTTGATCTGTAACTTTCCATTCTTAACAGTAACCGAAACAATCTTCTTATTGCTTACTGTAGCTTTCTTAATCTTGGTCTTTCCGCCATTGATCTGGATCACATTGGTTTTCTTACCTGTCTGTAACGGAATCTTACTGTAATTTACCTTGGCAGGTGCTTCTGTTGTAGTCTCAGTTGTAGCTTCCGTAGTTGCCTCGGTCTTATCATCCTTCTTATCGCCAGGATTTGGAGTCGGCTCAACCTTCTTATCCTTCGCTACGATTTCGCAGGTTGCTGTTCTTGTGTTGTCTTCCTTAGAAATAACTTTAATTGTTGCCGTTCCTGCCTTCTTTGCTGTAACAACACCCTTTTCTGAAACTTCTGCTACCGTTGCATCCGACGTCTCATAAGTTACCTCTTTGTTTGTTGCGATCTCTGGTAATACCTGAGCCTGTAATGTAAATGTATCTCCAACTGTCATTTCCTTACTGCTCACATTTAATTTTACTCTTGATACAGAAGGATCTAATGCGCCAAACATATATACATTGTATGGTTTTCTGCTCTCTTTCATCTTAGAATATGCAACCAATGCACGAAATGCCTGTTCTGTAGCCAAATCATTAACCACTGTATTCGCATCATACCAAAAACCGGAATAATCTTCCATCATATATTGAAACATTCCATCATATAAACCGTTTCCCTTTTTTACAAAATGGGAATCCTTATTCGCATCAATGCCCAGACTGGAAAGTGCCACAATTACCATTGCATCTGTATTCGCATTTCCATAAGAACCATTACTTCCCTGTTTTGTAGATAACATATCAATCGCTGCATCCACTGCTGTTTTTACATTCTTATAGGTTGCTTCCGTCAGTTCTGCCTCTTCTGCATTATCTGCAAGATAGTATGGAGCTAATGCTGAAAGAACCATGCCGGTTGTATCAGTATCCTGCTTAGTTAAATCTGATGACCATGTCCAACCCTTATCAACGGTCTGCAACTCTAATATATTCTTTACTAACTGCTCTCGGCCGTAATATGCATTGCTTGGAATACAATATTTACCTGAATCCACAGCATACAATCCATATGCATATGTATATACAGTTGCATCATCTATTTTATTTTCAAGCAACTTTGAAATCGCATTTACTTTTTCACCATCAATATCTAAATTACTCACATCATATCCTAAACCACTTAAAGCAATAATTGCCTTTTCTGTCTCGGTACTTTTTGCATTCTCGCTTATTGTTTTCTTTGCAGATTCAACATACGTATCTTTGTTCTCTAACTTGTCCTGCTGACCATATGCCACCATCTCTACAATTTTCCAAGGATCCATTGTATCCGTGTAAGTTGCTGCAATGTTATACTTAATGTTTGGAATAACCTGAAGCTTACAAAGCGGCATAACAATAGGAGGATTTGCATCTACAGTTGCAGACAAATAATATTCTCCCGTTTTCAAATTCGTAAGTGGTGCATTTCCGTTCTCATCTGTAACGGCAATGGACTCTCCTACACTTTCTCCCTTAGGTATTAAGGTAATCTGAGCATTTGCTCTTCCACCTGCATAAAACTTTAATGCCAGATTCTGAGAAGTGTTTTCCTCCATCTTTAATGAAAAAACTTTACTTCCCTCCTGCTCAAACCAAACCGATTGGTCAGACCACAATTTCTGATCTTGATAAATCCAAAAACAGATATTATCATTATCCTTAACCGTGTCAAATGTGCTTTGCGCAAAACCAGCATTTACTGTATAACCAAATGCTCTCGAATCATCGCCAAACATTTTATTTATCCAGCCCTTTTCGTTTATTTGCAAATAGTCATCCCTATTTTCTTTTGTAAAATCCTTTTCTCCAAAAGTTAACTCATGCGCATATACAAGCGCATCTAATATTGTAACGCCCCCTTCGGCATCCTTATATCCAAACTTCTCTGCCTCATTTGAAGAAATTGTATATTCCCCCGGCGTAAAAAGAAATCCTCCCGCCATCTGTCCTGACAATGTTACTGTTACAGTCTGTACACTCTCTTCTGTACCTTCTGCTGATACCGGAATGGTAACAGAAAAAGCCAGAACCAATGTCAACAAAACTGCCATTTGTTTCTTAAACCAACTCTTCATTATTAGTCCTCCTAAGTATTTGTTATTGTAATGATATATGGAAAGCGCACATAGAAAGCCGACTTTAATACACCTTCGGCTTAGATGAAACGCAAATCAAAGGATAATTTGCTTTCATAAAACGAAAAAGAATACAATTCACCCATTGTATTCACAGAAATTAGTATATCTGCCATTTACAATTACGTGTGAAAATGGAAGTAACTCTAAGCAGGTCTCCTGACTTATGCAGTAACGTCTTGTCTCCGCCTTCTCACAATTCTGCAATGGATATGGAGCAAAACTACACATTTACAGTAGCACGACTGTACAGGACTCACACCTGTTTCCCTCTTAGCTGTCGGCATATGCGACAGAACTTAGAATCGTTTTATAAAATCAATGGCATTATAGCATAACCTTTTGTATTCTACAATACCTTAATATATTATACAATATGCTATTCAGATTCTTCACATACTTTGTACCTCTCTTTCATCATATTCTTTCTATAAATTCAATCTATTTCATGCTATACTATACCTTAAGCTAACAAAATGATTTTAACGCAGCTTTTATTTACCATTATGTGAGGAATACCAATATGAAACTTCCAGGCTATTATACATCCGGTGAATTTGCCAAGATGGCGCACATCACCGTCCGGACGATACGCTACTACGACAAACAGAATATATTAAAACCATCCTATGTGAATGATTCCGGTGCCCGATTCTACACCGACGAGGATTTTGCCCGTTTGCAGCAGATTCTTCTATTAAAATATCTGGGATTTTCCTTAGATGACATCCGCGATATGACGATTGGCGATCCGGACTACCATATGTTGCGCAATTCCTTAAATTTGCAGCTCAAACTTGTCAAAGACCGCATTGAACAAATGCAGTTGGTTGCTAGAGCAATTGAGGACACTACCGATGCCATTGATAACAATCAGGAGATTAATTGGAGTCAGATGCTTAATCTGATCCATCTGACCGGTATGGAAAATACACTGAAAGCCCAATATCAGAATGCAACCAATATATCCGCCAGAATCCGTCTGCACAAATTATATACGATCAACAAACAAGGTTGGTTTCCGTGGATCTATGAACAATGCCGCATTACCGATTCCATGCACATTTTGGAATTAGGCTGCGGCAATGGTGCTTTGTGGCGTGAGAATTACGCAAAGATACCACCACATTGTTCCATCATTTTAAATGATATTTCAGAAGGAATGCTCCGCGATACACGACGTGAGATATCTTCTCTGGAGCAGAACTTAACTGTTACAACCCCTGCACGTTTCCGGTTCAATGCTTTTGATTGTCATACCATTCCTTACGAAAACAATACATTTGACCGGATCATTGCAAACCATGTTCTCTTCTATTGTAAGGATCTGCCTATGGTATTAGATGAGATCCGGCGCGTGTTGAAACCAGGTGGTCAATTTATTTGCAGCACATATGGAGCCTCCCACATGCAGGAGATCACCGATCTGGTGCAGAAATTCAACCCGCAGATTACATTATCTGCCGACAAACTCTATGAACGCTTTGGTCTGGAAAATGGTGCTTCGCTGCTTGCACCTTATTTCTCACATATTCAAATGCACATTTATGAAGATGGTTTATTAGTTACCGAAGCAGAACCTTTGATTGAGTATATCCTGTCCTGCCATGGCAACCAAAACCAATATATCTTAGACCGATACAAGGACTTTCACGCATTTGTAACAAAGAAAACCCAAAAAGGCAAAGGCTTTTCCATTACAAAAAATGCCGGAATATTTGTATGCGACAAACAAAACCCAGAATAGCCGTGTTGTGTCACGAATACTATCCCGGGTTATGGTACATTATTTCAATGTCATGATGATGTAAGTGCTGCTAACTTCTCCTTTAGTGCAGCAATTTCGGCATCTTTTTCTGATACCGTGTTTTTAATTTTGATAAGTTCTGTAATTTCCCTGTCTTTTTCCGCTAGAACAGTATCTTTTTCCGCCAATGCAGAGTCCCTTTCTGCCAATGCGGTATTCAATTCCGCCAACTGCATTGATAACGTCTTGATCTTCGGTTCCGTCATATTCATAACCTCCCTGTGATATCGTGGATGATTCTTAAATAACTGCTTCGAAGCCCGCCGGAACAAGTCAAGGATATCGCGTTCCTGATTCTCTGTGATGTTTCCGGCACGTTTTTCTTCTTCTAAGATTAATATAACGGACTCAACAATAGATGTCAATTCTTCTTCATTTACTTTCCCCTGCGACCGCAGCTGCGGTCGTAACCGGAGCAGTACATACGGAATGAACAGCAGCAGATGTTTCTTGCGGATCTCCTCTAACGAATAATCCTGCATCCGTACAGTCGGGATCTGATAGATGTGTTCACTTTCATCCTGAAAGATGATCTTACACCGTAAGCGATCCGGTATGGCATTATTCTTCTCGGGGTATAGTACCACGGAACGTGGAAAATAAAGGATCATTTCACCGGCAGCGGTATCTTCTTCGGTACAGTGCTGCATGGCAAAATGCAGATCATAAGAAATCATTCGGATCACCATCTGGTGATCATTTTTCATCTGACATTCGATGTGATAGTAGTCGGTTCCGTTGATCAACACAGACAAATCCATCAGCTGTGTGCTGAGTGCGCCTTCTGTTCCTTCCGGAAATACAGGCTGTTCTGTTGACAGGAACACAACCGGTGTGCCGTATGGATAATGGATCCCATACACTTCCTCGATCAGCGGAAACAACTGCTCCGACATGGTCAGGACAAATACCTTGGCGATCTCGTCCCAGAGCGGAAAGGTAACGTCAGATGTTTCTTTCGTGTTAGACATATCAGTCCTCCGTTCTTATGTAGTTTCGTTCGAACGTACTTATATTAAGATTTTAGTATTGCTAATTGTTTCTTTAATTCGGCAATTTCGGCATCTTTTTCTGATACCGCGTTTTTGATTTTGATAAGTTCTGTAATTTCCCTGTCTTTTTCCGCCAAAGCTACATCTTTTTCTTTTGTCAATTCCGCTATCTTAGCATCCTTTTCCGCCAACTGCATTGATAACGTCTTGATCTTCGGTTCCGTCATATTCATAACCTCCCTGTGATATCGTGGATGATTCTTAAATAACTGCTTCGAAGCCCGCCGGAACAAGTCAAGGATATCGCGTTCCTGATTCTCTGTGATGTTTCCGGCACGTTTTTCTTCTTCTAAGATTAATATAACGGACTCAACAATAGATGTCAATTCTTCTTCATTTACTTTCCCCTGCGACCGCAGCTGCGGTCGTAACCGGAGCAGTACATACGGAATGAACAGCAGCAGATGTTTCTTGCGGATCTCCTCTAACGAATAATCCTGCATCCGTACAGTCGGGATCTGATAGATGTGTTCACTTTCATCCTGAAAGATGATCTTACACCGTAAGCGATCCGGTATGGCATTATTCTTCTCGGGGTATAGTACCACGGAACGTGGAAAATAAAGGATCATTTCACCGGCAGCGGTATCTTCTTCGGTACAGTGCTGCATGGCAAAATGCAGATCATAAGAAATCATTCGGATCACCATCTGGTGATCATTTTTCATCTGACATTCGATGTGATAGTAGTCGGTTCCGTTGATCAACACAGACAAATCCATCAGCTGTGTGCTGAGTGCGCCTTCTGTTCCTTCCGGAAATACAGGCTGTTCTGTTGACAGGAACACAACCGGTGTGCCGTATGGATAATGGATCCCATACACTTCCTCGATCAGCGGAAACAACTGCTCCGACATGGTCAGGACAAATACCTTGGCGATCTCGTCCCAGAGCGGAAAGGTAACGTCAGATGTTTCTTTCGTGTTAGACATATCAGTCCTCCGTTCTATGTAATTTTCGTTCGAACGTACGGGCATCATAGCACAGAAAAAGAACGTTGTCTACAATTATGACCAAAAGTACCCAATCTGCTTATTTTACGGATTTTTCGGTCATAATTATGACTAAAAAACGTGTACTTTATGACTGTAATGGTCATAATTGCACTGATTTTGTACATAAATTTGACCAAATATACATAATGATGTACATTCCGGTCATAATTGTCTGCATAGAAAAATCCCCCGATGATGATCTTATACTGATCACCACCGGGGGAGTCATCATATCTCTATCCGAAAATCAATGAATTATTTCTTGTAAAGGTTATAAACATTATAGCATCCGCTAGATAAAGAAACCTGATGCAGATCAACAATCTCTGTTCTCTTACCCTGATTATCTGTTGACTCTACCCAACGATACTTAGCTGTTACAGTTTTGTTTCCTGTTGCCGGATCAACTGTAAAGTCTGAAGCATCAGAGTCATAGTTATAATTATCGTTAATATCCACTGGCTGCCACGAACCTGCGTAATCCGCATCATACAATCTTCTGTAATATACCGGATTATAATACTTCTTAATACGACCATCAGCCATTGTTATATACTGATATTTTGCAATACCTGCTTTTGACACAACAGGCCAAGCAGATCCATAATAATAACCACTCATCATATTATTAGTACCACGCTTAGCAGATTTTTCATCTAAAAAGTACTCGTCTCTATCCTCTAAGTCGTCCTGTCCAGGAAGAACTACAAGTTCACTAACAACATCATAGGTGTTATAAGCACCGTCTAATATGCCTCTCTCCTTATAAACCTTTTTAATAACGGTCGCAGTAACAGCTTTGGTTGCATACTGCAAACGACCATCTGCGTCCTCAACGTATTTGCCTTCTGCATCTTTCACATAATAAGACTGATTCTTGTCATCTTTCTCGTGAACATATACGGTCTTGTTGTAAACAGAAAAGGTTACAGAAGCTCCGGTAAATTTGTCTCTGTATCCATAATAAACTGTAGTTGGTTTATACTTAGACGCATACTTGCCGGTTGTTACAACATCATAATCTACATCATATGTATCCTTACCTGCTGCGTCTTTCTTATAGATTACGTTACCATTTGCATCCACTTTGGTCTTTGCATATACTCTCTGACCCTGTTTCTTGTATTTACCATAGTTTACTTTCTTGCCATTGCCGGATGCAGTAACAACAACCTTACCCTGTGCATCATAAGATACAACAAATGCACTTGTAACAGCATAGTTCTTGCTGCTAGCCTTCATAGAAAGCTTACCACTGTTGCCTCTTAAGAACTTGTTCTTAATAACTGTCTTGGTGTTGACTTTGTTACCGCTGTTCTTTGTGGTATATGTATACTTTGTCTTACCTAATGCAAATACCTTCAACGGCTCTGTAGTTGGAACAACTTTATAGGTAAACTTATAAGTTGTCTTGATCAACTCACTTGTCGTTGTAGAAGAAACATTATCCGCATTATCGACGGTCTTTGAAGCTCCTTCGGAATATGTATCATAAGAGATTGTATAGGTTCCTGCTTTTAGGAATTTGATATCATAGCTTTGTGCGCTGATATATTTGTTATTATACTGACTCTGCTTGTATTTCTCCTGATCGCTGATAAATTCATCATCAATATATTTTGTCTTTGTTCCCTTATTAGTCCAATGATCCGGATCATTACCGGTCTGAACAACCTTTACTTTTTTCTTATATTTCTTATATGACTTTCCGTTAATCTTGAAATTAGAGACATCGTCTACACCTGTGGTATCTCCAATTGCAACAGTCTGCTTTGAATTAACCGTCGGTTTCTTTGTAATGGTAGCCGCATCTGCGGATATTCCGGAAAATGCCACTGCACCAAGTACAAACGTTGTTGCCGCTACAAGAACTGAGTTCTTGAATTTCTTAAACATATTCATATCCTTACTCCTTTCCTATACAGATTAATATGCATAAATATTGGTAGAATCGCCATATCCATATGTTAAATAGTCAACATATTTCGTAGAATCACCAGTCTTCTTAATTGTTCTCTTGATCTTGTTTAATCCGCCCTTTTTAACCGGTGCATATGTCACACTGTATCCGGTATAAGAATCTTTGTAAGATACGAAAATCTGTGTACGTTTCTTAGAATCCTTACTATAATATCCATATGTAGAAGTACTTCTATATGCCAATGCCTGAGACAATGTAATCTTCTTGCCGTTCTTGACTTTCTTATAGATAGCCTTGCCATCCTTATTCACATATGCAACTACCATACCTGTAATCTTGTAGCCTTTGGTAGCAGATACTTTTAACTTTCCGGATTTCACTTTACTGCTTACATAGAAATTACTCTGTTCAGCCTCTGTAATCGATTTGCTGCTTGCTTTTCTGCTTACCTTCTTCAAAACAGATTTACCTAATTTTACCTGAGCCACTGCACGCGGATTATCTGTTACATACACTTTAACTGTTGTTGTCTTGCTTCCAACCTTGATCTTAACGGAATAATTTCCCTTCTTTGTGGAGTCTAACTGAATAACAGCCTCTGAATACTCGTAATCACTTGCATCTACCTTTTGGTAATTATTCTGTCCGGCTGCCCAATTCTTTTCATAATACCAGCCCTTTCCACGTCCATCATTATACAAATTATATGTTCTTGTACGTGTTCCTGTAGTTCCATCATACTTTGTATATGTTTCCTCAACCGTATATGCATCCTCTATCTCCTGTGTTACATAGGTCGGTGTACGATAGATCTTCTTATAAGGACTTCCGGTAAAGAATTTCTCAATATAGTAATTACCTGTCTCATCTTTTTTCATAAGCCAGAAATCATCATCATCATCATCATTACCAGCATTTTTTGGTACATAATATGCACCTGTCTCTTTCACGTTATAACCCGGTACATTCGGTCCTGCAACGTACATTTTCACGGAATCCGAACCTGGATTTTCCAGATCCTGAGATACAATTGCTGCACTCAATGCCTTCTTACTTGTTGATACACTTAATGCCTCTCCCTTTGGGTATACAACATGAAGAGTCATGTCACTGTATGTTGCCATACGTTGCTTCAAGACAGAATAATACTGTCCTTTTGAGTTGGTTTGTGGATCTACATATGTAACACCTTTTTGGTAATATGCTGCATTTGCAGAAATACTCAGCATACCAACAAAACAGAATGCCATAGCAGCCGCTACAGTTTTCACTGCTTGTCCAAATTTCTTCATAAATTATCTTCCTCCTTCTCTCTTCCTTTTGTTTTAGGAAAATTATATATATATACAGTGGTAATTTTAGCACAATGACTAAATATATACAAGCAAATCTTCACAAAATTTTCAAAGTTTAGACATAATTATTTGACAACAAATATAAATTTACCTCTTGCAGGTTACGTTGCGTCACCCTATATAATGCAGTTATCCCTTAGATAACGACATAATTTTTCAACATACAATCTATAATATGGAGGTATTATTATGAAAGGTATTATTTTAGCAGGTGGATCCGGCACACGCCTTTATCCACTGACCATGGTAACTTCGAAGCAATTATTACCAATCTATGACAAACCGATGATCTATTATCCGATGTCTGTCTTAATGAATGCCGGCATTCGTGATATATTGATCATTTCTACTCCACAGGATACACCACGTTTCAAGGAGCTTCTCGGCGATGGACATCAATTCGGTGTTTCCTTATCTTATGCCGTTCAGCCAAGCCCGGACGGACTTGCTCAGGCATTTGTTATCGGAGAAGAATTCATTGGCAACGACACGGTTGCAATGGTATTGGGCGATAACATTTTTGCCGGACATGGTCTGAAGAAACGTTTGAAAGCAGCAGTAGAGAATGCGGAAAGCGGCAAGGGCGCAACAGTATTCGGTTATTATGTCGATGATCCGGAGCGTTTTGGTATTGTAGAGTTTGATTCCGAAGGTAAGGCAATCTCCATTGAGGAGAAACCGGAACATCCAAAGAGCAACTACTGCGTAACCGGACTTTATTTCTATGACAATAAGGTTGTAGAATATGCCAGAAATCTGAAGCCAAGTGCCCGTGGTGAATTAGAGATCACGGATCTGAACCGCATTTATCTTGAAAAGGGAAACCTGAATGTGGAGCTGCTCGGTCAGGGATTCACCTGGTTAGACACCGGAACACACGAAAGTCTTGTAGAAGCAACGAACTTCGTTAAGACCATGGAGAGCCATCAGCACCGTAAGATTGCATGCCTTGAAGAGATCGCATACCTGAACGGATGGATCACCAAAGAGGATGTGTTAGAAGTATATGAATTATTGAAGAAGAATCAGTACGGACAGTATCTGAAAGATGTATTAGATGGCAAATATTTAGACGTATTACACTAATTTTTAATTGAAAAGGAGATTATATTATGACAATTATTGTAACCGGTGGAGCCGGATTTATCGGAAGTAACTTTATTTTTCACATGTTAGACAAGTATCCTGACTATCGGATCGTTTGCTTAGACTGTTTAACCTACGCAGGTAACCTTTCCACACTTGCACCGGTTATGGACAATCCGAATTTCCGTTTTGTAAAAGAAAGCATCACAGACCGTGAAGCAGTTTACAAATTATTCGAAGAAGAGCACCCGGACATCGTTGTCAACTTTGCAGCAGAGAGCCACGTTGACCGTTCCATCGAGAATCCGGAAGTATTCCTTGATACAAACATCAAGGGAACTGCTGTACTCATGGATGCATGTAGAAAATACGGCATTACCCGTTATCATCAGGTATCTACCGATGAGGTATATGGCGATCTTCCACTTGACAGACCGGATCTTTTCTTTACAGAGGAGACTCCGATCCACACAAGCAGCCCTTACAGCTCATCAAAAGCCGGCGCAGACTTATTAGTTCTCGCTTACCACAGAACTTATGGTTTGCCTGTAACGATCAGCCGTTGTTCTAACAACTACGGTCCATATCATTTCCCGGAGAAGCTGATCCCGCTTATGATCGCAAATGCATTAAATGACAAGCCTCTTCCGGTATACGGTAAGGGTGAAAATGTGCGTGACTGGTTATATGTAGAAGATCATTGTAAAGCAATCGACCTGATCATCCACAAAGGACGCGTTGGGGAAGTATATAACATCGGTGGTCACAACGAGATGAAGAACATTGACATCGTTAAGATCATTTGTAAAGAGCTTGGCAAACCGGAAAGCCTCATCACATACGTTTCCGACAGAAAAGGTCATGATATGCGTTATGCGATCGATCCAACGAAGATCCACAATGAACTCGGCTGGTTACCGGAGACCAAATTTGCAGACGGTATCAAGAAGACGATCCAGTGGTATCTTGACAACAAGGAATGGTGGGAGACGATCATTTCCGGCGAGTACCAGAATTATTACGAAAAAATGTATGGAGATAGATAGATTATGAAAGTTTTAGTAACCGGCGTTGCCGGCCAGTTAGGCCACGACGTAATGAACGAATTAGCAAAACGCGGTATAGAAGGTATCGGCAGCGACATCGCGGATACTTACAGTGGTGCCAATGATGGAACAGCCGTTACAACAATGCGCTATATTCCGATCGATCTGACAGATGCCGAAGCGGTACAGGCCCGTATCATTTTTGAACAGCCGGACGCCATTATTCACTGTGCAGCATGGACCGCTGTTGATGCCGCCGAGGACGAAGACAATCGATACAAAGTGCGCGGCATTAACTTTGGCGGTACGAAGAACGTTGCAAACGTATGCAGTGAATTGAAGATTCCTATGATGTACATTTCAACCGACTATGTATTCAATGGTCAGGGTACGGAACCTTGGAAACCGGACTGCACCGACTACGCACCACTCAATGTCTATGGCAGTACCAAGCTTGCCGGCGAACAGGCCGTCACAAGCCGCCTGGACAAGTTTTTCATTGTCCGTATCGCATGGGTATTTGGTACAAACGGTAAGAATTTTATCAAGACAATGCTCAATGTTGGTAAGAATCATGATGAATTAAAGGTAGTCAATGATCAGATCGGTACTCCGACTTATACTTACGATCTGGCAAGACTGCTGGTAGATATGATTCAGACAGACAAATATGGTTTCTATCATGCAACCAATGAAGGTGGATACATCAGCTGGTATGATTTTACAAAAGAGATCTTCCGCCAGGCAGTGGAACTTGGACATACCGAATACAGCGAAGACCGCCTGAAGGTGCTTCCTGTGACAACCGAAGAGTACGGGGTATCCAAGGCAGCAAGACCATTCAACAGCCGTCTTGACAAGAGCAAGTTAGCAGAACAGGGCTTCACACCATTACCGACCTGGCAGGATGCGTTAAGCCGTTATTTGAAAGAGATTGATTTTTAAAGGAGATAGGTATCATGGGACAGATTAAAGTTGAGAAAAATGCAGGTGGCATTGAAGGATTATGCGTAATCACTCCTGCTGTGCATGGAGATGCCAGAGGATATTTCATGGAGACTTATAATAAGAACGATATGGAAGAAGCCGGACTGACAATGGAATTCGTACAGGATAACCAGTCCTGCTCTACAAAAGGTGTATTGCGTGGTCTTCATTTTCAGAAGGAATTCCCACAGGGCAAGTTGGTGCGTGTCGTAAAGGGTTCCGTATTTGATGTAGCGGTTGATCTTAGAAGCAACTCAGAAACCTACGGTAAATGGTTCGGTGTTGAATTAACCGAAGAGAATAAAAAACAGTTCTACATTCCGGAAGGCTTTGCACATGGTTTTTTAGTATTAAGCGATATCGCCGAATTCTGCTATAAGTGTACAGACTTCTACCATCCGGGTGACGAGGGCGGTCTTGCATGGAACGATCCGGAGATCGGTGTCAAATGGCCACAGCTTGAGGGCGAGTACAAAGGAACTGCTTCCGGCGAGGGATATCATTTAGCCGACGGAACCGCACTTAACTTAAGCGACAAAGACCAGTTGTGGGTAGGACTGAAAGATACTTTCCACTTCTAAAGTTTTTTCTCAATAAGGCAATGTCATTTGGCAAGAAGCCTGAAGTAGAAGTAAAGACCACAAAGATCTGCCCTTATTGCAGATATGAAAAACAGCACGGCAACCCAAACGGATCGTCGTGCTGTTTTCTTAATTCCAGTCTATCTATTTCTATTATCCCCAGACTTCGTCTGCAATCTGCTTTACCAGCTTTAAATACAGAACACACTATATAATGGTACTGATTTGATTCCATTTACTAATCCGAAATTCCTTGCCGATATACGAATAGCGTAAACCGGTTCATATTTTTCCTTATAAACCATCAAACTCTTGGCTTTCACATGATTTCCTGCTTTACATTCAATCGGGATGACATGACTATCTTTTTGTATGAGAAAATCCACCTCTGCCGTATTATCCGATTCCCAATAATATAAGTCATATCCATTACTTTTTAATGCTGTAGATACATAATTTTCCGTTAATATACCCCGGAAATGATCCGTCTCTCTACCGCTCAATGCTTCTAATGTCATACCCAGCTTTGCAGACATAATACCCATGTCACTATAATACAATTTAAATGCACTAATATCCTGATATGCCATGATCGGATAAAATCCCTGGGTACATTTCATACATTTATTCACAATTCCTGCTCGAATCAACCAGTCAATGGCATCTCCATATTGGGATGCTCTTGCTCCTGATCTGATCAATTTGTATTGAAACTTCTTTGAATCCCTTGCCAACTGAACCGGAAGTGAATCATATGCTTCATATATTCGAATTGTACTTGTCTTATCCGCATACTTCGTCATATCTGCAATATATGAATTGAGAAGCATAGATCGAATCTCTGTCTCATTCATTGTACTATTAACCGCAATATCTGCTTTCACTGCGGCCGGCATTCCACCCACTATACAATAATGATAAAATTCTTGTAGTGCTTCCTCATGAAGTATAGAATCCAACGGAGTGTCACTCTCATAATGTTCACGAATCGTATCAGAAAGTAATTGCTTTCCCTTTGCCCACAACACCTCTTCCAAATCCATTGGATACATAGTCAACATTTGTACTTTTCCAACGGGAAACGAATACTTTTCATGGTTCAAGGCAACACCCAACAAGCTTCCTGCTGCCATAATATGATATTCCGGTGCTTCTTCCGCAAAATATTTTAAAGATGTTAAGGCTCTCTCACACATTTGAATCTCATCAAAAATAACAAGCGTGTCTCCCGGAATAATGTTTGTCTGATAATATTTTTCCAAAATTGATATGATAGAATCTGCATGGATATCTGCTTCAAAGTAATTACCTATCCGCTCATCTATCTCAAAATTCACATACACCATATTCTTATAAGATGTTGAACCAAATTCCTGCATCTCGTATGTCTTCCCGACTTGTCTTGCACCATAAATGAGTAGTGGAAGTCTTCCCTGCGTCTGTTCCTTCCATTCCTGCAATTTCACTGTTATTTTACGTTTCATTATGATGATCAACTCCTTTCTTAATTATATTATACATTTTATTCATGTATTTTAATGTATTATATTACATTTTTTCATAGGAATCAATGTGATATTTTGCATTATTCTATACAAAACAAAATATAACTTTTTATTCCCACACGCCCAAACGGAACTTTCCGCATAAAAAAACCCGATCTCCCATCGTTAGATTTTCAAGTCTAGCTTTGGGGGATCGGTATACTCATCTACATATATGGCATCTTTTCTATCCAAATATATTCGATTACAGCAGATTCTTCCGAAGCTCTGCTCCATCCTTTGCAGAAAGATAAGCCGGCGCAATATCAAATACCGTCTTGCATCCGGTCTGTCCTTCCTGCTGTAAACGATAAGCTGCTCTTGCATAAGCAACGATCACACAGGCTGTAAATTCAGGATTGGAATCTAACTTCAGGCTGTACTCGATCACATGCTTGTTCTCCTGTTCCCAGCCTGTCTGACCGGAACGGATCACAAATCCACCATGCGGAATTCCGCTGTGATTTGCCTTCAATTCCTCTTCACTGATAAAGTGTACCGTTGTATCATAATCAGCAAAATAGTTCGGCATATTCTTAATGGTCTCTTCCACTTTAGCCGCATCTGCACCATCTTCTAAGACAACAAAACATTCTCTGGTGTGCTTCTGTCTGGTTGTAAGCTCCGGATTCTCTCCATTTCTTACTGCCTCTAACGCAGACTCAACCGGAATCGTGTACTGCTTGCCATCCTTGACACCCTCTACACGACGAATCGCATCCGAATGTCCCTGGCTGACACCTTTTCCCCAGAATGTATAATCCTTACCATCCGGCAAAATGCAGTTTGCATACAGACGGTTCAGGGAGAACATACCCGGATCCCAGCCAACAGAAATGATTCCAACATGACCATTCTTCTTTGCCGCTGCATCCACATTTTCAAAGTGCTCCGGGATTCTTGCGTGGGTATCAAAGCTGTCTACCACATTGAATAGCTCTGCATACTTCGGTGTCTGCTCCGGCAGATCGGTTGCACTGCCACCACAAAGGATCATGACATCGATCTTGTCCTTCCACTGCTCTACATCTGCAATGGAACATACCTTAGCATCCTTTGTTAAGATGGATACACTCTCCGGTGCACGTCTTGTAAATACCGCTGCCAATTCCATATCCGGATTCTGCTTGATCGCACATTCCACACCACGTCCTAAATTACCATATCCTAATATTCCAATTCTCATTTTATTTTCTCCTCATAAATATACTTATCACATCAACACACAAGAACATTACCTGTTCTGTAACAATCCGCTATTAACAGATTCCTCTTACTCATATGTATAGAATCCACAACCCGCTTCTTTATTATACAATCCATAACCTGAAAGCGTATCTGAGTTCTGTTGTTTCTCACTTGTAACACCCATTCTCCAACTCAAAAAGTCCTCCGACAACTCTGCGACAGGTGCCTCTTTTGTATAGAAATAAAATGTCTTTCCATCATCAATTCCATAAATGTCGCTTGGAATATAGCGGATACCATCCGTTATCTGCTCCTCTTTCTCTTGAACGTTCGTGTCCACAAGCGTCATGGAATACGTATAATCATTTACTTTCTTAATGTCACCAAAATGTCCGGTAAATGTTGCAATATACATACTACCATTTGGATAATCCTCGCCAGTATCTCCCATTTCCGAGTCATGATAATTACCATTAAAGGAACCATCCGGATTCAATGTAAGTTCTGTTGACCATCCGCCAGCTCCACTTGCAAATGTCATATTGATTGCTTCACTGATCGGCAGTGTTTCGGAACTCTCCGCCTCACTCGCAGCCTGTGTAGCTGCCTCTGTATCTTCTGCCGTTGTTGATTCTGTTGTTGCCTCGGTCGTTGTAGCCTCGGTTGTTACTTCCTCCGTTGTCGTAATCTCCTGTGTGGTTTCCGTGGTCGGAGTTGTATTATCTCCACATCCCCACAAACACCCTGCACATAAGATTGCACCGATCATCCATGCTTTCTTCTTCATATTAATCACCTCTTGTGCATATACACTTATCTTTATTAAGCTATTGCAGAAAATATTTTACTTTCTTAAGATATACATGTCAACCATTTAGCTTCTTAAAAATTCTTATAATTGCTTACGGATTACAATTCTTACACGGCTCATACCCCTGCTCAATCAATGTTTCTCGCGACTCCGTAGACACAATCTTATTGGCATCGGACATCCGTTTCACACTGGCACAGGTTGGTCGATGAAATTTCTTTGTATTGGCGTTCAAAATGTAATCGCCCTGTTCTACATCTGTACTGTCCTTTGCATATGAAACACCACTTTGTTGATCTAATGTACTCTTACTATCCTTACTTTTTTCCGCACTTCCCGTCGGTTCACCTGCCTGCCAGCTCTCGGAAGGACTTGCATTCCATGTGATCGTACTGCCATCCGATGTTGCCACGATCGTACCCTGTTCATCGGTACGGAACACCTTGACTCCCATTGCCCGCAATTGATTCAACACACCCGCTCTCGGATGCCCATAGGAATTGCCTTCCCCACAACTGATCACGCAGTATGTTGGATGAACCGCCGTCAAAAAATCTTCTGTATTGGCCGTATCTGCACCATGATGTGCCGCCTTAAAGACATCTGATTGTACCGTTAATCCACTCGCCAACATATCCTGTTCTGCTGCCTTTTCCGCATCTCCGGTAAATAAAAAGGAGGTATCGCCAAATGTCAGCCGGAACGCAAGCGAATAGTCATTCGTATTATCTCCATAATCCTTATCGGTATCCGTCAGAATCTGAAAGGATGCCTTGCCAAGCGTATATACCTGTCCTTGTTTTGGGGTAACTACTTTCTGTCCCCGCTGCCCGATCGTCTGAATCAGTTCCTCATACGTCTTTGTGTCACTTGCACATGCCGGAAGCATTACCGTATCACAATCGATCTTATAAAGAACGACATCCATTCCGCCAATGTGATCTGCATCCGGATGCGTTCCAATCGCATACGTTAAATGATCCACATTCTGATGCAGCAGATAGGACCACACCGTCGTTCCTTTGTTATTATTGCCGGCATCGATCAACATACTCTGATCTCCCTGCCGGATAAGAATGGAATCCCCCTGTCCGACGTCGATGTAATGCACCTCTAATGTATCACCATCTTCCAAAGAATTCGCATCAGCGCTTCCGTAATTTCCTATCTGTTCATCTGTCTCAAGCCCGGCAGCGGCATTTTCCTGCACATTACCGTTATCCTGTACTTCGCTGTTTTCATCTGCCATTGTTGTTATGGTTGTGCTTTCCTGTGTTGTCACACCCTCATCCACAGAACACCCCACAAGACAGCCACACCAACTCATGATCAAAAATAAGATCGTCCATAATTTCTTATTCATTTCTTCTATCTCCCATTATTAAAATATCCCATTACCAGATTGAGGCGAATCAATATAACATATCACAATTCCTGTTATATCAATTCACCTCTCATGATTGCTGCTATCAGTATGGGAAGTTCGCTGCCCCATTTACCGGTGTTCCTGTCGTATTCATTGGGATTCCGGTATCGATCAGTACATGCCCATAGAAGTCTGTCACCCGAAATGTAAATGGTCCTGCTCCCATTCCTGATGCCGCCGTAAAATAATTGTATTCCTGTCGTGGCAGCTCCACATATGCGTTCTTCGCTGTATCAAAATATTCTAATTTCCTGATCGGATACCGGTGATTACGTACCTGCACTTCCGCCCAATACTGGGAACTTGTCGGTTTGAACACATACTGAATCGGCTCCGTTGTCGGAAGCGGAACGATCTTCCATGTGATCTTCATTCTCCCGGTCACAAGTGGTTCGATCTGCTGAAAAGTCTTTCTCGTCAGATCAATATCTCCCTTCTTTCCTTCCGGCAGACGATCTGTGATTACAACATTGATCTTATCTCCGTCCTTATCCGTAATCTCAATATAGGCACCTGCTAACCCATTCATATAATCCTCATTGTTCATTGCCGCTGTATAATATGTATTTTCCATATAATCAATGTTGGCTGCACCACCGGATACTCTGTCGTAGAAAGTCCCTTCTCCGGTATGTACCTGATCTAAAGAGTATTCTCCTGCATCCTGTTTCTTCGTATCCTCGCTTGGCTTTTCTATCAATTCCCCATCGTTCGGTATCTTAATACTGATTACAGTAATCTTACAACGATATTTCTTCTTTCCAACCTTCGCCGTAATCGTCGTTTTTCCAGCCTTTTTTGCCCGTACTTTTCCTTTTCGGCTGACTGTTGCAACCTTCTTATTACTGCTTGACCACTTCGCTTTCTTCCGGCTTCCCTTTACTTTCAGGGTAACCTTCTGCCCGACTGATATCGTAAGCTTTGTCTTGTTTAACCGAGTCTTTGCCTGTGCCGGCTGCCCAGCAAATATCACCACACATAAAATTATTACTAATATAGTATAAAAACTTTTTTTCATAATACACTTCTCCTCTTATGTTTCTATTTTACATTACCCTTAATAACAAATCTTCTGACAACTCATCTTTCAACAGCTCTACATATTCCGTTAATTTACCCACATCTCCCAAAATAATATCCATGAACTTATCATCACCTGACTTTCTTCGTAACACCAAATCTATAGACTTTGCTTTTGATTCATCTAGTTCATTTCCTTTTAACAAAGTCATCGGTTTCGCTTTTCCAACAACTACAAATCCTAATGTAACGCTACTGTTACCCGCTGCCAATGCACATTTAATACGATTTTTACTAAAATCTTCTTCAACATTTGTAACGTTTTCAAACATACCTATAATAAAAGGTAATGAATTAATTTTTCTTCTTACAGAACCTTTTACCTCTTTTTCACTCTTCCCTTTTTTACAAAATCCAAACTCGCTCTCTTGTAAAGTTCCATTGTAACATTTTTTAAAAAAGTTGCCGCATCAAGGTTTGTATGTACGCCCGTCAAATGCAAATAATTATCTTCATGTGACGATATTATATAATATGCATTTTTAACAAATGCCGATGAGCAGATTAAATATTCATAATCTACATAATAGCTTTTGTAAAGACCAGCACACTGAATTACCGGTTCTTTCACACGCTCTTTAAAACTCTTTTGTTCAACCATTTTCCCTCCAATAGTAAAATAGAAGGATGACTTCATAGCCATCCTTCTACTAATTTTTCACAGTTAATTCTGCAATGGAAATGGGTTTTCAGTCTCCATCCCGACCACTGGAACAAGTTTAAGGTCTTTGCTCCGACCATATAGAAACTACTCTTTTATTAACTATAGTATAATCAAATTTATACTATTTGTCAAACAGCTTTTATACTGCAAAAATATACGCAATTTCATACAATTAGTATATGCATCTTTTTTCAAAATAATAATAATTTTAAATTAGCGGATCTCTGCTCCATGTGGCATATCCTTCTCGGCTGTCACAAGTGCAAGATTACCTTCTGCATCCTCTGCGCAAAGAATCATTCCCTGTGATTCAATACCGGCAAGCTTTGCAGGCTTTAAGTTTGTTACAACAACAACCTTCTTGCCAACCATATCCTCCGGCGAATAATGCGCCTTGATACCGGATACGATCTGTCTTACCTCACTGCCGATCTTAACCTGTGAACAAAGTAACTTCTTAGACTTCTTCACTTCCTCACAGGCGATAACCTGTCCGATCTGAAGCTGGATCTTATCGAACTCATCAATCGTGATCTCAGGCTTCTTCTCCTCTAAATCGATGCCCGGATTGTCATCCTTCGGTTCCGGTTCCGGTGCCGGCAACAATGCAGCTACCTTCTCCAATACCTCGTCAATGTCTAATCTGGCAAATAAGATCTCCGGCTTATCAGTTACCTTTGTACCTGACTTGTATCCACCGAAACGAACTAGATCATTTACTTTACGCTTTGGTGCATTTAACTGTGCAAGGATCTTCTCAGAAGTCTCCGGCATATATGGCTCTAACAGGGTTGCACCGATAATGATGCTCTCTACCAGATTGTAAAGCACAGTTGCCAGACGATCCTTCTTGTCCTCTTCCTTTGCAAGTGCCCAAGGCATCGTCTCATCAATATATTTGTTACATCTCTTAAAGAGATTGAAGATCTCGGTCATGGCATCTGCCACACGCAGCTTATCCATTGCATTTGATACACGGATTCTCGTATCCAATGCATAATCGATCAACTCCTGATCTACCGGCTCTGCCACCTTCTTATTCGTTACCTCACCGTCAAAATACTTGTTAGACATAGAGATTGTACGGTTTACCAGATTACCAAGTGTATTGGCAAGATCGGAATTCAGACGTTCTACTAACAATTCCCATGAAATGACACCATCATTTTCAAACGGCATCTCATGTAATACAAAGTAACGAACCGCATCCACACCAAACATATCCACCAGATCATCTGCATAGATCACGTTACCTTTTGACTTACTCATCTTACCATCACTCTGGATCAGCCATGGATGACCGAATACCTGCTTTGGAAGCGGAAGTCCTAATGCCATCAGCATGATCGGCCAGTAAATGGTATGAAAACGGAGAATGTCCTTACCGATCAAATGCAGATCACATGGCCAGTACTTCTCAAACATCTTATCACTGTGACCATCTAAGTCATATCCAAGTCCGGTAATATAGTTGGTAAGTGCATCGATCCATACATAAATGACATGCTTTGGATCAAAGTCTACCGGAATACCCCACTTAAAGGAAGTACGGGATACGCACAGATCCTGAAGTCCCGGCAACAGGAAGTTGTTCATCATCTCATTCTTGCGGGACTCCGGCTGAATGAACTCCGGATGGGTGTTGATATAATCGATCAGCTTACCCTGATATTTGCTCATCTTGAAGAAATATGCCTCTTCCTTCGCCGGCTGTACCTCCCGGCCACAATCCGGACATTTACCATCTACTAACTGTGATTCGGTAAAGAATGACTCACACGGTGTACAATACATACCTTCGTACTCGCCCTTGTAAATGTCTCCCTGATCGTATAATTTCTTGAAGATCTTCTGTACCTGCTTCTCATGATCCTCATCGGTTGTACGGATGAACTTATCATAAGAAGTGTTCATCAGATCCCAGATTCTCTTGATCTCACCTGCTGTCTGGTCTACAAACTCCTTCGGTGTAACTCCGGCTTCCTCAGCCTTTAACTCAATCTTCTGTCCATGTTCGTCGGTTCCTGTCTGAAAACGAACATCATATCCTACGAATCTCTTGTATCTTGCAATACTGTCTGCAAGTACAATCTCGTAAGTATTCCCAATGTGTGGTTTGCCTGATGTGTAGGCAATGGCAGTCGTAATGTAATATGGTTTCTTTGCCATGTCTGTTACCCTCCTAAAAAATATTTATATTATGATATTATGTGCTAAAAAAACAAGCCCACCTTTAAATAAAAACTTAAAGGCGAGCTATTCTCTCACGGTACCACTTTAATTCATCTGCATATCACTATGCTGACCTTACCAACTGGCTATTACCAGTCTACACTGTAACGGGTGTTTCCGTTCTCTGCTAAACATATGTCTCACAAAGAATGCTCCAAGACCATCTTCCATCTGTTCCTTCTTTCCCTGCTCTCAGCTTACCAGGTTCTCTGTCAAAGTGTTCCCAGATGTACTCTTCTCTTCTTCGCACATAACTATACAACTGTTATTGATTATAGAATGGGATATCCTTTCTGTCAAGGTAAAGGATAATTCATTTTATAACTTGGAATATCCGTAACTGTTAACGATTGCTTCGATCCGCTTACCTGCCTGACAATACGGACATTGATTGTGTGGATATGTCTTATACTCCGGTATATCGGATGCCTTAAATAATGTATGTACCGGCTGCCCTGCGATCACTTCGTTCGCAGAGAAGATGGCAGAGATACCTGCTACGATTCCTCCGTAGTAAGATATACACTCTAAACTTCTCTCGATCGTACGTCCGGTTGTTGCAGATGCCAATAAGAATAAGACATGTCTGCCCTTGATCATTGGCTGGATGTTATCTCGGAAGATCATCTGTCCTGCGGAATTGAACTCCGGTGTTACCACATACATTGCCTTATGCTGGTTCATTGACATGATACCGGAATTGGTTAATTCCTCTGCAAGGTAGCCTCCGATCACTTCCGTTCCATCCATACATACGATGGTATCCACAATCGTGGTTCCTACATATTCTCCTGCGATTGACTTGGCTGCTGCACGCGCCATACTCTGACGGGACTTTAACGTTGTCATATCAATATAATGTGTAATATGCGAATGGTTTGTCGCAAAATGTCCCGGTACAACTTTAATGCTTACACTATTGTTATACTGGGAATATACCTTCATTGCCTGATGTTCAAATGTCATAATAACCCTCCTTTAGATTCAACATGATGAATAACTCTATTTTATCTGTTTTTGTCTGTGATTTCAAGAGAAAGTGTGTTAGAATATTTCTGATTTTCATAAAGGAAAAGCATCATAACCTTTATGCTATATGGGATTACATCACATGCGGAGGATTTTATTATGCATTCATCAATTCAACTGGTTGCCTTAGACATGGATGGCACATTATTAAACAGCAGTAAACAGCTTCCGGCCGACTTTATAGATTGGGTACGCAACCACCCCTCTATTCAGACGGTTATCTCCAGCGGCCGGCAATATTACAATCTGGTTTCCCTTTTTGAACCGGTAAAAGATCAGTTGATCTATATCTCCGATAACGGGGGATATGTGTTTGAACAGGATCAGATGATCTACAGCAATGCCATGACCGACGAAGACATCCGGAAATGTCTTTCTCTGTTGTCCGGTGTGGATGGGCTTTCCCTGATCCTTTGTGGTGCGAAGTCTGCATACATGTATCATGCATCCTCTTATATAGAAGAAAATGCGCACATGTACTATGGGCGTCTTCAATTTGTCACAGACTTAGATACTGTGATCGGAACAGACTGCATTGCCAAGATTGCTATATTTGTAGATGATCACAACGCAGAAAACGTCTACCACAATTTTCCGGTCCTGAATGAGAGGATCACCCCTATCTTATCCGGTGATTCCTGGATTGATATCTCTAACCGTTCCGTCAGCAAAGGTGCTGCCGTTACTGCACTGCTGCAACGGCTGTGCATTCCGTCCGAACACGCAATGGCTTTCGGTGATTATCTGAATGACTACACCTTATTACAGAGCTGTGGCGAAAGTTATGCCATGGCAAATGCACATCCCGACTTAAAAGCAATTGCAAAACATGTGACCGATTCAAATGACGAGGATGGCGTTATGAAAATATTGCGCACCCTGTGACCGGCAGTTTCCGCCGTTCCCTATCGCAAGATGTATTATAATAGAGGAAATGCACCACAACATCTGTTGTTTTTCCGGTAAATTAACATTCACTCATTTTCAAATTGTATACAATTTTTCATTTCCACAAATGCTTATTTTTCCTAGATTTTTTACACACTTAACATTTTTCGAACGTTCCTTTTTGTATTGAAAAAAGTACAAAAAAGGAACATTTTTCCGTTGACGTGTATACAATATAAATCTATAATAGAGTCATAAGATTTTCACCAACGATTTATAAGGTGAATTTTCAAAAAATTATATTAAAGGAGGACATTTTGAAATGAGATCAGAATGGAATGGTTTCACAGGCGGTAACTGGGAGAAATTTGTAGATGTTCGGGACTTTATCCAGAAGAACTACACACCATATGAAGGTGATGATTCTTTCCTTTGCGGACCTACTCAGAACACAAAAGATTTATGGGCAGAGGTTATGGACTTAACTAAGAAGGAGAGAGAAGCAGGCGGTGTTCTTGATATGGATACTAAGGTTGTTTCCACTTTAACTTCTCATGGTGCAGGATATCTTGATAAGGACAAAGAGACCATCGTTGGTTTCCAGACAGACAAGCCTTTCAAGAGAGGTATGAACGTATACGGTGGACTTCGTATGGCTATGAAGGCTTGTGAAGACAACGGATACAAAGTAGATCCAGAGATTGTTGATTTCTTCTCTAAGCACAGAAAAACACATAACGAAGGTGTATTCGATGTTTACGATCAGGAGATCAGAAGATGTCGTACAAACCATATCGTAACAGGTCTTCCAGATGCATACGGACGTGGACGTATCATCGGTGACTACAGAAGAGTTGCTCTTTATGGTACAGACTTCCTGATCGAAGACAAGAAAGCTCAGAAAGAGTCTTTCGGTACAGTTTACACAGATGATGTAATCCGTGGCAAGGAAGAGATCGCAGAGCAGATCAAAGCATTGAAAGAGTTAACAGAGATGGCTTCTTTCTATGGTTTCGATATTTCTAAGCCAGCTACTAACGTACAGGAAGCTATCCAGTGGACATACTTCGGATACTTAGGAGCTGTTAAAGAGCAGAACGGTGCTGCAATGTCACTTGGTCGTACAGCTACATTCTTAGACTGCTACGCTGAGAGAGATTTAGCTGCTGGTAAGTTCACAGAGGAGCAGATCCAGGAGTTCATCGATCACTTCATTATGAAGTTAAGATGCGTTAAGTTCGCTCGTACACCAGAGTACAACCAGATCTTCGCTGGTGACCCGGTTTGGGTAACAGAGTCATTAGGTGGTATGGGTGTTGATGGACGTACATTAGTTTCTAAGATGAGCTTCCGTTACCTTAACACATTGAACAACTTAGGTACTGCTCCAGAACCAAACTTAACAGTACTTTGGTCAACAAGACTTCCAGAAGGATGGAAGAAGTTCTGTGCTAAGATGTCTATCAAGTCATCTTCAATCCAGTACGAGAACGATGATATGATGAGACCAATTCACGGTGATGATTATGGTATCGCATGTTGCGTATCTTCAATGGTTATCGGTAAGGAAATGCAGTTCTTCGGAGCACGTGCTAACCTTGCAAAATGCTTACTTTACGCTATCAACGGTGGTGTTGATGAGTGTACAGGCGTTCAGGTAGGTCCTAAGTATCGTCCGGTTGTAGGTGACGTACTTGACTATGATGATGTAATGGCTAAGTTCGATGATATGATGGAGTGGTTAGCTACCGTATATGTTAATGCACTTAACATCATCCACTATATGCATGATAAGTATGCATACGAGAGAATTCAGATGGCTTTACATGACAGAGACGTTAAGAGATACTTCGCAACTGGTGTTGCTGGTCTTTCAATCGTTGCTGACTCATTATCAGCTATCAAGTATGCTAAGGTTAAGCCAATCCGTAACGAGCAGGGTATCGTAGTAAGCTACGAGACAGAAGGTGACTTCCCTAAATATGGTAACAACGATGATCGTGTTGATGAGATCGCTGCTTCTATCGTTACAACATTTATGGACAAGATCAGAAAGCATCACGTATACAGAAATGGTATCCCAACACAGTCAATTCTTACAATTACTTCTAACGTAACATATGGTAAGAACACTGGTGATACTCCTTGTGGACGTAAGCATGGTGCACCATTTGCTCCAGGTGCTAACCCACTTCATAAGAGAGATACTCACGGTGCTGTAGCATCTTTGGCTTCTGTAGCTAAGATCCCATTCAAGGATGCTCAGGATGGTATTTCTAATACATTCTCAATCATCCCAGGTGCTCTTGGTAAAGAGGATCAGGTATTTGCAGGAGATATCGATATCGACTTAAGCAAATAATTAGCGATTGGAGGTTATAACAATGGCCGACATGAATCAAGTTGATGATATAGTTGCCATGTTAGACAACATGGTTGCGAACGGACATGGACACATTAATGTGTCCGTGGACGATTCCGTAGAAGCTGGTGGCAAGACCACACAGACTATGGGCTGTACCGACTGTGCAAAGGGAGATCTCGCTTGCAGCGTTCCCACTTTGATGGAAGGTATGGATGAAGAATTACACAAATATTAATTATAAAGGAGGACATTACAATGGCAAGTACTCAGCAGGTAGATAACTTAGTAAATATGTTAGATGGTTATATGGCAGAAGGCGGATACCATCTTAACGTTAACGTATTGAATCGTGAGACATTATTAGATGCTCAGAAGCATCCGGAGAATTACCCACAGTTAACAATTCGTGTATCTGGATACGCAGTTAACTTCGTTAAGTTGACACCAGAGCAGCAGAATGATGTAATCTCAAGAACTTTCCACGACCATATGTAATATGGTATAACAATTCATATCAGCGGCAATACTGACAGTAAGAAGCGTGGGTGCTTGCACACTAAGCTTCTTATCTGGAAGTATTGACATTGGAGGAATCTCCAACAGCGAGGAAATCCGCAGGATTTTCGCAGCTGGCTGATATGAATATGTATTAGACAGCAGCAACCGCAGCTGGCTGATATGTATTATGGTTTACAAATGAAGGCAAGGGCATCTTCGCCCTTGCCTTTTTCTTAATCTAGTATAAGGAGAAGTATATATGATCGGACACATTCATTCCATCGAAACCTGTGGTACAGTAGATGGTCCAGGCATGCGCTACGTCGTCTTCTTCAAAGGCTGCCCAATGCGTTGTGCCTACTGTCACAACCCGGACACCTGGGATCCAACCGGTGGCGAAGACCATACCGCAGATGATTTATTAGCACAGTTTGATTCCATGAAAGAATTCTACAAGAATGGTGGTATTACAGCAACTGGTGGCGAACCTTTAATGCAGCTTGATTTCTTAATTGAATTATTCGAAAAAGCAAAAGCAAAGGGAATCCATACCTGCTTAGATACATCCGGTGTAATCTTCCACCGCGATAATCCAACCTTGCTTGCAAAGTTTGATCATCTTATGGAAGTAACCGATCTCATCATGTTAGATATCAAACATATCAATCCAGAAGAACACATGAAACTGTGCAAACAGCCAAATGATAACATCTTAGACTTTGCTAAGTATATTGATGAGAAAGGCGTCGATATCTGGATCCGCCACGTGATCGTTAAGGATATTACATTGATCGACCACTATTTAGATGAATTAGGATACTTTATTGGCGGTCTGAAGCATCTCAAAGCATTAGATGTACTTCCATATCATAATATGGGAGAGATCAAATACGAGAAGCTTGGCATTGATTATCCATTAAAAGGAATGGAACCATTGACCAATCAGGATGCCATTTATGCAAGAGATATCATCTTAAAAGGCGCAAAGAGACGCCGCCAGGATGATGCTGCCAAAGCAGCTCAATAAGACTTGCAAAAACGGGCTGACACGTTGATTTTACAACAAACTTTATAAAATATTGTATTGAAAAAAAGCCTTGCTATCTAACGCAACTTGTTTTACAATATGGTTAATGAGGTATTTTACCAATAAGCAATTATAATGTATACTAATTAAAGGAGGATATTATCATGGCATTTGTTATTGGCGATAGCTGTGTAGCATGTGGCGCTTGTGCTGGTTCTTGTCCAGTAGGAGCAATCTCAGAAGGAGATGGCAAGTTCGAGATTGATGCTGATTCATGCATCTCTTGTGGATCTTGTGCAGGTACATGCCCAACAGGAGCAATTTCAGAAGAGTAATTTTCATAAAAAAGAGCCTTACGGCTCTTTTTTTATTGCTTTCATCTTTTTACTTATAAAAAGTTTCATAGAGATCCGGCTTACGATCATCCCGAAATGGATATTGTCGCCGGACTTCATGAACCATATCCGGATCTACATTAATCACCATAAGATCGGATTTGCTATGTGCTTTGGTAAGCCGTTCTCCTAACGGGTCAAATGCCATGGAACTTTCCACATATTCCAGACCATTTCCCCTGCCGATGCGATTTACCCCGACAATATAACACTGGTTTTCAATTGCGCGGGCGCGAAGAAGCGTTTCCCAATGAACAATCCGTTCTTTTGGCCAGTTTGCGATAACTAAAATGACATCTGTCTGATCCGCAACAGCCTGGAAGATCTCCGGAAACCGCAGATCATAACATACAAACCCGGAAACCGCAACTTCATTAATATCTACCGTCTTTACTTCATGTCCACCAATATAATGTCTGCCCTCTTCTCCATAACTGAATGGATGAATCTTATCATAATCATAGAGGATTCTTCCTTTGGATACGATCATTAATTTGTTATAGTATTCCTCACCAAAATCCTCGACAAATCCAAATGCAATCGCCATTTCATATTTTCTGGAACAATCCTTGAAAAATTGAAGCGTCTCGGAAAATAACATTTCCTCCCCTGCAAATGAGGTATTCATTGTGAAACCGGTGAGTGTCATTTCCGGAAAAACGATCAATTCCACTCCTGATGCCTGTGCCTGCTCTAACAGTTTCTTCACCGTCACCATATTTTTTGCCTTGTTTTCCCAAACAATATCCATCTGTGTTAATCCAATTTTCATAAACAAGCCTCCCTTTTTCTCTCGTTGTTCTCCCGGATATTTTCATCCCTCATTGGTATAACATGTTTGACATAATCCATTCCACACATTGTTATAATTATATGCTCCTCTTGTGTCATTTATGTATCCTGTGAGATATATTGCGGAAATGTTATAACGATCTTAAACAGATCTCCGTCTAACTGAATCCCAAACGTTCCTCCCTGTAATCTTACCAGATCTTTTGCAATGGATAGACCAAGCCCGCTCCCCTCGGTACTTCTGGCGGCATCTCCCCTTGTAAATCGTTCCATCAATTCTTCCGGACTGATATTCAACTTGGCTGCCGATATATTTTTGAGTGTAAATGCTGCTGCCTTTCCATCACACACCAGATCCGCATAGACACGCGTTCCTTCCAATGAATATTTGTATGCATTTTGCAGGACATTTTCCATCACCCGGAACAACCGTCTTCCATCCGCTAAGATTGTCACTGGCTCCTCCGGATATGTTGCAAGCAGTGACAGATTCTTTTTGCTGTATTTGTCTTCGAATTCACCGATACTCTGCCGCATCAATTCATCGAATGCAAGCGGCATCATTTCCAATTCCACATTACCGGAAGTTGCCTTGGCCGCTTCCACCAGATCTTCCGTTAAATGCCGGAGACGCTGTGTTTTCTGATCCAACACTTCTATGTAATGTTCCGCTTCCTGTGTCGGCATCTTTTGTTCCTTTAATAAATTAATATAATTAATGATCGATGTAAGCGGTGTCTTCAGATCATGTGATACATTCGTGATCAGTTCTGTTTTCATTCTCTCATCCTTCAGGGACGTCTCCACTGCCGCCTGCAATCCATCACTTAAATGATTCACACCGTCTGCAAATTCCTGAAATAATCTCGTACGCTCATTGACCACAACCGGTTCACCGAGCTCGCCATCCTTAATCTTTTCTATACCACGCAAAAACTTCCTGCTGTCCTGCAGAATCCTTTGCATGCCAATCCCCGCGAGCACCTGAACAGCCAAAAAACAGATCAGTATCAACAATTCTACAATTGCATTATGTCCCCGATATAAGAAATACATCAATACAAGACCTACATTACAGGTAATATAAAGAACCATTGCCCAGAATAAACGATCCGCTCCGCTTAACTGCCAACCGTGCTTCCGCAATCCTTTTCTCCACTGAAAAATCAGGGATCCCGACCATAAGTTCTTATTTCTGACCCGGTCAATAATACTTGACCAAACTAACAGGAACAACGTACCACACAGAATACCTCCCATTCCTGTTATCAATGCTACCTGATACAACTGCCGCTCCTCTTGGACGAGTACATATGCTATAACATCTTTGGTATCAAATGCCACGATGCCAAGAATAATTATGCATAACAGCATCCATATTTCTGTTGGTATGCGATCCGACAATCTTCCAAACACCGACTGTCCTTTCCGCTTTCCCGCTGTGCAGCTTAGATAGACCAATTGTGTCACCAAGAACAGGAATAAGAATAGGATTCCAATTTCTAACGCCTGTTCATATCTCTGATAAAATGTATATAATGCCTTTCCACGTCCTACCGCACTTGTAGTACCTTCATAACCAACACCAATTGCAATCTCAACCTTTGACGGAAGTTCCGATAGCAACTGTTTCATCTCCTGATCCTTCAAGAGTTTTGCAATATGATAAATGCTATCTGTTCCCTCCGACATTCCATCTATAATCTCATAATGTTCTCTGAGTGCTTCGATATCTTCCATTTTTTCTACATTTTTGCAGAGCGTATTTCCATATTTGATATAAAATTGAAAACTCTTATCCATCGTGTCCAGATCTGCCTGTGCCTTTTCCCGTGCGATCTGTTTTTCAACCCTCTCGTTGAATGCGTCCGTTACCGTAACCGACTCTGTCCATAGCATTGGAAATAACATGCTGTCGGTATTGCCAATCCTCACTCCGTTTTTTGCAATGGTTGCCAGCAGATCATCCACCCGGTATACATATTCATCTTCACATTTGAAATAATCATTCCACGGCGAATAAAATGTCTGTGTAGAAGGTTCATATGCCAGATATCCCACTTTATCAAGATCCGGATACCGGTTAGCAGAATAGGTAGCAACGGATCCTTTTTCTCCTCCCTGCACAACCATGGAATAACTATAATATGATCCATCATCCGATGAAGACGTCGCGGTCTTCTTCGGATCTGCACCCGGCTGTGTGATATCCGTAAACAGAAAAACCGCATCCTCCGAAAATTTGTTAGAGATCCGATAGTCCGTGTTCACATATCCCCTTTGGATCATCAATTCCCGCATCGTATCACCGGTTATATAAATGTATGCATTTTTGTTCCTCAAACTCCGGATAAATGCATACGCTTTATTATAATAACAGAACATGCCCGGCATTAACCGCTTGTCTGTTCCTGCATATTTCTCATATATATTAAGTTCATCAAGCGTTTCCGGTATCTCCTCTTTGTCATACGCTTCTCTGATTAATTGCATGTCATAATCATGCACTAATCCATAAGAATCCACACGCTCTATGGAAAATTTGTCCGCACCCGCATCCCAATAAGCCTTCTTTGCATCCTGCAACAGATTCTTCATATCCTGCTTCAAAGCGTTCTCATAATATTCCGTGCGATAATAATTCTTATCCGGTTCCGTCAGAATAGAGGAACCAAACCGGCTCACAGAATATGCGATCAGTCCAAATGCCACCGTCATTAATGCGAATGTGAGAACACATAAAAAACTTCCTATCACCCTCCCTTTTCGGGTAAGATACCATTCATATATCTTTTGTCTCCTATTCTCCATCGGTTCACCTTCCTTTAGCCTCTCTTCACCATCCGGTATCCAACGCCCCACATTACCTTAATATAGTCCGGATTCTTTGGATCGATCTCTATCTTCTCCCGGATTCTCCGGATATGTACCGAAACAATATTATCTGTCGCATAAGCATCTTCATCCCATATCCGTTCGTAAATCTGTGCAGACGAAAATACCGTTCCAATATTCTCCATAAACAACTTCAAAATCCGAAATTCCGTCGGTGTGAATTTTGTCACTTCACCATCTACCGTCACTGCCATACTTTCTTTATTCAGAGTGATTCCTCCATTGGTCAATACACTGTCCCGATCACTTTCCTGCATACTTCCTAACTGTGTGTACCTTCGAAGCTGTGATTTCACCCTTGCAAGCAGTTCCAATGGATTAAACGGCTTCGTTATATAATCATCCGCACCAACATTTAATCCATTGATCTTATCAGCATCCTCCGATTTGGCAGAAAGAAGAATCACCGGAATCGAGCTGTACTCCCTTAAACGAAGCAGTGCTTCTATTCCATCCATTTCCGGCATCATAATATCTAAAATGATAAGCTGCACCTGTTCCCTTCTTAATGTGTCCAGTGCTTCTTTTCCATTGTATGCCACTATAACGGAATATCCCTCTTTCTCTAAATAAATGGTAATCGCTTCTACAATCTCTCTATCATCATCACATACTAATATCTTCATGTCTTCTCCCCTTATGCTGATTGCATATTTTTCCTATAGATACATTTTAACAGATTTTTGTTACAATAATTATGAAGAATTTCTTACGAATATTTTTAATTCAAAAAAGAGGGGCAGACATTACTCCGACCCTCCGGCTATCATCTATAGCTTATCACCGCAATTATATTTTATGTTGAAACTTATCTTATAATTCCTTCACTATTATTCAATATATTACTGATTTCACCCTTTAATTCCGGCAAATCAATCTGAATAGTATCCCACGCCGATTGATAATCCAGATTCGAATACTGGTGTGCAAAGATATCTCTTATTCCACACCATTGTTTCCATGGTATCATTTCATTCTCTTCTCTCAATTCACCAGAGACAAGTTTGCACAACTCTCCAATCTGAAGAACACACATACAGCAAGCATTTGTATATACAGAATTATTTACAAATATTTGATAGTTATTATGAAACATCTGACACGCTTCCTCTGCTTGGTTACAATAATCCAATATCTTTTTGAGAATAATAATATCCTTACTCTTCATATAATAATATCTCCGTTCCCTGTATTGCTGATTTAAATGCCTCCTCTATCCCCGTAGTCGTCACTACATCAACAGATCGATTCATTTTCTCCTCTACATCCTGACGAAAACCAGATAACTTCAAAAGTGACATTGGCTTACCCTTTTCAATCAATAAATCAATATCACTATCTTCATTTGCTGTACCCTTTGCAAATGAACCAAAAAGATATATTCTTTTTAATCCATATTCCAAAGCGATCGGTTGTATAATAGCTTTAATTGCATCAATTTCAGGCATATATACCAATCTCCCTTCTACTATATTTCTCTAAATATTTATGTTTCTATTATTTTACCACAGTTCTGAAAGAAAAAATACCCCAGAAAGAAAAAGGCTGCATATCACTATGCAACCTTTTCTTACTATATATAACATTATCTCGTAAGACTCAATCGAACGAGTGCACGCTTTAATGCCAGCTCTGCACGATTCAGATCTCCGCTTCTTTCTTCAATTCTCCGCTTTGCACGAATCTCTGCTTCCTTTGCACGGTTCGCATCAATCTCATCCGGCCATTCTACACTCTCTGCAAGAATGGTAACTTCCTCTTTCAGAATCTGGATGAAGCCTGACATCAATGCTGCTTCTTTCACGGTATCTCCTTCATGGATACGAAGAATCCCCGGTGCAATGATCGCAGTAAGAGGAATGTGCTGCGGGTAAATACCCATATCACCTTCTGTTGTGGTGAATTCCAAAAATGTGGTATCGCCCTCGTAAAAGATACGCTCCGGCGCCACAATTTTCAATTTCATAGTATCTGCCATGCGTATTCACCCTCTCTTATTTCACCTTTGCAAGTACATCATCGATACTTCCGGCATTCAGGAAATAACCCTCCGGAATGTCATCATGCTTACCTTCAATGATCTCCTTAAATCCACGGATCGTCTCTGATACAGGTACATACTTACCGCTTGTTCCAGTAAACTGCTCTGCTACGAAGAATGGCTGGGATAAGAATCTCTGTACCTTTCTTGCACGGGATACAACAAGCTTATCCTCCTCAGACAATTCATCCATACCAAGAATTGCAATGATATCCTGCAGCTCTTTGTATTTCTGCAAGATCTCCTGTACCCCACGGGCAACCTCATAATGCTCTTCACCGACAATCTTAGGGTCTAAGATTCTCGAAGTAGACTCCAATGGATCTACCGCAGGATAAATACCTAACTCTACGATGGAACGGGAAAGTACCGTTGTCGCATCCAAATGCGCAAATGTCGTAGCCGGTGCCGGGTCTGTCAAATCGTCCGCAGGTACATATACCGCCTGAACGGATGTGATAGAACCGTTCTTTGTGGATGTAATTCTCTCCTGTAACGCACCCATCTCTGTCTGTAACGTTGGCTGATAACCAACGGCAGAAGGTACACGTCCAAGTAACGCAGACACCTCAGAACCAGCCTGTGTGAAACGGAAAATGTTATCAATGAATAACAACACATCCTTACCACCCTGGTCACGGAAGTACTCCGCCATCGTAAGTCCGGTAAGACCAACTCTCATTCTTGCTCCCGGCGGCTCGTTCATCTGACCAAACACCATGGTCGTCTTATTGATAACGCCGGATTCTGTCATCTCGTTATATAAGTCATTACCCTCACGGGTACGCTCTCCAACACCGGTAAATACGGAATATCCACCATGCTCGGTTGCAATATTACGGATCAACTCCTGAATCAATACCGTTTTACCTACTCCGGCACCACCAAACAGACCGATCTTACCACCCTTCTGGTATGGACAAAGTAAGTCAACGACCTTGATTCCTGTCTCTAATATCTCTGTATCGGTTGCCTGCTCTGAGAACTCCGGTGCTTTCCGGTGAATCGGAAAATGTTCCTTACACTCCGGAGCCGGCTTATTATCAATTGGCTCACCTAACACATTGAACATACGACCCAGTGTATTCTCACCAACCGGAACGGTGATCGGTGCACCTGTCGCTACCGCTTCCATTCCTCGAACCAGACCATCGGTTGGTCCCATGGCAATACACTTTACGGTATCATCGCCTAAGTGCTGGGAAACCTCTACGGTTAATTTCCCACCATCCTTGGTTGCGATCGTAATGGCATCATTGATCTCAGGAAGTTTGCCTTCGCTGAACTTGATATCCAATACAGCACCAATGATCTGGGTAATCTTACCGACATTCTTTTCTGCCATATTCTATCTCCTTCTACTCTTCTTCTATGATATCGCCTCTGCACCCGCGATAATCTCGGTAAGCTCCTGCGTGATGGAGCTCTGTCTCGCACGGTTATACTTCAGCGACAGATCGTCAATCATATCTTCTGCATTCTTGGTTGCCGAATCCATTGCCTGCATTCTGGCACCATTTTCACTGGCGATTGCCTCAACGAATGCGCCATAGATTATGTTATTCATATACTTTGGAATGATCATGTCAAGTGCCTCATCCGCTTCCGGCTCAAAATTCATAAGGGTAAGCGTATCGATCTCTACATCCTTCATGATCTCTTCCACACTGATCGGCAATAGTTTGATAAGTTTGGGTTCATGCACTACCGTATTCTTGAATCCGGTATATGCAAGATAGATCTCACCAACCTCGCCATTCTCATAAGACGCTAATACGTTCTTGCCAATATGGATTGCATCGGCATACAGTGGCTCGTTCATCACCTCGGAATAATCCTCAATGATGTGGTAGCCCTTCCGGCTTAAGCCCTCTAAACCCTTCTTACCTAATGCATAGATATCCGTATCTTCCGGTGCAAATGCTGCCGTAATCTCTTTGACAATGTTGTTGTTATATCCACCGGCAAGTCCACGGTTTGATGTAATTGCGATCACTGCTTTGCGCTTGGAATCGCTCTCCCGCAGATAACGGTGATCGATCGTTCCGGTTCTCGCTAAGATGGAACAGATCGTATCATACAACATGGTGAAATACGGCTTATTGCTCTCTGCCCTGGCTTTCGCTTTCTGAAGCTTTACCGTCGATACCAGCTTCATTGCCTTCGTGATCTGACCGGTACTGGCAACACTTTCTTTGCGCCTTTTTATATCTCTCATCGATGCCAAGACATATCACCTCTTTCTTCTATATTCTCACAGCAGATGCAAATTCTTCTGTGCCACACAGACACATTCCTCTTTCCATCTGCCCCTATAAGTTCCGCGTATTGCTCATTATGCACGCTGACTCTTATATTGGGTGATTGCCTCGTCTAACATCTGACTCAGTTCGTCAGTAAGCTTCTTCTCCTCACGGATCTTCGTAAAGATCTCCGGATACTGTGCATCGACAAACTCAAATAATTCTTTCTCAAAATCAAGGATCTGATCTACCGGAACATCTAAGAGATATCTCTTTGTTGCCGCATAAATGATCACAACCTGACGCTCTACCGGCATCGGCTTATACTGCGGCTGCTTTAACATCTCTTTGATACGTTCACCCTGTGCCAGACGTTCCTTCGTATCGTCATCCAACTCGGAACCAAACTGGGCAAATGCAGCCAGCTCACGATACTGTGCAAGCTCGGTACGGATTGGAGAAGCAATCTTCTTCATTGCTCCAATCTGTGCAGCACCACCTACACGGGATACGGAAAGACCGGCATTGATCGCAGGACGGAAACCGGCATTGAACATCTCTGTCTCTAAGTAGATCTGTCCATCTGTAATGGAAATAACGTTGGTCGGAATGTATGCAGATACATCACCAGCCTGTGTCTCAATGATCGGAAGTGCGGTAAGGGAACCGCCACCTAAAGAATCATTTAACCGGGCAGCACGCTCTAACAATCTGGAATGTAAATAGAATACATCACCCGGATATGCCTCACGTCCCGGCGGACGACGGAGCAGCAAGGAAAGTGTACGGTAAGCAGTCGCATGTTTGCTCAAGTCATCATACACAACCAGTACGTCCTCTCCATTCTCCATCCACTCTTCACCAATCGCACAGCCTGCGTATGGTGCAATATACTGTAATGGAGCAAGCTCGGATGCGGTGGATGCTACAACCGTTGTATAATCCATTGCTCCATATTCGGTTAAGGACTTCACGATACTTGCAACGGTCGATGCCTTCTGACCGATCGCAACATAGATACACTTAACGCCCTGTCCCTTCTGGTTAATGATCGTATCAATGGCAATTGCCGTCTTACCTGTCTGACGGTCACCAATAATCAACTCTCTCTGTCCTCTACCAATCGGAACCATGGCATCAATCGCCTTGATACCGGTCTGTAACGGAGTGTCCACGGACTGTCTGGAAATAACACCGGATGCCACTCTCTCAATTGGTCTTGATTTGGTCGTATTGATCGGACCTTTATCGTCAATCGGCTGTCCCAATGCATTGACAACACGTCCAAGCATTGCGTCACCTACCGGAACTTCTACCACACGTCCCGTTGTCTTGACGGTATCTCCTTCGCTGATATTCCTGTTTGCACTTAACAGTACCGCACCTACGTTGTCTTCCTCTAGGTTCATTACCATTCCGTAAACATCCCCAGGGAATTCCAACAACTCACCCTGCATTGCATTCTCTAATCCATGCACACGGGCAATTCCGTCGGCTACCTGTATAACTGTACCAACTTCGGAGGTCTCTAATTTCTTTGAATAATTCTTAATCTGCTCTTTGATCACAGAACTAATCTCTTCTGGTTTCAAATTCATGGAAAATTAGCACCTTCTCTCTGTTTATAATCTATTCTTCGCATTTACTGTACGAGACTCTTCGACAATTCCGCAATCTGTGTTTTCAGGCTGCTGTCGACTACGGTATCTGCAACCCGGATCACAAGTCCACCGATCAGTGACGGATCTACCTTGTAATTCCCTTCGATCTTCTGATACTTCGTTGTCTCGATCAGTTTCTGCTCAATTCGTTCTTTCTGCTCCTGCTTTAATTCCACTGCGGAAGAAATGTAGGCAATACCAATTCCTTTTTCCTCCTTGATCGCAGCAATCACATAATCAAATACGGAAAGGAAATCTTTCTGATGACCTTTTAACACCAGCATTGTCATAAGTCCGGTCAGCTCATCTGATACCCTGCCGGCATAGATATTCTCAATAACCTTGACTTTCTCTTCCTTCTCGATATTCGGATGAAGCAGAAACTTGCTTAATTCTTCGTTCTCAAGAAACGTCTGCTTTACAAAAAGCACCTCTTCTAACGTGGCATCTAATGACCGATTCTCCATTGCCACTTCAAAAAGTGCACTTCCGTAGGTCTTACTTACCTGCTTAGCCATGTACTACCACCCATTTCTTTCAAAGTATCCTCAATTAAAGCATCCTGCTTGCTCTCATCAATCTGCTGCTCGATAATCTTTGCAGCCATTGCCGTTGCAACCCGTACGATCTCTTTGCGCATATCATCGGAAACCTTGCTCTTCTCTAACTCGATCTCCTGATTGGCGCGAGCAATCAACCGATCAGCCTCTGTGTTTGCTTCTGCCACGATCTGCTCTTCACGTCTCTTCGCTTTCTTACGGGCCTGCTCTAATATCTCTTCTTTCTCTTTGTTGATGGCTTTTAATTTCTCATCATATTCCGCCTTCAATGCTGCGGCATCTTCCCGATCCTGCTTGGCCGTATCAATATCCGTCCGAATCTTCTCGGTACGGTTATGCAAAACCTTCTGCACAGGCTCAAACAACACCTTGGTAAGGAAAAAGAAGAGGATAAAAATGGCAATTCCCTGAATGATCACGTCACTGATTAACTGCGGACTTAATTCAAATATATGTCCTTCGGTGAGCAGCATTGTCTGCGCACCCATCATTCCTGATAACATACCCATCAAGGAACTATCCTCCTTTCATCAGACTTCGTTGATCCTTACAGTTTCAAGAACTTAGCAAGCATTGGATTACCATACATTAACAGCAATGCAACTACCAGACCATACAGACCGGTTGTCTCGGCTACGGCCTGACCAAGTAACATCGTAGACATGATATCACCCTTTGCACCCGGGTTACGTCCTACTGCTGCAGCACCCTGACCAGCGGCAATACCCTGTCCAATACCAGGTCCGATACCGGCGATCATTGCTAAACCTGCACCAATTGTTGAACATGCTAAAATTAAACCTTCGTTTGTAATGTTTGACATAAACATTTCCTCCATTTTCTTAATATTCTTACCTATTGTGTACCACCGGCATTCCGTCCGGCAGCCTCTCAATCTAACATATTATGCCTCTCCAATCTTATCGGTAATAAATACCATTGTAAGCATAGAGAATACATATGCCTGAATTGCTCCGGAGAACAAGTCAAAATAGACATGTAAAAATGCCGGTATACCAATCTTAGCAAAGAGTGGCAGCAATCCATAATATAATGCCATCATAACCGTACCTGCCATTACGTTACCAAACAGACGCAGCGACATAGATACCGGTGTGGCAATCTCTCCAATGAGGTTAATCGGGAAGAGAAACCAGATTGGCTGGAACAATCCTGTAAATGCACCAATCTTGTTGTATTTCAGATTGTTATACTGAATCATAACAAATGTGATCAGCGCCAGGGAAAATGTCGTTCCATAATCTGCTGTTGGCGGTCGCAGTCCAAACAGACCGGATATATTGGATAACAGTATATACAGAAACAATGTTCCCACATAGCAGATATATTTCTTTCCATGAGTTCCCATGGATGAATTCACAAATCCTTCCAGGGTCTCAACTGCAAATTCCACTACATTCTGCAACCCTGTCGGTATCTCATCCGCCTGCATGATCTTCTTTCTGGCAACCACTGCAAATATCATGATCGTTACCATGATCAGAAGCATACATACGTGCGACGTTGTAATATATACAGTCTGTCCCATAAACTGATACCCGATCAAATGATGGATCGAAAAATCCACTTCTTTGTCTGCCGCCAAAAGCATTGGCATCATTCCATACCTCATTCCTTCACCTTCCTTTCTGTAATATTGTTGTATATCTTCATTTTATCAACAGTCTCCGTGAACCGGAAACTTGCGTTCCTGTTGATCATGTTACAACCTTTTCTTATGATATAAAAACTGCTGTCATTCTGTCTGTCTTTCATCTGATCCGGTAACATTACCGTCTGCAACAGCTCTCTCGTCTTCTTCCTCTTCATCATCATCAAATGGTCCCATGGCATCTTCCTTTGTCACAAAATCATCCGGATACATGCGCTTCAAAAAAAACGGAGCCATCAGTGCACCAGCCTTCATGCCAAGCAGACCAAGCAGCACCGTAAAAAAGTTCACATGCGGTACCAGCATCGCACCAAGCAGCGCCGCTAACATCAACACAATACGGAACACCGTCTTCTTTCTCATATATCGGGTTGCATCATCCTGTGGTAAATCCAGGGCATCATCCAATGTCCTTGTCATATGAATAATAAGAATAACCGCCACGACTACTCCAACCAGCAGTCCTAACGTGTATGATAGAATATCTTCAGAAAAAATGATTCCGATAATCTCTACGATTACAGAATATACTCCTATTCCAATTAGTAACCCCGTCAACGTTTCCTTAACCTGATTCATAATTCCCTTCCCTTAAAAATATACCCAAATACTTTATTCCTATTCCCCACATTTTCTTTCTGTTATCTGTTTCTTCCCTATAATCGAATGGTTATTCCTGCATAACAAAAAGTCGAAAAACAAAGCAATATAATTATACTAAGTTTTCCGACAATTGTCTATGAAAAATATGATTTTTATGAACCTTTTCCGTTCTCCAAATGAATGAATTTCATTTTATACAATGTGTTGCTCTCTTATTCTGACTATACTCCCGGCATATATTTCTGCCCCTCCGGCGTCATTGCGAGTCCACCCTTTCCCGTCTCTTTAATACACGACGGCATTGCAACCCCGATACTTCGCATCGCATCGATAACTTCATCCGGCGGAATCTTCGAACGTATACCTGCAAGAGCCATATCTGTCGCAGTCAAGGCACTTGTTGCTCCGATCACATTTCGTTTCACACAAGGCACCTCCACTAATCCTCCAACCGGATCACACGCAAGTCCTAACAGATTCTTCAATGCCATGGCTGCCGCATGACAGATTGTATCCATATCTCCGCCCTGTAAATATGCCGCCGCTCCCGCTGCCATCGCTGACGCCGAACCAATCTCTGCCTGACATCCACCTGCCGCTCCCGCGATAAATGCACGCGACGCGATCACTCCGCCGATTCCGGCTGCCACAAGCAATGCTTTTGTCATCTCCTCATCCGAATAGGAAAACCGTTCCCGCAACGATAATAATACCGCCGGAACCACCCCGCACGAACCCGCTGTCGGTGACGCCACGATTCGTTTCATACAGGCATTGGATTCCCCCATTTTCACTGCTTTTTCCATTACACCAACTACAAAATCTCCACAAAGAGACGTTTCCTTTTCCCGGTACTGCCTCAGCTTTTCCCCATCTCCGCCTGCTAATTTGCTGGTAGAAGTAATACCGGCATCATATTCCTGATCCGCCTCTTTCATTGCCTGATACACTTTCGTCACCTGTGCAAATCCTTCCTCCACAGAGATTCCCCGTTCATGACAATCTTCTTCCAGTACGATCTCATAAATCTTCTTGTTCTGTTCTGTTGCAATTTCACATAGTTCCTGTAACGATTTATACATATGACTCCTTTCTACACTTATCCTTTTCTACAGCCAAATCCTTACGCTGTAGAAGTGCGTCAGACTTTGTCACTGGTCAATCCATCCTCGAGACTTAGGTAAGTAACCTTCACGATACCCTCTAAATGTTCCAGCCACCGGATGGAATCCGACGGAATCTCCTGATCACACTCGATGACCATAACGGCATTTCCTCCGCGGGAATCCCTGTATAGCTGCATCGTTGCAATATTGACGGACTTGTGGGCAAGCATGGATGTCACTTCCGTAACATGTCCCGGCTGGTCAAGATTATGCACGATCAACGTTGGAAAATCTCCTGTAAAGTTCGCCGTCAGGCCATCAATCTCACAGATCCGGATCTGCCCGCCGCCAATAGAACTCGCAATGATCTCTAACTTTCGTCCCGACTGCCCTTCTAAGTTCATCTTCACTGTATTCGGATGTGCATCGATGAGTTCAATTCCCTCAAACTGAAAATGCATCCCCTTTGATTTCGCAAGATCAAAGCTGTCCGGAATCCGCCTGTCATCCACCGCCATACCAAGCAACCCGGCAATCAATGCCTTATCCGTACCATGTCCCTTGCCGGTGGCTAAAAAAGAACCATGCAGATAAATGTCTGCTTTGCGAACCGGTTCCCCCAACAGCTTACGCGCTACCTGTCCGATCTTAACCGCCCCCGCTGTGTGGGAACTGGACGGTCCTACCATAACCGGACCGATTATATCCATAATATTCATACGCAATCCCTCTTTCGTCCGAATTGTTTAGACCTACTATATAGAAATTTGACTTACTTTTCAAATGTGAAAAACCTCTTTGTGTTGCTTTTTTGTCACATTTTACTTTCTTTCCTTAATACAATGTGGTGATTTTCCTTTCAATATTCTGTAAAAAATGTCCTTTTATAAATTATAAAAAGAATAATACCCACAAATTGTGGGCATATCAACGCATTTTTCCCTCAATTTGCGGGTGTATATTTTATAAAAACTTATTTACATATACAATAGCTTCATCCTGTCTCCTACAGTACCGACTTCACAACTTCCGGCAATTCCGCAAAAGCTGCAATCTCCGGCACATTTGCATTCACCGTTCCGAATCCGTATCCGGCATGAATAAATTCTACCCCTGCCTGCATACTTGCGTCATAATCACCCTGGATATCTCCAACATAAACTGCCTTTGTCAGATGATTCCGCTCTGTTACTTTACGGATATTTTCTCCCTTCACCAGTCCATTGTTGCCGTAGCACTCCGTATCTTCGATATATTTCCCATATCCATAATATTCTAAGAATGCCTCAATATAGCCAGATTGACAGTTACTGACAATGTATAAATGATACTTCTCTTTCAGTTTCTGAAATGTCTCCTCAACCTGTGGGTATACGATTGCTCCGTGTGTGCGAAGATATTCATTCTCTTCTCTTCCGCAGACCTCTAATAACTGTAAGCGTTTTTCCTCCGGAAGCTCCGGAAAGATCCTTGCCGCTAATTTATCCATCGTAAGTCCCATGACACTTTTGATCTCTTCCTCCGTGATCACCCGCTCCGGTGTATATTCTCTTGCCACAACCTCTGTCCAACTATCCGCTACTGCCTTTGCAGAATCCCACAACGTTCCATCCATATCAAATATAATGCCTGATTTCTCCATCTCCTGTCCTTTCTGCGCTTCTCCATCTATATTCTTACGCATCCTATCTACTTACCGGTACTATGCAATTCTCCAAGTATCGTATGCATACCGGCATCTTTTCATTCATGCAAATACTTATTATTCCTGTACTACAATCTCTGACTTTGCCTTGTTTTCCTCAACAGAATCTAATTTCATACGGATCTGCTGCATGATCATATCGGTCTCCGCAATCCGGTCCGCACAGGATAACAGTTCCTGCGCGATCATCTCCTCGTCTGCCGGATCAATATTCTTCTTATATTTCAATTCATGATCCAGACTTGCCCAGAAATCCATCGCAATCGTCCGGATCTGTATCTCAACACGCATCGGCGTCTTGCCTTTTGAAAAGAATACCGGAATCTCCACGATCATATGATAGCTCCGATATCCATTCGGCTTAGGATATTTGATATAGTCCTTGATCTTGATCAGTTTCAGATCATCCTGCATTGCAAGCATTGCCGCAATCGTGTAGATATCATCAATAAATTCACAGATAATCCGCACACCTGCCACATCTGACAGATTCGCCATAATCGCTTCCACCGTAAATGGAAGTCCCTTTTTTACAAGTTTCTGTGCAATGCTCTCCGGCTTCTTCACTCTCGACGAAATACTGCTGATTGGATTTCTATGATATCTTACGGACATCTCATCATTCAACACCTCTGCCTTTGTCCGTACTTCCCGGATCGCACACGCATACATCATCTGCATCTCCTGAAATGCCTGCGAATGCTGCATCAATATCTTCAGTTCTTCCATAATATCGCCCGTAACCACCGGCACGTCATCCTCTTTCTCCCTTAAACTCGGAAGCTGTATATTCTCTTGTGTTGCCACATTATCACCTCATTGTACATTTCTTCTCATTTATGCCTCAATTATATCCATCTTACCACACATTTATTAAATAAGTATGAACACACCGGACAAAATCCATTCACACCCTGTATATAGCACACCTTCTGAAACATATATTATTGTAGAATCATGCTCCACAGATTCACATGCTATATTTTCTGCGCTGTTTTCGATCCCTAAGAAATTCTACTGCATTGCGGCTGGCGGTTTTGATTGCGCATGCTCCCGCGAAACTCACACAGGTCAAGGATGTTTTGTCTTCATTGACATGCAGGTACTTTGATCACGCCGGTCCTTAGAATGTGCTATCGACATTGTATATATTACACAAAATAAAGCAGCACATTCTTAGTACCGCTGCGTGTGAGAGTAGCGAGAGCGTGCCTGCAGTCAATAAGACAAACATACTAAGACCTGTGTTCAGACATCTCTCCCGCATGCGCGTTACAGCCAGCCGAACAATGCAGTGAATTTCTAAGAGATCGCGCGTCAAGAAAATATAGCATGCGAATCTGTTCAGCATGTGCCGCAACATTTTTGTATGTTTCAGAAGGTGTGCTATACGGTACGTTGATCCAGGATTTTGTCCGGTGCGTTCAGAACGTATCCGATGGCAAGGAGTGTTGTCATAAGAACCCAGCTGATCGGCTCTGTCAGCACGACTCCGAAGTATTGCAGATGTGGAACCAGAATGGCAGCCGATGCAATTTTAACAAGCATTTCTAAGATACTAGAGCAGATCGGTATGATCTTGCATCCCATTCCCTGCAAGGAACAACGCAATATAAAAAGCGGTCCCAATGCATAGAAAAACCACACACCAAATTTCAGATAAAAGACAGCCGGATCGACAATTGCCGGATCCGTGCTGCTGGTCAGCCATTCAATTACCGGCCGTGCGATCAGATAACACAACAGAATCATCATTGTACTGATGATCGTAGCCACGACGTGTGCATGACGGACACCCTGTTTGATTCGATCCACACGTCCTGCACCTGCATTTTGACTAACATATGTGGTCATGGCAAGACCTACCGTATAGATCAGGATCATCAAAATGTCAAACAACCGTCTCGCCGCTGTATGTGCCGCAACAATAGAGGTGCCAAGACCATTGATCGCACTTTGTAAAATGATCGTTCCAATATTTACAATGCAGCCCATCAGTCCCATTGCAAGACCTGTTGTTGTCAGATTCGAATATAACTCCCCGGATATGCTCCATTCCAAACGCTGCGGCAGCAGATCACGGAATCGGATCAGTACATATGCCATACACAGGAATCCGGAAATTGCCTGTGCTAATACAGTTGCATATGCTGCTCCCTGAATTCCCCATTTGAATACTGCAACAAACAAAAGATCCAGTCCCACATTTAAAATGACGGCAAATGTCAGACAATACAACGGTGTTTTACTGTCACCTACCGCTCTTAAAATATTGGCAAATACATTATACAGTGCGGTAAAGGCAATTCCTGCTAATATGATCCGTACATAAGAAAGTGCATTATCCATAATATCATCCGGCGTTCTCAACATTGTAAGAATCGGCCGGATCAATAAAAGTCCCAACACCGTCAGTATAACCGTGATCACCGTCGTTAAGATCAGTGTTCCCGCCACGGATTGCCGCATCCGTTTCTCATCTTTTGCACCAAAACTATTCGCTACTAATATTGCAAATCCCTGTGTCAGTCCATTGATAAAACCAATCAACGTATTCGACACCACACTCGTTGCACCGACTGCCGCAAATGCTGCAGTACCTACATAAGCACTCACGATCTTACTATCTACCATATTGTATAATTGCTGCAAAATACTGCTGCACATCAACGGGATGGCAAACATAAGTATTACTTTTGCAGGATATCCTTTTGTTAAATCTTTCATTCAAACACCTTTATCCTTTCTTCCCGGCACTACTTCCATATCAAACATGGCAAGTGCATCATTTACCTTATCCATCCTATACCCGAACGGGTATATTTGCAATGCTTATATTGAAATAAGCATTGTTCGCATCTAAATGCCTTATTGCGTAATTCCATAAATCTTGCTAAAGTATATTATAGAATAATACATTAACATGAGGAGGTTCTTATGAAAAAACAATATTTTTTATGGATGCTCTTACTTGTCGGAATCCTGTTTTCGGTTTCCAATACACAGGTAAATGCACAGGCATCTGCAATCACATTTACACAGTCAAAGGACAAAGTAAAAGTAGGAAAAACCATTCAGTTCCAGGCAGTAACCGATGACAATTCCCCGGTAACCTATTCTGTCAGTGATGAAAAGATCGCAACGATCACGGCAGACGGCAAACTGACCGGCAAAAAGATCGGCTCTGTAAAAGTAACCGCACAAAGTGGAGATGCCACTGTCACCAAAAAGGTCAACGTGGTCGCAAAAAAGATTGTTTGTCTTGATCCCGGACACACCTCAAAAATGTCCGGTGGAACGGAACCGATCGGTCCCGGTGCAAAGACCAGAAAGGCAAAAGATGCAATCGGCACCCGCGGTGTTGTCAGTAAAACATACGAATACCAGTTTACTTTAACACTCGCCAAACAGATAAAGCCATTATTAGAAAAGAAAGGCTACAAAGTCATTCTTACCCGCAAGAACTCCAAGCGCGCCCTAAGTTGCAAGAAGCGTGCAACGATAGCCAACAAGGCAAAAGCAGATATCTTTATCCGTATTCATGTAGACGCTGCCTCATCAGGATCCGCCCGCGGAGCTTCTGCCCTGTACCCTTCCTCTTCGAACAAATATAACGGCAAACTCAGCAAGAAATGCAAGAAGCTTTCCAAATGTGTCCTCAACAATATGTGCGACGAAGCAGGTACTTATAACCGCGGTTTATTTGTAAGAAATGATCTGACCGGCAACAACTGGGCTACCATGCCGGTAACATTGATCGAAGTCGGATTTATGACCAATCCGACAGAAGACCGTTTGTTGAATAAGAAATCCTACCAGAAGAAATTGGCCAAAGGCATCGTTGCCGGTATTGACGAATATTTTGGATACAAGTAAGACAATAATGGAGCTGTCACATTCCGTGTACAGCTCCATTTTATTCATTATTTCCGGAACAGTTCCTCATCTGTAACTGCTTTTAATTCCGGCTCCGGTTCTTCGCCCTCCGGGGTTATATCAATATAATCCTCCGATTCTTCGTCTTCGATATCAACATTTTCCTGCGCTGTTTCTATGGAATCTTCATGATCTTCCGCAGCTCCGTCTGATTCCTGATCGACATCAAATGCTGCATCCTCTTCTTCCATGCGGCGCTTTTCTTCCCAGCGCTCTTCCCGTTTTTCCCGAATCTTATCGACTCCTGCCAGGCACAAACGTTTCATGGTCCATTTCCGATGTTTCCACCAATAAATCAGTAATCCGAGCAATGTGACCGCCGGACAAATGAGCACCAGAATACGGGCGATCAGCAACAGGATCTGAGTATCCTCTGTTGCCCGTGCAATGTTTTCCCAATAAGGATATCCGATCAGACTCGTCCGCATACTCCGCAGTCTCCACTGCTTCATCTTTGTAAGCATTGGCATTAATTCAAACCGGTTGGTATTTTCAAGAATCTCCACATTATCAAAGGTAAGTGGATTCTCTTCCTGATCTAACTGCTCCTCATCCTCTTCCGACAGGCCGAATGCACTCCGGACTGCATAATATGCATAGTTCGTAATCGGGTTCGGGAGCACCACCTCATAACAGGTGATCGTCAGGGAATCCTGCTGTTTTTTCAACTGATCGTACAACATATAGATCCGATTGGAATTCCCATATGCGGTCTTTTCTAATCCATCTTCCGGAACCTTCACAACACCCGCTACCGTAAAAATGGTATTATTCATCCATATCTGCATTCCAACAACATCATTCGAACCAAACATTGCCCATGCCAGATTCTCGTCAATCACAACCCGGTCATTATTCAGATCATCTTCCGATATATAGCTTCCTGACAACAGTTCAAACGGATTAAACTGAAAAAAGTTACCACCAATTCCAACTGCGGTTACATTTAACGTATTTGTGTCTTTTCGTATCTCGGTCTGCACCTCACCGCAATAGCCGTCAATCCATACTCTTCCGCCTGTCTTTGATTCATTATAAGAATCCTTGGAAAGCTTCGTTGCAATCGCACTTCGAACGGAAGCTAATTCGTCTGCTCCCGTCTGCCGGTTAGGTGAAATAAATGCACTCACCTGGGCATATGACATTTTGCCATTCTCCCAACGTTGTCCTTCCTGCTCCGAATACAACACCGATGTCTGTTTATGTGCAAACACCGTAAGCAATATATATGCAAGAAGAAATACGACATTGGCAATGAGAAGGATTATCTGTTTTTTGTTTAATGAAATCTCTATCTTCTTCATACTACTCCACTAATCTTACCTGCATACCTTCCTCTAACGGTTTAGAGGAATTTGTGATCACGTTATCATTTTCATAGACACCGCCGGTCACCCCGGAAGAAGTGTCATCGGATGCCTGAACCTCTACATCTGCCCGTTTCACCGTATATCTGTTGCCAAGAGGGGTTCCCTTTACTTTCAACACAAGAACAAATTTACCCTTGCTGTCCTCGCGCACGGCATTGTTTGGAACTACCGCATCATACTGGCTGCTCCGGTTTCCTACTGCAAATGCCAGTGTCTGTCCGACCGAAACACCATCACCCTTAACTTCAAATGTTACGATCATATTCTGATTGGGATTCTCTGTATCCGCCCGGATGCTCTTCACCGTTGCCGTCACACTGTCATCCCATACATTTTCAACCGTTGCTTCATCCCCGGTACG